>Ga0307507_10003026_pt1 | contig 33626 bp, 12 predicted proteins | sample 7_EM_MG_FD_207223 | JGI IMG/M metagenome (GOLD analysis project Ga0307507, IMG submission 207223) | Populus trichocarpa ectomycorrhiza microbial communities from riparian zone in the Pacific Northwest, United States - 7_EM | ecosystem: Host-associated > Plants > Roots > Unclassified | place...
GGGTAAGGGGAGTCAATGAAACTGGGGTAGGTGACCGAGTCGATGACCGAGTCGATGACCGAGTCGGTGACCGAGTCAATGAGTAAGTAGCTGAGTCGGGGTAAGATAACCTGATTCAGGTCGACAAGATCACTGCTGTCAAGGAGATCAATATCTGGCTTCCAGTCGATGCTGTAGCAGAGCTGTTTTTCGGTAGCGTTTGAATAGACCGATGCTTCGTGGGATGCTACAAGAGTTGTCTCCATACCCTCCACTAACATGCGTGGAATGTGTGTCTCCTTGTCCACCACAATAAGAGAAGACTGAGTTCCACGATAACCTACCCATTGTGATCGTGCATAACAGCATAGTGCGTCAGTATCTGGATGGCTGAAACCAGAACTTGACATCCAGAGTTTGGAGATTCTTGTTGGAACAATAGTTGGAAGTGGGTCTTCGCCACCTCGTGTAAGGGCATTAAAGATCATCTGCAACATACCGTCAAACGTTGTAGGATGAAGAACATGAGGCTGAGCGTGAGGTGCATTTGGATTGTTGGACCATTGATAGGTTAGTACTTCAGCAGTTGCCTGACCATCCTCACTGCAAGCCAGGTTTACTAAGGGCCTGAAAGCTGGACCATAGGCAAATCCAGAATCCAACATGCGCCCATACATAAAATCGGTATCCACAGGCCTGGAACAGTCTCTGAGACCTTTCTTGAATTTCTCCTTGTACTCAGCCAGCCTGGCCGCCGTTTCTTTTCCGGCATCAACTTCTGACAGAGCTTCTTCATATTCGACCTGAATTGACCCATGGGAGTTCTCGCACCACTCAGCATCGTTACAGGTGCAAAGCCTGAAGTCAAACCAGCCGGAATTCTTTTCAGATGAGTCTGTCAGAGGACGCAGTGTGAATTGTGTTTCAATTCCTTCAGGACGTGTGGGTACGTTTAGAGGGGTATGAAGCGTAGCATCACGGATGTTAAATCCGATTATTTTTCTGCTCTGGTCAGCAAGTTGCTGAACAGCCTCGATGGCCATAACAAGCATGCCAGCTCCTGGGTACAGAATTGTGCCATTGATCTGCAATAATGAGCTTGGTGTATTTCCGGTGGGGGTAGGTTCAAACCTTATGATCTTCTATCCAAGGGATTTCGGAGACTTTGATAATATTCCTCCATTTAGCTTCTAGAGGGTTCCAATCCCACGCTGGTGTTCCCACCAGGTCAAGGCGAGGAAATTTGCGGAACCTATACCCCGTTCCACTGAACCTCGATTCGTGCCAATAGCTTTGCGAGTGATTGAAAGGGTACTCAGGGAGATCAGTTAAAACTACACTACTCTTGAAATCTCTTACGCCGCGTGAATTCACTTTGGCGACGTCAAGGGGATAACCTGTGCAGTGGAGCTGGCCAGCAACTTCCATTGTGGTCTGCAAAGCGGAAATATTTCGAACTAGTATGGAGTTATACGTGGTTTTCTTGTCTTTACCGACCTCTTTTAAGATATCTCGGACCGCTCCTTGGAGGGCTGAATGTGGACCAACCTCAAGCAAGTCGTGTATCTGAACAGTGTCACGATGGCTACCATCGACCTTCCCTTTTAGGTCTTTGGTCGATTGCGTGCAAAGTTTCGAGAGTGCCTGCGAAAATCTCACCGGGGATACCATATTTTTTGCCCAATATTCTGGGTTGCACAGTTCTCCCGGGGTGACCCTCTCGCCCGTAATGGAGGATACCATGATCGTCACCGGTGCTCCCGGAGGGAGTCTTCCATGCTCAAGTTCCTGTATACAGGCTAGATACTTGGCTGCAACCTCGTTCATTTGTGGAGAATGATAAGCCGCAGGGACTTGAAGCTTTCGGGCAAAGATACCCTCATTATCGAGACGCGCTTTCAAATAATCGATCTGAATCTCATTCCCGGAAAGAGTAACATTCTTTGGACTGTTCATGCAGGCCACAACGACGGCGGCGTATCCGAAGTCCTTTTTTAGTTCATTTAAGTAGGCCTGAGCATTAGCTTCGGAAAGTCCCACGGACATCATAGTCCCGAAATTCTCGGTGCCAGTATTTTGCTTGGATCTCATCAACGGCGCTACCATAGCACCTCGATAATAAGCCAACTTCCAGGCCGATTCCCGGGAGAGGAAGCCCGCGCAGTACCCAGCAGCTATCTCACCGGAAGAGTGAGCAACCACTCCAGAAGGGAAAATGTTAAAGCTTCGAAGAAGGTCAACGAGGGCGACCTGCAAAGCCGTGCAGAGGATTTGGCTGTATGCTGGATGGTTAACCTTGGACTCTTCCTTGCCCTTCTGGAATTCATCTGCTAAAGGTTAGGCGGCGACTGAGTTTAGAGTGAAGAAAACTTACCCAATAGAAACCAGGAGCAACCCTGTGAAAACATATAGCTTTCGGCATCAAGGAGACTCTGTTTAAAGACAGGATACACCAACAGCTCTCTTCCCATGGCGAACCACTGAGCTCCTTGTCCATTAAAAATGAATCCAAGTCCGAGGGCTGCCGAGGACCGCTTCGTTGTCCAGTTATTGAGTTCACGCAACGGTTCAATGGAATCTGTAACGACAAAGGACCTCCAAGGCAACAGACTTCTTCGCGTACCCAATGTATGTGCCAGATTTCCGAGGTATGTTGCTATTTGGCTGGGATCTTGTTCGACCTGGGAAAAATGCTTGCTGTACACTGCAGCCAGACGCTTCAAACCATCTTCTTCTGCAGCTGACCAGACGAGTAACTTTGATTCTTTGAGCCCATTAACATAGCTTGATCCATTTGAATAAGAACCGTTGCTATTGGTTGTGATAGACCCATTGATTGGGGAAGGACTTTTTGCAGAAGAAGTACTGTTGACATGGGGCGTACCGTTGGCATGAGAAGTACCATTGACATTGGAGGTGCCATTGATTTGAGAGCGGCTGCCGTTAGGGTGAGGAAAGAGCCCGTCATTTGGCAAGAAGAAAGAGTCAATATCTCTGGAGATTAATTGCATTTCCGCAGCTGAAGGAGGATCGCGCACTGTGCAGTGATTGCCTGGAAGGTTTCGTAGACGAAGATGGTGATACGCATCTTCGAGGATGACATGTCCGTTTGAACCTCCAAACCCGAATGAACTGACGGAAGCTCTCCGCAAGCCTTTAGAAGGCCAAGGGATGGCCCGAGTAGGAAACTACGAGAACATTTAGTAATGCAAATGGCTCATAAATAACTAAGCATACCGCGATATTCAGAAACTCAGCGTCAATCTTCGGATTCAGCTTCTCGAAATTGGTGTTGGGCGGTATCAATCCTTTCTCTAACACCATGATGGTCTTAATCACTCCAGCAATACCGCTTGCGCCCTCAAGATGGCCAATATTGGATTTCACTGCGCCACTAAAGCGGAGACGGTGAATGATTAGCGAATGCCCAAATTTATATAAATACCACCTCTGAGGAAGGATGCACCTACGCCTTTTGAACTTGGCGAGAAAATTGAGGTAAGGAAATTAAGCGGAGAGAAAGACATACATGTACAACGGCTCGCTCGGACTACGGTACTTTCTGAAGGCAGCACCAATCGCACCCGATTCTATAGGGTCACCAACGGCCGTACCAGTTCCATGTGCTTCGAAAAATCTTGTCGTTCTCATATCAAGTCCGGCTTTTGCATAGGTTTCTTTAATTAGGCGTTCCTGAGCATCTTTGCTTGGCCGCGATACACCAGGGGTGCGGCCGTCTTGGTTCGAGCCAGTTGACCGTATAACTGCACGGATTGTATCTCCGTCTCGTATGGCATCGGAAATCCTTTTTACAATAACGACCCCGAAACCCTCACCCCTAGCATACCAGTTGCCACGGTCATCAAAACTGTAGCAGCGGCCATCAGGTGATAAAAAGTTCATGTTTGACAGAGTGAGCAATGGCTCAGGGACGAATGCTAGGTTGCATCCCGCGACAATAGCCTTGATGGCAGCGGTTGTAAGTACCGGCCAAGTTCTAACTCTCCTTAAACGTGACTTACCATCTCTGAGTCGCCATTCCATAGGCCTAGGCAGCCCATGTCCAGTGCCATCATACTACTAGAGCATGCTGAGTCGAGGTTGACACTTGGACCAGTAAAGTCAAAGAACCAACTGATGCGATTTGCAAGCATCGTCATGGCTGTCCCGATAGCTGCATATTTTGCAGGAGCTTGAGGGTCTTTGTAAAGGAAGCTTTGATAGTCGTTCGTAAAGCACCCCGTATAGACTGATGTCTTAGAACCAACAACTTTCTCCATAGGCAGTCCCGCTGAGGGTAGGTCAATTAAAAATGTTCGTAAATGCCCCAGTTTAGAAGGGAAATGCTAACCGTTCTCGAGGGCCCTGTAGGCCGTTTCCAGGAGGATTCGTTGCTGTGGGTCTAACCCAGCGGCTTCCGTGGCCGTGATGGAAAAGAATGGGGCATCGAAAGCGCCGAGGTCCTCTTTGAGAAAATGCCCGTTCCGCACTGGCATCTGAGTGAATCAATATCAGTATCAGTTCAACACTGAGATATGCACGGGCTAAGATGAAACATCTTATAAGCTTATATACCATATCACGTCTTTCGATATCGGGATGATACAATGCGTCTATGTTCATACGGTCCTTTGGGATCTCCTTTGATGCGCATCTTTTCTCCATCAACATTTTCCAAAAAGAGTCTGGCGAGATCGCATCTTCAGGAAACTTCAAAGAGAATCCAATTACGGCAAGAGGCTCGAGCTGATCTTGCTCCATGTTTCCGTTGAAGTGGGCAGCAGGCGCCATAGCAGGAAGCAGTATATATAAATATCAAAGATTGGTCAAGTAAAAAAAGAATAATGACTGTCTCATTGCAAGGGCTCTAGAGCCTCATTATACACACTAAATAGGTGGCAAAGGCTGACATCGATATTGACGTCGATACTGACATCGATTTGAAACTGTTACCTCATTGTTATCTCATAAATCCGACGCTCCACAGAAGATTCGGGTGACTTGGGGCAACGCATGGGCAGCACACTAACTCCTGCCAAGTCCTGCTAACTCCTGCGAACTCCTGGACCAATTAGAACCGCAAACTAGTTTCAGCCCCCTACGCACCCCTATCACTAGCAAATCTTCTATAAAGCCTCTAAAAGTTTATAGGAGTCGCTTTAGTAGTAACTAAATATTTTAGATTGCGTATCCTAGCTTTAACTAGCTCTACTAAGGCATTAGTAATAGTTATTATTGCTTTATTTAATATATTTTAATCTTTAGGTAATTACTTTTAATTCTATACATATAAATGCTAATTATAATATATTTAGAGGTATAAGATATAGCGTGTAAAACCTTAAACGCGTTTTTAAAACGTATTTTTATACTACCTATAAGCTGTTCTATTTACTACTATCTATACTATAACTAAATTACGTCTATTTTTTATTACGAACTAATTTCTATAACCCCTTATAAACTCCTATAAACTTCTATAAACTCCTAGGTTAACTAAAACGCTTATATATAGGGGAACGTTCGGTTGCAAAAGCGTCAGATTAAATCTGAACTGAAAGTCCGGCAGAAAGAACGCGTTCCTTCCCGATTTAACACGCGTCTGTGGCTCTACGGGTTGCACGGACGTGTGCAATCTAAAGCCTTCAGATTTAATCTGGAGTTCAAATAAGGAGCTTCAAGCTCCAGATTTGAACTGACGCCAAGACCTCAGTTTAGATTCTAAATATGGTAAAGTGCGCCTAGTTTTAGCGTGTTTTTTGGGCGGTCAGAGGAACATCAAAAATTTGTGGCTAAAGTCAAGTTGAACTGAAATTCAACCGAACGGTCGCCTTAGAATCAGAATGGAGCTCCAGATCAACTCTATTCTGAACTGAATCTAAGGCCTCCAGATTGCAACCGAACGTTCCCTAGGATATTAAAACGCGTTACTCTACTATATATACCTATTACTAGCTAAGATATAACTAGGTTATATTTATACCGACTTTTATATACTCCTATAAGCTCCTATAAATTCCTAAGCTAACTAAATAAAGCCTAACCGCGACTATAGAAAGAAATAGTATAAGAGCGGCCGGCGAAAGGTAGAAATAAGTTAGGTAAAAGCTTATTTATGCCTAATACTATAACTAGGTTATATTATAGTAATTAATTAAATAGATCTAGAAGAATTACTATTTATTATTTAGGAAGCTTGTTAGCGACTTAATTAATTAAAGCATAAGTATAGCAAGAGGGTTGTGTAAGCCTATATAACCAGACTGCCTATAAACAAGGATCTAAAGCTAGAGAAAGGAAAGGAGAAAAATAGTAGTGCCGTTTAAGGTTTTATATGGCCCTTAAGTTATATAACTATTATTATAGTTGTCACGGAGTAGGCACGAGCCGGGATACAATGCACTAAACGAGGTAGTAATTGAGAAGGCTACGTACACGTAACTATGCGTGGTTGATACAAAGACATTGGATGAAGAAGAAGAGTCTTCGTGTGCCAGGTACGGGTATAAATAGGGGTTGTAGGGGAACGTGCGCAGGTGTCTCGGGACGAACGTGAGCACGGGTCAAGAACGTCAAAGACGCGCAGAGACGTGAGAACGAGTGAGTCCCGTGACAATAGTGCTGCAATGAAGTAGATCAAATAACTACGTTATGGTATAAAGAGGAGAAGAGGCGAAAGGGGTATTATATACAAGTAGTAGGGCCAGGCGCCAAGGCGCTAGTGGTGGGCTAGCCAACTATAGGAAATAGTACAAGATAGTATAAAACAGTATGCAACAGGTTAGTGCCGTGACAGTACTCCCCTCCCCTAGAAGGTTTGGTCCCTAAACTAAATAAGTAACTTTAAAACAGAATATTATGGTACTAGTAAACTGCCGTCAGATTACCGTCAGATTGCCGTTAAGTAATAGCAAATTACGGTTATATAGCCAGTGGCTATAGTGTTGGTGGAAAATGGTAGATTTGGTAAGCGAAGATATTAGTTTTACTCACCGCTTTTTACTAAGCTAATAACTGGCTAGCTTAACAAATAGCGTCGGCAGAACTCTATACCGCTACCCAAACCAACTAGGCGTAGCGCTCTTAGTAAGAATCTAACTAATTAGACAACTTTAACTGGCGGTTGAAGTTCCCTAAGATCTTAACTTTTCTAAATTATTGTAGTTGTCGTCTATAGCCTTGGCGTAGTAAGTCTCTCTTATCTTATACCCAGTCTAGGGGTCCAGGCTTCTTAAGGTGTTATTTATGTGACGGCTCGCACAAATGCCTCTAAACCGAAGCTTGTGGATTGCTATCTAATAAAGATACTAAGCTAAGGAGAAGAAAGGAAGGGGGTCGCCAGGACTATAGTAAACATATATAAAAGGGCAGCCGCTAAGGCGCTAGCGGTAAGCGAGCCAATTGTAGGTTGGCAGAATATGGCAGCAGTATGGTAGAATTTGGCAGGTGACGCGCTCTAGTACTGTCACATCACCCCCCCTCCTAAAAAAGCCTGCCCTTAGGCGTTGTCTAAGCTCCCTATTATTGTTTAAATTGTTATAATTATCTAACCCTTCTTCCTAGCATTTAATCTAGTTGTCTAATTTACATGGTGGTCTAGGGAGATTAGGGTGGGCTAGGTGGAAATCTCGTAGCTTATAGGGGGAGTACTTAAAATTAGATGCGGGGTACCACTCTAGGTCGTCGTCATGGCCTACCTAGCTTGCATGGTATTTTAAGACATTACGGACCTTTTTTACTGCTAGGATTTCTTTAACTTCCTATTCTTCGTCCTTAGCAATCTGGATTGGTGGTAGGGGGTCGTTATACTGTCTAGGTAGTGGATTATCCGCAGCCTTTCGTAGCCGGTCCGGGGAGAAAACGGGGTAGATCCTTATTAACTCTAGTAGCTTAACCTTAAAAGAGTGTCCTACCTTTTAAAGAGTCTTGTATAGGCCAGCTATTTGGTGGTCTAACTTATAGCTTAGCCTCTAGGTTTTCTAGTTCTTTATTAATACCCATACTTTATCTCCTACTTAGAAGTCTTCCTTGTGACAATATTGGTTTATATTGGACTTCTTTTTTTCTTACACCTTTCTTATAATTGTTTAAGCAGTCTTCTAGGCTTTATGTATTCTCTTAGCAAATACCTGGGCCTCCTTATAGCTAAGGCGTTCGCGGGCCGTAGCGGGTTTAGTAGGCCTATCCTAATTAAAGGACGTTTGTGGTGTATACCCGTAGAGCAGTTCAAATAGGGACATCCCTATACTATTATAAGGGAGTGTAAGCTGCGCGTAGTCTATTATAGGTAGTAATTCCAACTAGTTGTCCTAATAGTAGTCTATAAAGGGCCGTAGTCGCTAGTTAAGGTACTGGTTTATAATCTCGGTTTGGCCGTTAGTCTAAGGGTAGAATATAGTAGAGAGCTTAATCTTAATCCTAAGGATATAGCAGAGTTTATTCTAGAAATCTAATATAAACTAGGGGCCACGGTTAGAGATAATTAATTTAGGGGCGCTATAGAATCGATAAATGTTGTTAATATAGAGGCGGGCTATATCCTTTGCAGTTATGGTCTTAAAATAAGGGAGGGAGATGGATTGCTTATATAGTCGGTTAACCACTATAAAGGCTACATCGTGGCCGTGGGCGTCCTTTGGAAATGACTTAAAGTCTATAGTGATATATTGCCAAGGGCGTTCTAGAACTAGTAGTGGTTATAGCTACCTAGGAGTTTGATCCCTAGGGGCATTTACGCGTCTATAGGCGTGGCAGATTCTAACAAATTGATTTATATTAGATAGAAGTCCTCGCTAGTAGTAATGGGGTGCTAGTAGTTGGTAGGTCTTATCGCGACTAGGGTATACCGTAGAGACTTAATAGTGGGCTTCGCGGATTAACTCTATCCATAGGTTATTAATATCTGGAACTATAAGCCGTTTTTGGTATAGAAGCAGTCCTTCTTCTATTTCTAAATTAGGGTCCTCCTTTATGGCTTAGTTGCGGAGGGCTTTTAGGGAGTTAGCTATGCGGTTTACAGTTAGGATGCGGTTAACTAGCCCTATTAGTTTATCTAAGACTGCTCCCTCTAGGGGTACTAGCTTATTCCGTTTAGAGTTTAGTTCTTTAAAAATTTACGGGTTAAGCTGTTTGGGATAGAGGAGGGCGCGCGTCTGGTATTAGGTCTTTAGCTTATCCTAGGGTCCTACATCTTATTCCCTTTGGGTTAGTATATTAGCTTTAGTGTTTTGCTTACCAAAACGATATATAATTATAAAGAAGAATTTAGAGAGTATTTTAGCCCAGTGGGCTTGTTATCTAGTAAGCTGCTTTATAGTTATAAAGTACTCTAGGGCTTTATAATCTGTATATATCTTAATCCAGGAGTTCATGCCTTTAAGCTCTGCGCGCTATTAGGATAGTAATTGGATAATAGCTAGCATTTCTTTATTATATACTTTATAGTTACACTTAGCTAGGTCTATTGTTTTTAAGAAGAAGGTAATAGGGTATCATTTACCGTCTAGATATAACTGTAATAGGATTCCCGCTATAACTCCGTTAGAAGCGTCCGTCTCTAGCATTAATTTAAGGTCTGGGTTATAGTAATAAAGAATTAGAGAAGAGATAAGCCAATCTTTTAACTCTCTAAAGGCTTCTATATAGTCGTTATTAAAGATAAAAGGCGTGTCTTTCCGGGTAAGTTATATAAGAGGCGTTGCCATAACTCTATAGTTACGGATAAATTGGTGGTAGAAATTACAAAAACCTAGGAAGGACTAGATCCCCTTTATAGTATAAGGGGGCTTCTAGTTACGGATTGTGTTAACCTTCTTAGGGTTAACTTTAATCCTATCCGTACTCACTATAAACCTAAGGTACTTTATGCGTTTTACCCTAAATTTATATTTTTTAATATTAACTTGTAAACCTGTGTTCCGTAATCTCTCTAGGACCTTCTTAACGTGAACTTGGTGCTTAAGTTCGTTGTCTAAGTATATAAGGATATTATCTAGGTATGCCATGCAGAATTTATTAAGGTAATTAAAAAGAACGTCATTTATATACCTTTAGTATGTAGCCGGTCCGTTTATTAGTCCAAAAGGAAGAACTTTGCATTTATAGGACCTATAATAGGTATAGAACGTTATTAAATCTTTAGATGTAGGGTCTATCCTAATTTGGTAGAAAGCTTGGCGGATATTAAGTTTAGTAAAAATCTTTACCTAGCTTAGACGTGCAAGGGTTTTGTTAATTAATGGAATAGGATACCAATCCTTTTAAGTAATAGCATTTAGCTTCTAATAGTCGATATAAAAACGGAGGCCTCTACTAGGCTTTTTTATAAATAGGATAGGGGAAGTAAAAGGGGCTTAACTTGGCTCGATAAACCCTTTATCTAGGTTATTAATTAAGTACTACTTTGTTGCTTTTAGCTTGTCCATTAATTATTAGTAGAGGGGGCTATAGCCTAGCGAGTTATTGGCTTCCAATTAAATCTTGTAATTATATGTCTGGTAAGAGGGTAACTTATCTAAAGCCGCCCTTAAGAACGCGTCCTTGTACTTAGTATAGATAGTAAAAAGGAGACGTTTAACCAGTTCCTTATTAGTTTCCTTAATTAGCTTTTCTTCCCTCTTATTAATAATCCGGTTAATCTTGTATAGGCTTGTTATAAAGACCTTATTTTCCTTCTAGTACATATTAAAGTGGAACGCTATAGCGCTAATTGCGGTAATGTTTACTATAGGGGGGTTACAGGACAATAGGGGCGTGCGTGACCTTAGGGCCCTCTAGGGTATTAGCGTTATTGTTACTCCTTTTAGCTCCTATTGCATCTTTTAGAGGTTATCCCTTATATCTTATTAGTACGTTCTTTTCTATACTGGTTAGATCTGCGCGATTTAGACGCCGTCTATATTACTATCTATCCCGCTTCTATACGTAGAGTCCTCCTCAAATGTAGCGCTTTAGGAGAGTATCTTTGTTAGTATAGAGTTCTTTCTAGCTTTGCGGCAGGCGTCTTCTTAGGCAAAGGCTAGGTTACGGGCCCGGACATCCTACTAATATATAAGGTTAGACTTTACGGCTAGTGTCTTGCAGTTAGTTCGGATTTCTCTAATAAAGAAGGGTAATTTCGGTCTATTCTCTGGCCAGACAAACTGTCTTTATTGTACGTTTAGCCAAATATTAAAGTAGGACATCCATTTTTGGCTAAGGATTATATTGTGGGACCCTAGGTCTAAGATGCAGAAAGGGATACCGTATTAATATTATCCATTAAGGGAGATATATAACTTTAGGATATGGGTAACCGGCTTACTAGCTTGGCCGTTATAGCCTTTTACCTAGATAGGCTTCTCTAGTAGGGTGGCTTTTATATTTAGAAACTTGGCAACGTTAATTATATAGGCAGTATTTATAAAGGCAAAGCTATTTACTCTAGTGTTAATAAGGGTAGTTGAGTTAACTCCATATCTATTTTAAGATACTATACATGGAACCATAAAGTGTTTTCCACCTATTAACTAACTTAGATTAATCTCTTTAAGATTAATAGGATACCTTAGGGGGGAGTCTTTCCCTAGGGTTTTTTTTTTTCTAACTTATTGGACGTTTCTCCTTCCTCTATCTCCTTAATATCCCCTAGTTCTGGGCAAGATAAGGCAAAGTAACCCTCCTTATTGCAGTTATAGCACGTGGCCAAGGCGGGGTTAATTAGGGTATTGCGACGAGTACTAGTTAAGGGCATAGTACGTAGCTAGTTGGGCGAGGCTCGCCAGTATATAGTTGTGACCGCTTTTAGTGTAAGAGTAGACGTAGCTTGTCTTCCTGCTCCAGCTCCTATAGGTATAGCTAGCGAGTTGTAATTACTACATAGTCGCTTCTGCTAATTAGGGCGGGCGTTAATCCGCTTTAGTTCTACGTCTAAAGATAGGCAACAAGCTGCGAGTTTTTTATGGGTTAGTAGGTTATTTAAGGTTATAGTAATCTTCTCTTATAGCTGGATTATTAGCTTATTATATAAGTCTAAACGGTAGTTCTTAAGGGGAACCTGGCCTTCTCCCATAAGGTATAGGAATTAAGTCTGGAATTCGGTAAAGGGTTGGTTTGGTTTTATTATTAGGCGATTATAGTTGTACTAGGCATTCTGTACTTTATTCAGGTTAACATAGATAGCAGCTAGGTGCCGTATTATCTTGTTAATAGATGTAAATCGGACAGGGGAATTGTCCTTAAACTTGGCTTAAAGGTGCTGTTGGGCATCCCCTATGGTTTAACTAAAGAGGTAGAGTATTTTGGCTTCTTTAGAAAGGAAATAGTTATAGTTAACACGGAGCTTTCCTTATACTTAAATCCTCCAATTCTTAAAGGTAGGGTCTATCCTATTGGACAGTGGTTGGGGGTTAGGGAGCTTAACGGACTTTAATTATTTTATTATCGTGTTTGTACTCCCTAGTGTGTTATATTTGGTTAAGTGAATAGGACAACTAGGACTTCTAGAAGGGGGGGGCTAAGCTTTATAGGGCCGCAAGGCTGTTTAGGATCTCTTATAGGGTCTTCTGTGTACTTTAAGCTTGGAGACGGTTAGCTTTCTAATTAGCCGTTAGGGCACGAATCTGTTTGTATACGTCTATACTATTATTATTATCCTTAATTTTGGATCCTAATTGAATCTCGTGTTCTTCTTAGGTTGGGGCAGCTCTTTTAGATAAGCTTACTTTAGGTACCATTATTAGCTTCCTAGGGTTCATCAGAATTATATAATTTAGTTTTAATTCTAGGGGTACAGGTCTAATCCTATCTGGTTTATAGGGTGGGATATTATTAAGGCCTTCCCAGGTAATGTAGAGTTGTTTTAGTATCTAAGTATAGCATGTTAATATGTTGTTGCAGACAAAGTTTCTTATAGGGTGGGATATTATTAAGGCCTTCCTAGGCAGTGTATAGAGAGCTTAGTATAATGTAACGGCTTATATAAATGCCTTTGAACTAAAGCTTGTGGATTGCTATCTAATAAAGATACTAAGCTAAGGAGAAGAAAGGAAGGGGGTCGCCAGGACCATAGTAAACATATATAAAAGGGCAGCCGCCAAGGCGCTAGCGGTAAGCGAGCCAATCGTAGGTTGGCAGAATATGGCAGCAGCATGGCAGAATTTGGCAGGTGACGCGCTCTAGCACTGTCACAATTTATAGAACTTTAGTAGTGCGCGCTTGCACCCTTTTAGGGACTTTTTAGGTTTCTAGGTTTTCTTATTATAATACTTCCACTTAGTACAGTATATTAAGCCGTGCTTATCCCTTTATTTATTATATACATTAAGAATTTTTTTAAATTCCTACTTATCCGTAATATTGCTATTATTATCTCTTTTAGCTATCCTACCTACGATATTATAACGTTCCTCTTTATTAATACGTGCTTGGCTTGGGATCTCCTTAGGGAACCAAAGGCGGACTTTTAATGTATAGAAAGACTTATTAATGCAAATATAGTCTAGAAGGTCTACTATAATTGCCCCTCTATAGGCAGCTGTAAGGGCGCGAAGAGGCTTTAGGGAAGATTCGAAGGAATGATATAAATTCTATCTAAATCTAAGGGTATATAGCTCTTGAAGAGAACAAGACGTTGTGTAAAGAAGAGAAAGGAATATAGGAAACTTGTAACTAAATATTTGGGGTCTTGGCAGCAGACGCGTGGGCACGAGCCTACGCGGATTTCGACAAGTTTCGACCAAATTCCATCACGTCGGTGGAATTTGGTGGAATTCAATCAAGTCGGCGGAACTTGGTGGAAAATGGTGGATTACAGCGGACAATCACGGACAATTGCAGACAGTTGCAGACAGTTACAAACAGTTTACGAATAGTTTCATACAGTTATCTGTCGAGTGTTTCACCGAGACATTCCTACTGTAACTGGGCTAGTCCCGTTACAGCAGCTAAGACGGGCTAGGGTCTATCCTAGTTGTTATCCCATTTTCTCTTAGGCCGGTTAGTCTTTATATTTTTAAGGCTAACCATAATCATATCATCCTTTTTAAATATTATACCTTTATTCTGTTTTGTATTAGCGTTATCTTTATAGCATTACTAGGAGATACAAGCTAGAGCTTTAAGCTAAGTTAGGATACGCTTAAAGCGGTTAGCGATAGTATTAGCTTATAGGTACTCTTTCTTTATATATATAGATAGGGCTAATAGCTAGGGGCCCACTGGTTTGATGCCTAGACATAGGTTATAGCCATAATTAGCAAAGAACGGTAAGATTCCCGTAGTCTTGTTAACTTAGTTATTTATAGCAAACTTAATAAGGGGGAGCCAATCTACCTAATTATCTTAGGTAAAGCTCACAAAAGCGCGTAGGTACTTGTTTATTGCTGCGTTAATAATCTTAGTCTAACTATCTATTTTAGGGTGCCATATAGAACTAGGGTTTAGGGTTACTTTTAGGCGCTAGTTTAGGCGGCGCCAGAAGTTGGAGACAAATAAAGACCCTCTATTAGAAACGATAGTACTTAGGGCGCTATATAACTTATAGACAGTATAGGTAAATGCTTTAATAAGCTCCTTAGTGTCTAGGCTGGTAATAAGAATAAAGTATCTTATCTTTATTAGGCGGTTAATAATAATAAAGATATATCTATATATTTTGCTGTTGTAAAGGCACTTAGGCAGGTTAATAATGTAGTTAATGGAGATATTGGTCTATAGGCGGACTAGTAGTTCCAGTGGTTTTAGGAAACTAGGCAGTGCTAAGCATAGGGTCTTTATATAGAAGTAGAGAGCGCAGTCTTTTATAAAGGTAGCTGTAAACTGTAAAATACCTAGCTACTAATAGGTTTAACTAAGGAGGTCTAGGGTCTTAATACGGCCTGGGTGGCCTATAGGACCTAAACTATATATGCGGTATACAACTTCTAGTTAGAGTTTAGGTAAATCAGGGACAAATACTCAGTTTCTATAGTAGATTAGGCCGTTAATAATTAAGCATTTAAATTTATTGCAGTGGAGCAACTTCCTAATTTACTTAGGCTAGCGGCGTGCCTTACGGCCTTCCTGTTCTTATAGCGCGGCCAACATATCTCTAGCTAGTTTATTCTCTTTATAGGCATTCTTAATAAGCTCCTTAAGGTTTTTTTTCTTAGGCTTTAGGTTTATTACTGCAATAAAGTCCTTAATGCTCTGGTCTTGGGATTTGCTTAATAGCTTGTCTAGGATAGTAGGGATAACTTTTTTCGGTGGTAAGACAACGCGGTTTCTATATTATAGGCGTTTGTTACTAGTATTAGCAGGTGCTACGCCTAGGAGGCGGCTAAGAGCGTCTGGAATTATAGCTTTAGTGCTAGGCCTATAGGTAATAATAAAGTTAAACTAAGAGAGGAACTCAGCCCAACAGACTTAGCGCTAGTTTAGTTGTTTTATTATTATAAAGGTCTAGAGGTTTTTATAGTCTGTAATAATCTTAAATAGTTACTTAGTTCCTTGTAGTTTAGGACGCCATTTTTCTAGTGCTTTTATAATTACTATGAGCTCCTTATTATATATCTTATAGTTATATTTAAGGGCGGAGTGCTTGGCGGAGAAGAACGTGACTAGCTTAAGTTTGCTATCTTCGCTAGCCTAGTAAAGCACTCCTCCTAAAGCCCAGTTTAAGGCGTCTATCTTTACTATGGTCTTCTTTATATAGTTATAGTACGCTAAGACCGGTGCTGTGGTAAATACTATTTTTAGGGTCTAGAATGCCTATACTTAGTTAGGGCTCTATAACTAGTTAGTACTTTTCTTTAGTAGCCTAGTTATAGGCTTAACTACCTTAGAATAGCCTTAGATAAATTATTAGTAGAAGTTCGCAAAGCCAAGAAATTGCTGTAGTTCCTTAACTAACGTTGGGTCCTTCTATTCCTATAGAGCCTATACCTTCTTAGGGTCCATAGTTATACCATTAGTTAAGATAATTAAGCTAAGGTATTTTGTTTTTGTAGTATAGAACTTAGACTTATTAATATTAATCTAGAGTTTAGCATTACCAAGTTTCTGGATAATTTTATTTACATATCTTATATACTTGGCACGTGTTTTTAAGAAGATAAGGACATTATTAAGGTACGCAGTGTAGTAGTTATTAAGGGCGTTATGTAAAACATAGTTAATATAGTTCTAGAATATAGTGGGCGCGTTATAGAGACTAAATAGTATAACTAGCATCTTATAGAGTCCAAACCGGGTAATAAATACTATAAGCTACTTATAGCCTTCCGCAATCTAGATCTGGTTAAACGCAGTAATTATATTAAGCTTAGTAAAGTACTTAGCACTATAGAGTGCATTAAGTGTCTTATGGACTAGTAGCAATAGGTACCGATTTTTAATAGTAACTATATTTAGGCCTTAGTAGTTATAGTAAATTTATATACCACCGCCAGGTTTCGCTGCAAGGAGGAGGGGTGCAGCGGCTAGTAAGGTTGATTTATAGATAAAACCCTTATCTAGCATCTTATTAATCCACTTCTTTATATAACTAAGTTTAGCAGGTAAGAGTAGTCTGTTTTTATAATATAGGGCCTGCTTTCCGGGTATAATTTTAATTTTATGGTCCTATGGTTAGTAAGGGGTAGCTTCTCTACATTCTTAGGGAGGAAGTATTTAATATATTCACGAAACTCTTTTAATAGGCGTTGCAAAATATCTCTGTAGGTTAATCCTGATTTGCCTTTTAGAATTTTTTTAATATTAGTATTAACTATCTTTTGGGGTAGAAACTCAGATTTAGTTTTTAGGTTTATCTTAAGGAAGCCATAAAAATAAGGGGGTAGCGCTTTTTGGGCTTCCTCTATTATATAGTCACCTTCCACCAGCCAGCAAAAAGACCTTTCTAACAGGTTCGGTACTTCTACTAGGCCTATAGGCAGTTCTTTAAGCAGCTATTAGTATTCTTCTTATTTAACTAGTTCTACTAGCTCCACTATATAGATCCTTATCACTTTTATATCTTTTTATTTATAGAACTAGGTAAAATTAATGGCATAAGTGTATCTAATGTCGTCCAGATTAGGGCGTGTCTGGTTCTCCAGTACTATAGCCAGGCTGGCACGGTTTGGTTGGCCTAGGAGGGCGGAAACGAGGCGGCGGCCCTACACGGTACGCGCGGGAGATGGGTGTAAGGTTAGGCGTTGCGGGGAGAAGGTCTCAATTACTCTGGTTTTAGTCTTAGCTATAACGCTCTTAGCTGTTATACATGCAGTCACATATGCGTATAGTAGATAACTTGAAGTTAGGTGTTTTATTAGCTGTCCTAGGTTAAGCAGGTGTATATGGGGGACTTATAGTTCTAGTAGTGTTTATTTTTTTAGGGATAGGGCAGTAGTCCAGTCTTCCAGAATCTCCGCTTTATTTACTGCGTATATTAGCTTACCGGTATTAGGCACCTCTTCTATTACTAGCTGACGGTATCTAAGCATTGGCCGTGCAATATGTCCGTATAGTGCTACTTAGTTACAGTTAGGGATATGCCATAGGAGATAGTTGTAGGCGCAGTAATTAGAGTTAAATTTAAGCTCTAGAATGGGGAAGTCTAGTCTTAGGTTATACTTTTTAAGCTAGGGCATTCTAAGAATTACTAGTGTTAAGGGTAATAACTTTATAATATAGAAAAGTATAGATTCTATATAGTGGCCAATTATTATTTTTGCTGTAAAGTAATAGGTAATAAAGCTGGATAGGAGTCTATTAGCAAGGCGGAGTGGTTTTAGGACTAGGAGTCTTTTTATTATAACATTATGCTTTTTTATAAGCAAGTCTTCATCTATAAACGCTAGTACTATACTACTACTATTAACAAGACTTACTGTTTTAATAAAAGCTTTTAGGAGTAGGTTGCGCAGTAAGGAGAGATAGGTCTGAATAAGGATGGTATTTCTATTATTGTTTGCTATTCTAAGGTTAAGTGGCAGCTAGCTTATAATAAGGTCTAACTAATCTAGTAGCATAGATCTAATCCTTTTATCCTCTTCCCCATATAGTTCTAACCCTTAGAGGCAACTTAGTCTAAGGGTTAGTCTTTTAATAACTAGATTATAGGGCTTGGCTAGTGGCTGTAGTCTTGGCTGGTATGTCCTAATATATTAGTCTTTAACAGTATATATATACTAGGAGGTACTTTATCAAGGACATGGCCGGTCTTATAATTAGTGGCAATATAAAGCACTTATCTATAGTTTATATACAGGACTATTAGCTAGGGCTGTATTGGGGAAGGGAATTACGGGGGTAGGTCTCTATATCTAAACCCACGTCCCTATCCGCGGTTATTATTTTAGTTACTATCCCCTCTACTAAAGAATCTACTATAGCTAGAAGGGGGTTAGCGTGGTAGTATTAGGAGGGGATTTAGGTTTATCTTAGGGTTATAAGTATCTTTTTAGTGGCTAGGTTAACTATATGCTATACAGAGTCTATTATCCATATAATGTCTTTAGACATTGTTAGGGAGGCTACTACTACCACTGCCAAATTTAACGGCGTTAAGGTCTATTAGGTTATTCTATAGTGCTAGTACTAAGGTGTTATTATTAGGTAATATAGGTCAATATCCGCTAGCAATATTTAGCTTAGCGGCATTTAGCTTAGTATAGTAGGCATAGTTCTATAGGTTGTAAGCAAACACGTCTATTTACTTACTCCAGCCCTTATAGTCGGCATTATTAATCTTGCAGCTAAGGGTAAGGGCTAGGTCCTTTATCTTAGGGGAAGTATTCTTCCTAAGTAAATCCACCTTTTATTCCTTAGTCTTGTTTGCTTTAATTATTAACTTATTAAGCTCTGCTTTTTAGGACTAGTAGTTACACTCGCCTTAATATAAAGTATCCAACTTATTTTTGGCCGCTTGGGTTATATCTATAGTCTTATAGTGTCTTCTTATGTGTGTAAATATAGACTCTTAGTCAGAAAAGGTCCATTTGCTTAGGTTATTTGGGTATATACATAGCATATTAAGGCTATGTTTAACATAGTTATAGGCCTTGTCTATTAGCATATCTAACATATAGAGGACTTCGTCCATTGGGGTCTTAAAGCACTTTACATCCCTCCATAAAATGCCTTAGATCTTTATTTCCCATATTTTAAATTTTTCTTGCTTTTTAATTGGTGATCCCTTGCCGTTAAATAGGGTTAGATCTTTTACTTTACGCTTTTTTCTATAGGGCTTAGCTGAAAGAGGGGAGCTAGTTATGGGGTTTGTATCCTTATCGGCAATGGCCTAGGTAAGTGTAGCGATCTAAGAGCTTAGGCTTTGTATGGTCTTAGTATATATAAAAGCTTGCTGTTTATATTATTTAACACACAGTTTAAGTGTCTTAAGGGAGTTAATTCTGTGCTAAGCTTTTTCAAGTTGGGATATTATAGTTTAACCTTTATTATAGACGGCTTAGAGACCGCTCTTAACGCTGGTTAAAAAGGTTGTATATATAGAGAGGTGCTGGAAGGTTCCTGCTATATTAAGGTCCTTAGGGTACTCCGGACTACTCCTGATTGCCTAGGCAATATAGGTATAAAGGGTATTAAAGAGGCAGGTGAGTGCTTTGCGTGTATTTATTAACAGGGTATTATTTGTGTTTTAGTCGCCCATTTTAAGGGATCTAGGTGGGGCAATTAAAATCTTATAAGGCTGACTGTGGTATTAAGATTGTTAAGACTGTCTAGGACTATGCTAAGACTATACTAAGGCTATGCTGAGACTGTAGTACGGTGTTGTTGGTCGCACTAGGTTGCGATTATACTGGGAAAAATGGAGACTGTAAATGGAGGCGGTAGACTAGGAGGGCAAAGATCGCGACAGGGCGCAAAAGGAGATACCATAAACTGTCACGGTGCTGCAATGAAGTAGACTAAATAACTACGTTGTGGTATAAAGAGGAGAAGAGGCGAAAGGGGTATTGTATACAAGTAGTAGGGCCAGGCGCTAAGGCGCTAGTGGTGGGCTAGCCAACCGTAGGAAATAGTACAAGATAGTATAAAACAGTATGCGACAGGTCAGTGCCGTGACAACTATAACTATTTACCACAATCTACCGTTTTCTACTAGCGCTATAATATTACCCCCCCCTCTAAAAAAGCCTGCCCTTAGGCTTTATATATCCATATTACGTTTATAGGGTATTCTTATCCTTATACTTAATAGGTAGCTTATTATCTTTACTATACTAGCACTCTATCTACTTATTAAGGTACTTTAAGGGTCCGGGCTTATTAGGGTATTAGTTATAGAATTTTTTAAGCTTATAGGGACTACCTATAAAGTTCTATATAGGGTATTAAGTAGGGTCTAGGTTATATCCTTTCCAACTAGTATAATACTTTAGTATTCCTCTTATAAGTTTATAGGCTAGTATTTCTTTAATTTCTTATTTATTATCGCCATTAACTTAAATTAGTAAGGGTGGTTAATTTTTTTATTTAGGTAATAGGTTATTTATAGCTTTTTATAGCTTATCCGGTAAGAATTTAGGGTGGACCTTAATTGGATCTGGGAGCTTTACTTTATATAAGTTGCCTTTCCTCTTAAGAACCTTATACAGTCCCGCTATTTAATAGTCTAGCTTATAGCTAGGCCATTCTATCTTTTAGTTCTTTATTATAACCTAAATCTTATTACCTACAGTAAAGTCGGGCTTATGTCTATACTTATTTACCTACTATTTTATTAATTTCTAGGCCTTTTCTAGGGTTGTATAGGCTACTTTCCAAACTTCTTTTAAGTATTTTGTGTAATACTAGGCTTCCTTATAAGATAGTTTTTTATATATAGCTTATAGCCCTTCCGTTTTTTTTTTGTTAAAGCTTATATAAAGTAAGTACCCTATTTCTAGCTAAATAGGTGTAAATCCTATAGAGTTATAGGGTAGGGTAGCCTAGGCGTAGTCTATTAGAGGTAGTAGTTTAGCCTAATTATCCTAAAAGTAGTTAATAAAGGGTTAGAGTTTTTAGTCTAAATACTAGTTTATAATCTTTGTCTAGCTATCTGTTTAGGGGTAATATATTATAAAGAGCTTTAACCTAATACCTAGGATTTAGGTAAACTTGTTCTAAAAAGCCGATATAAACTATGGCCTATAATTAGATATAATAGTATTTAGTAGTCCGTAAATTTGGTAGATATAGTAGATATATAGTTAGGCCGCCTCCTTAGTATTAATATTCTTATAATAAGGTATTAAGAACAGGCGCTTGCTAAAGCGGTTAACTATAACTATAGCTATATTATATCCGTTACGGTCTATAGGTAGCTTATAGAAATCTATAAAGATATACTACTAGGGGCGCTCTAGTATTAGGAGTGGTTTTAACAGTCCTAGGGTTTTATCTTATAGAATCATAGACCATAGTAGTTATTATAGTTTTATACATAGCAATTAATATCTATAGTTATTCTAGGCTAGTAGTAACGGTCGTCAATAATTTTACATATCTTATTTTTTCTAGGGTAGGCTATAGAGTCCTTTGTCTTTTTACGATATACCTATAAAGAAGGAGCTATACGGTTTGCCTGCAGTAGTTTATTAATAAGATTAAGTTCCGTGAAGTTAATAGGATATATCTTAGCGTTTAAAGAATCTATATTTGGTTCTGCCTATATCTAGGGGTTAAGGTACTTTAGTTATAATAACGTCTACGTCTATAATAAGATCTTTACAGCTACTTAGTTATTTATGTCCTGTCTATACCTTATAAAGGCGTCCGTATAATTTATAGTGCCTGGCTAGTACATAATTAGGAAGTTAAACTAGGATAGGATATCCTCCTAGCGTGCCTACCAGGCTATAAGGGCCTTTATTATTATAAAATATTCTAAGGCCTTATAATTAGAGACTACCTAGATAGGCTTAAGTGTCCCTTTTAGCTATATACGCTAGTACTAAAAGCTAGAGATAATAGCCAGCATTTCTTTGTTATAGATATGGTAGTTTAGCTTAGCGTCTACTATAGTCTTTAAATAGTATATAATAGGGTGCTATTCTCTATTATGTTGCTTTTAGGAATAAACGCTAGCTATTATACCGTTTAAGGCGTTAGATTCTAGTATAGAGGGCTATCCTGGGTTAAAGTGGGTAAGTAGGGAGGCGGAGATTAGTTATTTCTTAAGCTTATTAAAGGCCTGCCTATATACAGTATTAAAGTAAAAGGGCTAGTCCTTTTAGGTAAGGTAGCTAAGGGGCTAAGTAATTCTACTGTAGTTCTTAATAAAGTGTTAGTAAAAGTTATAAAAACCTAAGAATAACTGTACCCCCTTTACGATCCTTAGGGGAGCCTACTAGTTAATTATAGCTGTCTTTTCTAGGTCTACCTTAATTCTATCTATACTAACAATAAACCTTAGGTACTTTATACACTTAATACTAAATTCCAATTTCCTAATATTGGCCTAGAGGCTAGCCTTATAGAGCCGTTATAGGACCTTATAGATATACTCTTTATATTCTAACTTATTTTTAAAGTAGATTATAATATTATCTAAATAGGCTGTGTAGAAGTTATTAAGATAGTTAAAGAGTATATTATTTATATATCGCTGGTATATAGCTAGTTTGTTAGTTAGTCTAAAAGAAAGTACTTTATGTTTATATAACCCGTAGCAGGTCTAAAATATAGTAAGATCTTTAGATTTAGGATCTATTCTAATTTGGTAAAAGGCCTAATAGATATTAAGCTTTATAAATATCTTAGCTCTACTTATTTAAGCTAGCGTCTTATTAAGTAGAGGCAGTGGATAGCGGTCCTTATGGGTTATATTATTTAGTTTATAGTAGTTAATACAGAAACGGAGTCCTCTATTTAGCTTTTTAGTAAAGAGAATTAGTGCAGCAAAGGGGGCTTAACTAGGCTTAATAAATCCCTTATATAGGTTATTAACAAGATACTGCTTAGTAGCCTATAATTTGGCAATAGATTACTAACAAAGGGGGGTATAACTAAGGGAGTTTTCCTTATCTGGTTTAATCTTAATTTTATAGTTATATAGTTAGTAAGGCGGAAGTATATCTAATACTATCTTAAAAAATATATCTTTAAACTTTTGGTGTTAATAGGGTAGTTTCTATTTTACTAGCTCTTTATCTATAAGCTCACTTTCCTATCCGCTATACTCGCCTTTTTTTTCTATAATTATTTAATTAATCTTATATAAGCTGGTCGTAAAGGTAATAGTATTAGGTTAGACTAAGTTCTAGTAAAATTCTATAGCGTTAATTAGCAGATATTAATTAGGGGAAAGTCCATAGGTTTTTTTATAGGCTTATATTAGACTATGTTTTATAGTATAGGGTTTATAGTCTTTTTTAGCTTACGTTCCATTTTTTATAAGTTATCCTTCTAGTTTATTAGTTTAGTATAGTGTCTAGTATTTTTAGCCTTTTTTTTTGATATATAGGGCCTAAGTTCTCTATAGGGGGGTTAGCTAGGCTATTACTAACTTCCTAGGTTTTTAGTGCGGGTGGAGTAATATAGGTAATCTGGAGGCGGCGTAGTATATAGATCTGTTATAGATTAAGCTATATATCTTTCTTAAAGGCCTGGTCCCTTTATATAGCATTAGCCTAGTAAATAGTATTAATCTAGGGCTATATAAGGTTTTCTATTATAATGCTAATTTCTTTTATAAAGGAAGGTATTAGGGGTAGGGTTTTAGGCCAGATAAGCCGTCTACTCCGTATATTAAGCCATAAGCCTAGATAGGCTAGCTATTTTCTTTTTAAAATTATATTATAGCTTCCTAGATCCATAATAAGAAAGGGGATATTATACTGCCTTTGTCTATCTATATAAAGGTAAATCCGTAAGATAGTTGTAATAGGTAGTCCTATCTATCTATTATACCTGCAAATAGGAATTAGTTTAGGCAGTTTTTTAAGGGGTATATTTAAAATTTTAGCCAGCCTTATAGTATATTAGGTGTCTATTAAGGTAAAATCATTTACTATAGAGCTAGCTAAAGTAAAGATTAAAACTTAATATTTATTACGGAATAAAGTATAAGGAATAGTGCAGCTTCTTTTATTAACTAGCTGACCTAGATTAATATATAACATATTAATCCCTTTTAACCCTAAAGAGGAGTCTTCTTTTAGGGTTTCTCTTTTCTAACTCTATGCTATCCTTCTATATTAATAGAACCTTATTTATTTTTACCTTTATTAGGTAGTCTTTAGCAAAGTAGTTCTTCTAGCCGTATAAGAAGTAAGCTCCTTAATTGCTAAGGGCCTATCTATAGGGGTTACTATATATAGGTTAAATAGGCGCCGGACCTACGGTAGGGCTAGCTGCGTAGCTAGTTACTAAATTAATAGTGGGTTATACGGCTAGTGCTATAGGAGTTGCTAATTATATTAGGGCACTATAGGCCGTTCTTATAGCGCTTATGGTCTAATTTAAAGAGTTTCTAACTTTATACTGCTTAGCTTATACCTTAATTTAATAAAGGCCTTAATTAATAGCTAAGCGGTAGTCTGTAAGTACCTTTAGCGTCTATATAGTAGTAAAAACTAGTAGTATACCGCGCTATAAGTCTAGGGTAAGCTTATTAAAGAGGTCTAGTATTAGGTCTATATAGGGAATTTAGACTTAGCCAGCTAGGTATAGAAAGCGGGTCTAGAAGGCTAAAAAGGTCTCCATTATTTTTATATTAAGGGCTTTATAATTAAGGCAGGCGTTTTATATCTTAAAGGAGTCCTTATGAATAGAAAATAGGTAGTTAATTATCTCTTCTTTAGAGAGGAAGGGGTTTGCTAAGTCCTAGGCGTATCGCGGGCATAGATACGTCTATATGTCCCCACTAGTACGGCCAAAGATATAGGCCATCTTAGCTTAAGTAGTAGGGAAGTAGTCCGCATTAACTTTAAGCTTATCCTGTAGTTAAAGCTTCTAATTATTAAATATAGGGTTAGTTCCGTCTGTAAGTAATAAGGGGTCCGCAACCTTCACGGACTGCAATAATACTAATACTATACGTTAGGCTAGGGTCTTAAGGACTATAGTAAGTCTTTAGGTGTCTAATAACTCTTTACTAGGTATAGGGGTATCTCTAGTTTTAAGTAGCTTTTAAAGCCGTTTAATTTTAGTATTATCTGCTGTAAGTTCTTTTTAGGGGGTTAAGATGGCGACTATTTTACTATTAGAGGTATTTATAGGTCCTACAGTGGCTTTGCCGGCTACTATATTTCTTAGTATAGTAGTTAAATAATTTCTAGTATTTTTCTATAGGGGTTTTAGTCTGTGCGTGTTTTTTAGATTATATTATATATATCCTTTTAGTTCTGTCCTGTCCTTAGGGTTCTGCTATTTTAGTAATATCCTTTAGGTCCGTTCCTATGTCCTTTTTCTATCCTTAGTCTATAAATATATTTAAATTCCTTCTTAGGATAAAAGAGTAGATAAGCTTTAGATAATATTAGCTACTTAGTTAATTAAGGCAAAAGTACGGCAAGAGGGTTACGCAAGCCTGTATAATTAGATTGCCTATAAACAAGGATTTAAAGCTAGAGAAAGGAAAGGAGAAGAATAGTAGTGCCGCTTAAGGTTTTATACGGCCCTTGAGTTATATAACTGCAACTATCTAAAACTGTCTAAAACTGTCCGCTATAATCTACTATTTTCTGCTAACGCCGTAACAAAGCTCGGCAAAGGAAAATATTCCTTTATAGATAAATGTTTTAAAAAATGTTTTAAATAAATACTCTAATATATAAACCTAGGAAGCCGCCCTAAGACCCCTTATCTAGAGTAGGTATGCACCTTAAAACGTTTAATATTTAGTTTTAGTAATATACTTCTTATTATATGCACCAGTTTTAAAAAAAGTCTTATTTTTTATACTTTTTTAATCTTAACGGGTGAGATTACTATATAGTTAATCCTATTAAGCTTAGGAATGAGCGTTTAAATAATATCTAAAAGCTTAATAGTCTTAATCCGTATTTTATTACTACTAAGAGTAGGATTATAAATAAGGCCTTAATTATAAGAATAAAGGATAGTATATATATATACGTCCTTCTTAGTTTTAAGTAGGCCTTATTAAAGTCTTTCTAGGTTATATTAAAGAGCCTAGTATTAGACCTATTATAATTAATAAGTATTATTTAGTAAGATAATAAAAAACGTTTTAACTAGCGTTTACTATAATAGGCGAGCTACGGACAGTACTTTGTTAGGATATAGTTTAGTTTAGTTATTCGGCTATACTTAATAAAGAGGTAGAGCAACTAGTTCTTTAAAACGCCAGTTTTCGCTCTATAGGTTGTGTTTTTAATGTCGCGCATAGGCTACAAAATATACTATCTTATCTATTTAATGGATACCGAAGTCTGTCTCCTTTGTAGTAGTAAATCTAAACTGCTTTTTATATTGTAGTCTTCTTGGTTATTCTATATACCTACCAGTTAAACCCGCCTCCCTTTGCCTATTCCCTTACCCCCCAGTAGTCTAGAACGCCTAAAGGACTATTTAAAATACTGGCATGTATACATACTATAGTTTACGAATCTTCTAACTACTTCCATATTCCAAAAATAAATGGCTAAAGGATTACTAAATTATTAGAATACTTAGTATCGCATATAAAGTAACTATAAGGCCCTATTGTGGTGTCTAATTATTCCCATAAAATTAAATAATCGAATCGCTTTCTAGCAGATTGTTAATCTATTAGAAGCTATTAAATCCCTTATTAAAGGATAAAAGGACTAGTTCTAACCTACATTATAAGCTTAGGCCCCTAGAACTCGGCGACTATAAGGGATATTATCGTGGTTACCTTAGGTTGCCCTTAGGACTGTAATAGGACTAGCCTAGTTACAGCAGGAATGTCTCGGTGAAACACTTAACAGATAAATTCTAACGCTTTAATTAAATTCTGCCAAATTCTACTAAGTTAATTAAATTCTACCAAATTCCACTAATATAATGGAATTTGGTTAAAACCCGTTAAAACCTACGTGCGCTTATGCCTATACGTCTACTGCCAAGACCCCTAAATATTTAGTTATAAGCTCTCTATATTCCTTTCTCTTTTTTATATAATATCTTATTCTCTACAAGAGCTATATACCTTTAAATTTAGATAGAATTTATATTATTCCTTTAAATCTTCCTTAAAGCCTCTTTACGTCCTTATACTACGTTATATTAAAATAACTACTATTAAAATGGCAAACAAACCCAAATCCCCTTTAATAACTATAAGCATTATATCCCTAGTTAGAGAATAGTTAACTATAATATAACAGTCCTTTATGGATACATTAGCTTAATAGTGGGCTGCACTAGAAACCCAGCATTAACAATTAATAGAAGCACTCCGCGAAGAACTCTGTAACATTAAAGCACTTATATTAAAGACCCTAACACCGCCTATAAATAAAATTAATTTAATTGTATCTAAGCCTAGCCCCTTAAACGCGAACTTTAAACTAGTAACGGTAACTTAACCCATATCTATAATAAATTTAATACCTGCTATAAAATCTAAAAAGCTCCCTAATCCTCCAATGTTTAATATAAATTAAAATAACCTATATCCCTTTATAACCAAGCTCCGTCTTAAACTTTTAATAAACTATAACTAATACCTTACTAAAGCTAGTAAGGTTAGCTATAGAATGTCTTATTTAAGCAAAGACGCTATATATACCATAGATCTATTCTTCTATAACAGTATCTTTATTAATTTTAAAATCCTTATCTCTCTACTAAAATAAATATATAATAACGCCAGCCGCGAATATATAGCTGTTACTAAACTTAAAAACCTATAACAACGGAACCGAGACTTTACTAGCTTCTTTTTGGAATTTTTAGGCCTTATTAGTAAGCTAGATTAAAATAAAGCCACTAGAGTCGCTACCCTTTAATAAGCTATTTTATATAAGATTAGAGCCTAGTTAGTAGGTAGAGAACTGCCAAAAGACCTATCCAAATTTGCTATAATATATTAACAAATTAATAAGGACCTTTAATATAATAAATGGACTTATTCTCTAAAGCCAACTATACCTTATATTTAAAACTCTATAAAACCGGTATATACCCTAAAGCACGACCCTTCTTTAAGACCTAAAAGCCCTACATATAACCCTATGGACCTTAACGCCACCTAATCCTATATACCCTTAGGAACCAATAAACAAAGAACTTAAGCCGCAAATGGAGAATGCTTTAGATGTGGTAAAAAGGGATATATTTAAAGGAATTGTTAAACTTACCCTTTTAAAAAGGTCCGCCATAGTTCCTCTTAATCTTTAAATTATACCCATTCTATAAATTATACTTAGTTGCCATAAAGTATCTCGCTTTTAGTTAACTTGCAAAAAAAATTATCTTAGGGCCAAGTTACGCCTTAAGATAAAAAGTGGAATAGTATAAGTGTCTAGGCTCTTCTAGCGCTAATATATAACACAACTCCCTTAATATACTTAGTAAAATTTAAATACTTAAAAAATGGAAGGAAGTATAAATCCTAATAAATAGTGGAGCCACTAGTATGGGCTTTATTAATATAAACTATACAAAAACTTAATAAGCCCTAAGGCTTATAAGGCTTTAATAGTAAACCCTTAATATATAGCAAATTAATATACTACGCTTTAGTAAAAATGTGGGTAGGCGAATACCTTAAATATATTTCCCTATTTATTATACCCTTAAAGTAATACAAAGTTATACTTAGATACGGATAGCTAAAACAATATAACCCTTTAATTAGCTAGGTTAAAGAAATACTAAAGTTCCGTATAACTTACTGCCGAAGTTATTACTTAAAAAACCATTTACCCTATAAACATATATATAACTATTTAAATTTAATATAATATAAATTGTCCTCGCTATAAGCCTTAAACCAAATAATAAAGCTATAACTACTAATTGCGGTAAAGAACGTAAAGATATTACGCTGAAACCTCTTAAAATTTATATAATATAAGCTGTACCCTTTATTTTATTAGCAAGAAAACAAGACTATAAAATCTTTACTATAACTATAGAAGATATTAAGAAAGCACTAGAACTAAAACAATATATTAATCCTTAACCTCTTATACCTAAAGAGTACCACAATCTAATTAACGAGTTTGAAAAATAATTTATAGACTAACTAGCCCCACACTAAAATAAGCACAATTTTAAGATAGAATCTAAGCCTAGCATAATACTAAAGTTTAGTCCGCTATATAGTATGTTATAAGAAGAACTGCTTATAATGCGACAATACCTTAATAAATATCTAGAAAAAGGATTTATTCGCCCTATAGTACTTTATAACTATAAAGCAATTAATATAGCACTAAATTTGTTAGGCCGAATACCTCTTATAATTTAACTTTAAGATTATATACTAACCGGGCAAACTTAATTAGAAGCCTAATGTATTAATATAATAATTATAGGACCTAACGTATGTAATAGGGTTATGAAGGTGACCCTAGTTATAACCGATTTATATTACCACCTTCTTATCTAGGCTAACTTATTGCCTAAAATATTCTGCCGCTTTAAACATCAACAAATCAACTTTTCTCCTAACTTCCTTTGCACAGAACTCCATATTACTAAAGCCATATGTCGCTGGCCGCGTGCTCTAGATGCAGAGGATCGTCTATAAGCAGCTTTAATAGCCTAGCGAACAGCAAGTCTCTATAAAAGCGCCGAACCTTATACAAAAGCCCAAATGTTAGGGAGGTCCCTAACAGTTTTACACTAACGTACACGCAAGCACGGGTGCGTATTTTTTAGCCTATATAGCGTATACTAAAGTCTACCCAGTGTATATTAAGGCACGCAAACTTTAAAGATTAATTTACTAGTCTAATACTACATATAATAAAAATTCCTTATTAGATTTTTAATTTAGGACCCTGCTAACTATACACCCCCTAAATAATACACATACATCCCCTACCTTATTTGGTTTAGATGCTTCCTCACTAAGTTAGAATATTACGTGCGTTTGACTTGTTTGCGCCTTACATCGCAAAAATCAAAGTGCGCGCCACGTAACTTTTATGACTACAACACCACGATTAAGTCTTAATTTTAGAGTCTAAATTAGATTTAGAACCGCCAAAGGAGCCCTTAGTAAAGTCCTCTTAAAAGGGCAAGTCCTTACACAGTGCTTTATGAGTCATCACGCGAACTAATTTGGGTGCTGCTACTTGAGCTGCCTCCGCGCCCACGCCTGCGCCCGCGCCCGCGCCCAGTAGAAGTTTTTACAGTTACTTTCCGCTAGCAGCTCTAACTAAAATATTAAAAATCGACTTTATATAGACTCTATAATATATATATTTATGGCTTTAAGACTTCTTACTAATAATGGCTTTTACTAATTATTTACTACCAAATTAGCGGTTTGGCAAATTTTGATTTTCAAATCGGTTATAACTAGGGTTACCTGCAAATGCTTTAGATAAATAGATTACAAATCAATTACAGATCGTATTGCCCCTAAATATTTTAAAAAACTATATCCTATATTTTTAGATGCGGAACTTAACAGAAATAAATTAGAAGTTAATAAATAGGAAATAGAAATTAATAAGCTAATAGAATATAAATATAAGAATAGTGTATAGATAATAGATATAATAAAAGCAATTTAAATAGGAAAATAACAGTATAAGGATATTACACTCGCCGAATGCGAAATTTAAAATAATTAATTATACTATTAATAGAAGATAGTAGTTCTAAATTCTAAACCTTTATAATTTAAGATACTTAATTTTATATACAACTCCCCTATAGTAGGGCATCCTAGCTATATAAAGACTTATAAGATTATTTAATAAGCATATTACTAGCCAATAATGCACGACTATATACAAAAATATATTTAAGTATGCAGGATATACGTGTGTGGAAAAACCTCTTATATAAAGAAGTAAGGAGTACTCTAACTACTACCAATTCTAATGTAAGGATAGCGCGACATCTTAATTAACTTTATAGTTGACTTGCCTAATAGTAATAGGTTTATAAATATTATAGTAGTTATTAACCGTTTTATAAAAATGCGATATAATATATCTATAAACTTAATTAACGCGATATTAGTAGCCGAATATTTTATTAAGTATATCTTTAAGCTATACGGACTTCCTAACTTAATAATATCTAATTATAGAAGCCAGTTTGTTTCAGACTTCTAGTAAGCTCTATATAAATAATTAAGTATTTAAATATAACTCTTAACTGTATTTTATCTAGAGATAAATAGTTAAACTAAAATTACAAACGTAATTATAGAACAATACCTATAAATATACTGCTCCTACCTATAAGGCGACTAGAAAAAATAGCTACCTTTAGCTAAGTTTACTGCAAACAATATAATAAACGTATTAATAGGTATAACGCCATTCTACGCGACCTATAGATAAGACCCCTAACTTAGATTTAAATTATAACCTAAAATTAATATAATAGGACCTATAATTAAACGGATCCAGTTAATTAATATATATAATTTTACTAATTAGTAGTAGTTCTTTAATTAACGTTTGATACGGATCCTATCTAAGCCTACGCAGACTACTCTGTATATAAGGGAAACTTATAAATTAATAGGAAGAAAATCCTTATTGATATAGGGGACGGAAAACCCCTATAAGCTACCTTAGTAGGATAAAAAAAACCCTGCTTTGCTATGTCCGTCCGTAGCAGCGGCCCTATGGGCCTACGGCTACGTCCTGTCCTTTTTAGATGTTTGAACTTCTTAGGAACTACTGCTTTCTTTCTTAGCTTATCTAAAGCTAGGGTTTACTATGTCCTAGCTAGGCCTTACTAATTAATTACTATGCGCCTTGTGTTCTATATTTTAACTATCCCCTATATGCTATCTCTTATAGACTATTACTATATACCCCTACCCCCCCCCCCCCCCCCCTTAAGCTCTTAAAGGCGTAAGGGGGATTTATCTATTCTACTACTATCTAATACCAAAAAACGAGCGGGATGTGTGTATATGCCTAGGTATCTTTTATGCCTAGGCCCTAGTTGCTAGGCCTTCTTTAAGGGCACTACTCTGTTAAGAGGAGATAAGGAAAACCGTATAGTATTATTTAGGCTGCCAGGCAGTAGTACGGTAGTAGAATGGCGAGTAACCGTATGCTCCGCGGGCGATCGCCCTAGGGGTTAGGAGGGGGGTATATTTATTTGATTCATTCGCTTGTCCGTTAATATAAGGTCGTCAATGCTTTCTATTAGGGGTTTAGGGATGTTATTAAATGCTGCTTATCTATATTAGATCGTATAGGTGCCTTAATAGAGAAATGTAGTAATAGCCGTTATTGTAAAGGGGTACTATTAGTGGTGGTTTTTGAGATCTCACCATTCTATGTGAAAACTTTTTACCACCGCCTATAACACTTATAACTACTACCACGAAGTTATATCGCACGCTGTGCGACGTCTCTGCGTTGGCTTTAAGTCTGAACTTTAAAGACCTAGGTTCGTAGCCGTCACTACGTATAGGTGTAGAGTCCGTTTTCGACGGCCTAATTTTACTAATTAAATAAAGCAGTTAACGGAGCTATTATAAAGTAAATTATATACACTTAAATAGTATAGGAATGGTATGCAAATAAAGGATAAGCTCCTGCATAGGACTTTAAGGAAGGTAATATAGTTTACCTAAATATATAAAACCTGCGGATTTAACGGTCCTTAAAGAAACTTAATTAGAAGTTTATAGGCCTATACCAAATTAATAAGAAACTAAGCCTATACGCCTATAAACTTAAACTGCTAACTAAGATAAAAATACACCTAATATTTTATATAAGCTTATTATAACCTTTAAAAGATAAACCTATAACTTATAAAGTACCACCGCTACCTCTTATAATTGTTAATAACAGTAATAGTTCTTACTTTATTAACTTAATTAATAATATATAATAGAAAACACGATCTAAATAATTTAAACTTCTTATTAAGTGGAAAGGATATAAAATATAAACCTAGAAAACCTATAGCCAGATTAAGGCTAACGCGCCTTCTTTAGTAAAAGAGTTCTATAAGAACTATCCTTTACGGCCTACTCTAGCTAGACAGATATTTTTATTTTTATTTTTTATGTCCGTTGTATTATACTACGTACAATACTGCGCATGCAGCCTCTAGGCTATGGCGCTATAGTTCTATATACATGAATCCTTTTTAGGCAGCTTAACATGTACTAGTAGCTATATCCTAGTAGTTTATAAATCCCTAAGGATTTACAGCTCCCTAGTAAAATACTAAGTTGCTACAGCTACTGGAAATGAGAAAATGGTAAGAAAAACTATAAGAAATTCTGAAACCTAACCCTATCCTTTTGCAATTTATTTCTGTTCTTTTGCTCTCTAATATCTCTTTAAGAGCCTAGTAGAAGTTGCCTTCTTCTAAAATCCTATGTTTTGTCTATTCTTCCATACCTTCTAAGCCAGTACTGCGTACTAGTTTAGCTGCTTTAAGTATCTCACAGTCTTTACTATTAGTAAAGTGATTTCCTTTACAATTAATGCAAAGAGGGGTAGTATGTTGATAAGGCTTACCTGTTATTGTACAGGTGGAACAGGAGTGGTCTTTAGATGGATATGCAGCCGCACAGTATCTACAAGCTCTAGTAGAGCATCTGT
>Ga0307507_10003027_pt1 | contig 33625 bp, 10 predicted proteins | sample 7_EM_MG_FD_207223 | JGI IMG/M metagenome (GOLD analysis project Ga0307507, IMG submission 207223) | Populus trichocarpa ectomycorrhiza microbial communities from riparian zone in the Pacific Northwest, United States - 7_EM | ecosystem: Host-associated > Plants > Roots > Unclassified | place...
AGAGCCTCCAAGTAATAAAACTATATAAGATTGTATAAGATTATATTAGATAATATATAATAGTTAAATATATAGTATATAACTTTACCTTAATTACATGTCAAGAAATATATAGTTATCTTTTAAAGTTGCTAAGTAGGTTAATTGCGTGTTAAGAAATATATAGTTAGCTTTTAAAGTTGTTAAGTTAGTTAATTATATATCAAGTTAGTTAAATTACGTGTTAAGTTGGTTAATTGCATATTAAGTTAGTTAAATTGCGTGTTAAGTTGGTTAATTGCATGTTAAGTTAGTTAAATTGCGTGTTAAGTTAGTTAATTGCGTATTAAGTTAGTCGAATTGCGTATTAAGTTGGTTAATTATATATTAAGTTAGTTAAATTATATGTCAAGTTAGTTAATTGCGTGTTAAGTTAGTTAATTGCGTATCAAGTTAGTTAAATTGCATATTAATTACGCGAAACGCGAAAATTAAAGTCTACTTAAATCTTATCCTGCGAATATTTTCCCGATGTACTCTTCTTTCTACCTCTTAAGTTTTTATTTAAGTAATAATAATAAACACTAGTAAGATAGTTCTAGTTATATACTTAATTATTTTAAGGCTAAGTAGGTATATATAGCTATTTAACTATATTTAGTAACTAGTAAATATAACCGTTCCTAATTAATAGTGCTTATTTATAATCTACTACCTTGCTTTATTAAAGCCGTTACCTTATACTATACTTAATATATATATAAAGAAGTCCTACAACTTAATTAGGCTCTACTACAGTTAAATCTCCTTAATACGATATGGGGTATATAACAATAACCTCTACATTACGATCTACACCCCTTGATCAAGCCTTTTTTGATATAATATTACGATAATCTGACTTTTGAGAATATCGTTAAGCACCTACCACCAATATCGGTATAACCAGTAGAGAATTTGTACGGGAGAGGGCCCTATTTGGCCCGCGAGGTAGACATTCTAAGCCTTTTTAGGTATAAAGCTCCTCTTTTTCCTGCTTATTCACCCTACACATGACTTTTGATATAACAATACCATTGGTATTACGATACGCTCGGCCGAACAAACGGTATCTGTCTGTACGAGTAGAGGTTGTAAATTGCATTATGCGCAGAGCGTATGCGGCAGGGGCCGCATGGCGTAGCGTAGGTCACCTGACTACCTACGGCCCGATAGATAGCCCGACCTTAGCCCCCCCTATTTAGGCACCGCGATCCTTACGATCCTCTGCAACGAAAAGAAGACACGAATGAATTAAGAACCAGTTACCTTATATTGCAATTGCAGTACCCCCCTGGGTGATACCGACAGTATCGTATTAAAGAGATTTGACTGTATTAATATTAGTAATATTAGTAGGGGGCAGTTAGATTATATTCCCCTAAGTTTAATACTATACTAAGTATTATAACTTTCCTATAGTAATTAAGTAACCCTAAATCTTATTAAGCTAGCTCTAAATTTAAAGCAATTATAGAACTTACTATACTACTATACCGTAAGGACTTCCAGTTATTATTTTATAAATTTAATAATATAAACCCCTTCTTAAATCTTATAATTAAATATCCTTATATATAACACTATGCCAAGGATTATAATATAAATTACTTAGATATAGCTCTATACTAATTAATTAATCTATAGCTCTAAAATCTAGATCTATAACACTAAAAATAAGCTCTAAGCTACTGATTTTACACTAGCAGAACGAAACTTAGCAAGAGATTTGGGCAGTAAAGTTACTGCCAAGTATTACTGCCCGGATCTTGGCCGTGAATTCAGGTAGATAAAATACCATTTCCCTTTTAAACGAATGTAAAGTTATAAACTAGGAATAATGGAACAGAGGCTAGCCAGAATAGATAGATAAGTACAGAAACTACCATAAGTAGTACTAGGATATAGAAAAGGATCAGTAGTAATATTAAGGATAGGTTAGCTCCTATCAATTCCGGCAAGGTTGGAAATGTGAATTCGATTCCTTTTCTCTCAGAATATGCCACATAACGTTAATGAGATAGAACAAGGTTATTATTAGTATCCCAACGAGAGCCCTTCCAGCTGAACTGGTCCGAAATGAACCCAAAGCTGCCATCAAACGAGTACACGCATGCGCGTCGCTCTCTAGCTCACTCTAAGACGGGGGTTGCCCCGGCTCCAGTGCTGTCCATGCTAGCAGCTCAATGACCAAAAATGAAAAGCAGTAACTGCTAGCAAGCACAACGGTTCGAACAGTCCAGATACCGCACAAGCCTTGATGAGCGCCGAACTCGTGAGAATCGACCCAATCAGGTGGGCCTGGGTGAAATCGCGGAGAGTGATAGGGAATAGCTTGAGCCGCTCGGACGCTTCAGAGGGACTTATAGAAATGTTGGGGAGGTACTGTTCTTGATCGTTTAAGGCAGAGTTGAAGGTCTCGGCTGTGAGAGGCACTGAATCTGTACCCTCATCTCCCAGCCACCAGCTTTCTCCTTCTCCAAGGGCATATCGGAGTGCAAGAGCTGCCTCCACTGAGAGTCGCAAGCTCTGCAGTGAAATTTCCCACAGGCAACTAGAGCAAGGAGTCCAACGGCTTTTATAATACCAAATCCAGGGGCCAGTCGGTATAAGCCCTTATGGACAAGTAGTGTAACTGATCCAAGAAGGTAAGGCAAATGCGTGGTGTTGATTTAGGTATAGGCGCGTGGTGTTGCTATCGCGATTTGGGTATAAACAAGTCAAACACACGTGATATTCTAACTTGAAGAGGAAGGATTTAAGCCTGTTTGGTGGGGGGTGTACGACTAGCAGTAGTGGCCTAGAATTAACTTTTTGACAAGGTTAGCGATATCTGCTTGCGGATATACATATGTCCGCTAATTGATTATACGGTCTGATCTCGCTGAGGTAATTCTCCCGTATTTCGTCCAAAGAAAGGCAACCAAGATAGTAACAATAGATATTCGCCCGACCAACGCCACAGTAACTGCTTTCCGAACAATAGGATAGTATCCTTCCAACATAGAATTGACAACACTCCCCCTTGAACCCAATGCATCTCTTCTTGATCTTCCCCAATGCCTACCTACACCCAATCCACCTATTCCGACCTCTCCAGGTTGCACCTCCTCTACTGTTCCGCTCTCCGACAAATCTTGCTTCGGCATCCCTGCTGCATCAACTCTCTCGTCAATTACCGCTGATGCTGGCGCGGCGTCATTTGGTGTTTGCATCATTTCTATCTGCTTCTGTTTTCGGAAGGAATACGACATGGCCCATAATGTGAAACGAACATCCCAGTTCGTAAAAGTTGGATATGTCCAGAGCTCTAGTGCCTTATGAGGCGGTATATGCTCCAAGAGGTCTGAGATCACGCCTAGGGTGAGGCCCCAGAGAAGGAGGGGTTTCTGCGTGGCTGTTGAACCAGCTTTCCCGCCCTTCCGCCATCGTTTTAATTTTCCGTCTGTGGAGCTTTTACCGCCAGCTTCGCATTCTGGGATAAATCCGGGTATGGAGCTGCAGTATATGCTTTCCGAAGGAATGAGTTGTACTGCAGCAAACATCATCTTACTGAGCATAGCCTGCAGAAACCATCTCTTAATGCCCAATTCTTGTTTAGCTAAGCGATTCGAGACGTCCGCATACTCATACGTCCTTTGTGCGGGGGAGAGCAAAGCGCGCAGAGAGACCCAGTGAATCGACGCGACTTCTGTAGGTTGTAATCGGAGAGGAGGAACGTCATGATGGGTAAGGAGGAAAACGTACGGGCAGAGCACCATTAATCTAAGAGCTGTCGGTCAGCTTCACACTTCGTTTCAATCAGGAATAGGATTCGTTTACTTACGGCACTTTCCCCCATGATGTGGTAACGACTCGTTGTGGCAGGTTCCCGATGCAGAGCGCATGTGCGTAGGACAAATCTACGCCCACCTCCTCCATAGCTTCTCGGACCGCCGTAACCTGATCATCCTCGTCCTCCGGGTCTCTCTTACCGCCTGGGAGGGCTACATGGCCATTCCATTTGTCCCCTACCCTGGTTGCGCGCTTGATGAACAATATTTCCGGGTCCCCATGCTTGACCCAATCTTGGTCGAAGAAAGCGTCTAATATATCTTTGAGAGAAAGCTTGCGGTCAGAGGCAGCGGAGGACCTGCGGCGCTGGCCGTAAGGACGGGCATGCCTGGATTGTGGGGCGGGCCAGTGGGAGTGATGCGGCTGAATGCGGAGGATCAGAGCTACTGAAGCTCGACGCTGGGCAATTGGAGGACAGGCCACTTCCGGGTAAGGATTTGCCGTGAGGTCTGAAAGAACGGCTTTTAAATGTTGAATAAGCTCTTCATTTCCAGCCTCCATCTTGTCTATGATCCCAGAATAGTTGTCGTCTATGATCCTCGGCACAATCTCCGAAGTCCGGATGTAAGAATGAAAAGGTTTATCAAATTACTGAGGGAAAGAGAAAATTGACTAAGGTCTTCAGAATAAGTGAGTGAAACAAGCGGCATATAGTACTACAAGTAGAACAATTAGTATTTGTGTCGCGTGCAGCGTTGTTTTCTTGAAGCATCCATACGGGTAGGCGCTAGTCTAATTTAGGGTCTCATATAGCCGGTGTTTCGGATCTTTATTTTTCCTGAATGCACAGCCTTGCGAGCTCGGATAGAGGGGCAGCACAATCGTCAGGGAAGTTAAAACTTTTCGAGAAAATCCATTTGAGCCACAGGCGAACGGCATCGTCTTTGTTTTCAATTCCTTCTGTAACTACTTCTGTCCACTTAATTTAAAAAGAATCGTCCTGCTACTGAACTAGCTGCTGGAAATACCGTCGCAATGTCTTCAGATGGCGGGCAGAAAACGGGTACTTAGCGCTCATCCCCCTCCAATGAGGTACTGCTAACCTCGGCCAGCTATTTTATCAGTGTACGACAAGACAGGTCTTCTAGACCTTGCAAAAGGCCTCCAGGATCGAGGAGTCAAGATGCTTGCATCTGGTGGAACCGCACGAATGATTCGTGAAGCCAATTTCCCGGTCGAAGATGTTTCAGCCATCACGAAAGCTCCAGAGATGCTTGGAGGACGAGTAAAGACTCTACATCCAGCTGTCCATGGCGGCATATTGGCTAGAGATCTTGCTTCAGACGCGAAAGATTTGGCCGAACACAGTATTGACAGGGTGAGATGAAAGGTGGAAAATGTAGCGACTAGATACACTCCATTAGGGAACACTAGTGGAAAATGAAAATGAGACATCAATGCTGACGTATTATAATATCTAGATCGACTATGTAGTCTGCAATTTATATCCATTTTCGGAGACTGTCGCAAAGATCAACGTTACAATACCAGAGGCTGTGGAGGTGCGAACCGTATCATCCTATATTTAAAAAAGTACCATCTCTGACGCAGCATAGGAGATTGACATAGGTAGTCTCCTTTTGAGTACCTTTGGCACAGCACCAAACTGATAAAAGTACCTTTCTAGGTGGCGTCACACTACTTCGAGCGGCGGCCAAGAACCACTCCCGAGTGACCATCATTAGCGATCCTAAGGATTATCACGACTTCCTAATAGAACTGGAGAAAGACGGAGAGGTATCTGAAAAAAGCCGACAGATGTATGCACTGAAGGCATTCGAGCAAACAGCAGACTATGACACTGCGATCTCAGACTTCTTCAGGAAGAAGTACGCTAGTGATGGGTTCCAACAATTAGCACTGCGATATGGCGCGAACCCGCACCAAAAACCTGCAACCGTGTTCATGAAAGACTCTAAGTTGCCTTTCAAGGTCCTTTGTGGAGCACCAGGATACATTAACCTTCTCGACGCTTTCAACTCATGGCCATTGGTGAAGGAGCTTAGTCAGGCTCTGCAATACCCAGCTGCTGCGAGCTTCAAGGTAATGAGATTAGCAAAATTTTAGGTGGTAGCTGAGCTAACTGGTTTGAAGCACGTATCACCAGCTGGTGCTGCTATTGGAGTGCCCCTAAGCGAGGTTGAGAGGAAGGTCTACATGGTTGATGATATAGATGGCATTGAAAGTTCCGGCCTTGCGCAAGCCTACGCTCGTGCACGAGGTGCTGACCGCATGTCGAGTTTTGGTGACATGATTGCACTATCTGAGGAAGTCGACGTATGTCAAACAAGCCCTTCTTCCATAACATACCGTTGACTTGAGTATCATATAGGTTCCCACCGCAAAGATCATCAGTCGGGAAGTTTCTGACGGTGTCATCGCACCAAAGTACTCGGATGAAGCGTTAGAGATACTAAAGAAGAAGAAAGGTGGAAAATACTTGATCCTGGAGATGGACCTAGAATATGAACCACCAGCGACTGAAACGAGAAACGTGTATGGGATCAACCTCCGGCAACATCGTAACGACGCTCGCATCTCACCATCGGATACGTTCAACACTATCATCACTCCCAAAGACTTTGGCGCATTGCCTGAATCCGCGTTGCGGGATCTTACCGTTGCCACAATTGCCCTAAAATATACCCAAGTGAGTGAGAAGAACAACCCTCTCAAGACGATAAAAACTAAGTCTCTTTAGTCAAATAGCGTTTGCTATGCTCTCAATGGGCAAGTCATTGGCTTAGGTGCCGGCCAACAATGTAAGTTCTATCCCTTGCTCACCTATGTTTGTTTCGAAAAAAAAAACTGACAGTTTCTTAGCACGTATTCATTGCACGCGTCTTGCAGGTGACAAGGCCGATAATTGGTGGATGCGCTTCCATGAACGTACTCTGTCCCTCAAGTGGAAGAAGGGTACTAAACGGCCCTCCAAATCGAATGCGATCGATATGATATGTAGCGGCTCTGTTCCCGAATCTGGTATCGAACGTGAGGATTTCGAGGCGAATTTTGAAGAGGGACAGGTTCCGCAACCATTCAGTGCAGAAGAACGCAAGGCATTCCTGGAGAAACTATCAGAAGTGGCTGTGAGCTCTGATGCTTTCTTCCCATTCATTGACAACGTGTTCAGAGCAGCAAGGAGTGGAGTGAAGTATATCGCGGCTCCAACGGGCAGCCAAAATGATCAGGCTGTTTTCGATACAGCAGAAAAACTGGGTATTACGTTTGTGGAGCAACATATCCGACTTTTCCATCACTAGAAGGGGATTATGGATTTCTATGCCAAAATTAGCGGCGAGGATCACAAAAGCTCTGGGCAGTGTCTTGATTTGTAAGACAGGTCATTGGCTACGTAGCTACCATTGCACTACTTACCTAGAGACTAGACCGCTCAACCGTCTGCCTCATTTAGATCTCCAAAGTTAGGAGTGTAGCCCAGCAGTTACTGCGAATTGACCTCGCTGTGCCAGTTTGTCGGCCCGAATCAGGATTGTGATTCAGTCTACCCGTACATTCTGCTTCATACACTTCCATAATAGGCCGTTCAGAATTCCATTAACGCATGCAATCACCAAGCAGCACTGGAACAGAGCTCGGGCTTACACCGTCTTTTCGGGTCCCATCAAAAACGTTGATAATCCTACCAGTCAGTCGGGGCAAATTTATCATCATTTTTAAGAACAATTAATCACATTTCAGGCCTTTAGTCAATCGAACTCGAAATGTCCCGTGCGTGATTAACACTTGCTTTCAGCTATATGTGCTTAACTTTGATGTTGCACTATTGTAGGCCAAACCTTGTATCCCTTCCCCTAGTAAAATGGGTCCTACGGTTATCGATAAGAGCCAGCCAATAGAATCAATAAGATCAAGGTTCCGTGATCACACTCGTACTTTTACCTTAGCAAGCTCAGACGCGATTCTGTTGGTCCGGATTTTCAATCGGTCCGCAAGCTGACAAACTACGTTTGTGCGAAACCACCAGAATCACGTCTGGGCGTGTTCCGCGACGGTTCTTAGTAAATCCACGGATATCCGCGTTGCGGAGGTTGCGGATATTAGAATAACTTAACACTAATATTTTATATTATTTCCTAAAGTTGATCGATTATATAACAGAACCTAGGCTTTTAGAATATATTATTTTTATTACTTAGGTATTTTTAGGTCTTATAATTAATTTCATTAAAAAAAAAAAACGCGTTATTAGCAATTCTGTAACTATATATAACTTTATTAAACGCTAGCTAATATATATAAAACCTATATAGATCTATAATAGCCACCCTAAAGAACCTATTATAGCCTGGCGGATATATAGCGTCTATGTTGTAGTATATAAATACCCACTAAAACCTTTTCGCGCGCCAACTACCAAGTCACGGATATTTAAGCTAACCTATAGTATACCGCTACCAAAACCTATAGGACGGAGAGGTAGAAGGTTAAATAAGATACTAGAACAGCCGCTACCGTATTAGGTGCCGGAAACTCGAACCCGGAGAGGTTGTACCATAGAGCGGGCGCGACGGTTCCAAATGGATATCCGCAACGTCCTCAATCGCACTGCGGGTCTCTTCGTGCAGAGCTTAGAGCAGAGCCTCATGCAGAGCCTCATGCAGAGCATCGTGCAGAGCATCGTGCAGAGCATCGTGCAGAGCATCGTGCAGAGCATCGTGCAAAGCTTCGAGCAGAGCCTCATGCAGAGCTTCGAGCAGAGCTTCGAGCAGAGCCTCGTGCAGAGCTTCGGGCAGAGCTTCGAGCAGAGCTTCGAGCAGAGCTTCGAGCAGAACCTCATACAGAGCTTCGAGCAGAGCCTCGTACAGAGCTTCGAGCAGAGCTTCGAGCAGATCTTCGAGCAGAGCCTCGTGCAGAGCTTCAAGCAGAGCTTCGTGCAGAGCTTCGTGTAAAGCTTCGTGCAGAGCTTCGTGCAGAGCCTCCGTACGCAGAGCTTCGTGCAAAACTTCGTGCAGAGCTTCGTGCAGAGCTTCGTGTAAAGCTTCGTGCAGACCTTCGTGCAGACCTTCGTGCAGACATTTGTAGCCCCCTAACATAGTAGTAATAAGCAGCTTAAAGTCCTTAGGTGGTTGTTGTTTGGGTAGGCTGTGGGCGATTCAATAGACACATCGCCCGTTTAGCGGCGCTTTTTACTAGATATTGTAGAGGCGTACGAAGTAGATATACTTATTAATTATAGAGCTGCTTCTGCGGATTAATTTAACGGTATTTCTGAGATAATAGCTATTATGGGGTGGTAGATCAATTTCGTTAAAAAAGGTAACTGCTCTATATATAAAATAAGTTAGATCGCCTAAGAAACCTTGCGAAAGTCTCTTAGACTAATAGTATATCCATAGTTCGTTTTATGTGGCTAAATTAGCGGCTAAGTTATAATTACGCAGACGAGGAGGCCCATGCGTTTAGTAACTGTGAATATTGCCCTATATCCATAGCTGATTTTTAATTGCTAGCGATGCTGCTTTTTTAATATCTATTAAGCCCTATATATAGAGCCTACTAAGCACTTTCTGCTTATACTAGAATGGCAAGAATTGGCTATAGGTTAATAAAGATATTCGCGTTTTAAGTTATATGCTGCTATTATATAGTACCCCAAAGCACCCTATTAAACTTATACCGTACTAAAATAAGCCCTTAGGGGGCTATAGATAAAGGCTTTAATAGAAACCCTTAGTATCTTATTAAAAGTTAAATATAGATAATATATATAACTATTTTAAAGCTTTTTTACCTACTTAAAGCTGTTTATAAAGCTAATTTAGCAAGTACTACATCTGCTCCTACTGTAGATTAACCTACTATATAACCGCTTCCTTACTAACCTTCTAGGCCTATATAACCCGCCTAATTTCCTTAATAACCTTAAGCTATAGGGAGTACTATTAGACCTCCTTTTACTAACTGGCCTATTATCTACTACCCTATTTAAAATCTAGTGTTGCTATAAAAGGATTGCCTCTTAGCCCTTTGGTCTACTTATACTAAAGGGCCCATATAGAGTTTACTACGCGGCTTATATAGTATATAGGTGGAGACCCGGACCTAGGCTATAGCTATAGCGGCGGTAGCTATAGCGGCGGCAGTAGCAGCAGTAGTAGTGGCGGCAGCGGTAGTGGCGGCAAAGCTATATAGGAAGGAGAGCCTATGGCGCTTGCCTAAGTAAATATATATCTGCTAGATCCTATAATAGATAGAGCTAAAGGGGCTGCTTCTATAGGCGGATATAGGGGGTTAGTAGACTAGCCCTAAGGCTATACCGCTACTATAGCTAAAGGGGCTTCTAGTTAAAATGTAAGGCCTTTAAATATTAGTAGTAAAAGCTATAAAGACTAGACCCCCTAGGACTTATTTAAATAGTCTAATAAGCCCTTAACCTTACTAGCCATTTGCTTATTTTTAGCATATAAAGCCTTTAATTAGTTAGTAAAAAGCGGCATAGCCTAGTAGAGAATTAATAGCTTATTTAGGCTTCCCTCCTCTTCCTATAGGTAGGGCTTTAGCTCCTATATAAAGGCCTTATACACCTTATACTAAAAAATAGGGTAGCTCTATACTAAATAGCTTAGGAATATCTTATAAAGGGTTACTAAGTCCTATAGAATAACCTTATAGAGGTAAAAGAGAAGGCTTATAACCCCTATAGCGGTAATATTGTTAATCTAGTATAGCTATAGGCTAAAACAGCCCTTTTATTTATTTAGTTCGGGCTATATTATTAATAGCAGCGCATTAGGCAGTGTAATATCTATATAGCGGATTTTAAAGTAGCCTATCTATAAAGGGTGCCCTACTATTAACCTTATAAACTTTTATAGAGGAGAGTTTAAGTAATAGCCTATTATCTACTCTTGGTTTTACCTTCTAGTGCGTTAAATTTAGTTCTTACTAGCCTCCTTTAGCTCCGCTGTCTTAGCGCTAATACTCCGCCTAATATATATCTTCTTCTTTAAGAAAACGCTAATATATTAAAAGGCCTTTGCGACCTAATTTTGCTATAAGTTATATAAAAGGGCCGCCTTGCGGTCCCTTATACTGCTTTTAATTAGGCGTATATTATACTATATTAAGTGCCTATTAAAGTCTAGAAATAGCTTAATACTAAGATTCTAGTAATATAGGAGATAGAAAGCTAGCCCGCTAAGTATATAAATAAGTAGCTTTCTGTTCTATAGGGCCCTAATAGTCTTAAGGCGGCTATACTGGTTCTGCTTACCTATATATATAGTAAATATTAAGGGTATATAGTGTGTAGGGCCTTTACTCTTAAACTTAAAGGTAAATAGATTTAAGATCTTAGTAGAGCGTCTATTACCGCTATAGGTAAGTATATAATAGCCTAGTAGGATATTAATAAGTATATAGAAGTAGCACTTTGGGGATAAGATAGCGCCCCTAATCTAGAGCTTGCGGTAGAGGCTTTAAAACTCCTTCTTAGTATAGCTGTTAAGGAGGGTATCTCTACCCTTATTGGCGAACTGCTTTTTCTCGCGCTATGTATCCCTTTACTATAGCATCTTTAGGTACTCCCTAATGCTATCCTCTTATAAAGATAGGTAGCTATTTATTTTTATAACCTTTTATATTTAATAGAGGTTTATTAGAGTAGTAATATAGCTATAAACTAACCGCTATAAGAGACGCGTCTTCTCTTAAGGTATATTACTATTGGCTTTATAGCTCTTCCCTTTTAAGGGCTAGTATATAACCTTCTTAATAAGAAAGAGAAGTAGCTTATTCTCTATAATAGTATCGCTATTATAGTACTGCTTTTATTATAAAAGGCCTAAAGCTAGACAATATATTAGCTATAGGGCGTAATAGGGGATTATATCCTTCTTACCTTAAACTCTCTCTGCTTTAGTTTATACATTAAAAAAATATTTTTAGGCCTAGTAGTACGCGTAAGGGCGAGGATATGCTACGCATTAGCGCGTAATTTGGTATTATTGGCAATATTAATCTCTACGCGGTTAGTTAGCGCTATCTTATATAGCAGGTATAATAGTAAACGTACTACTACAATTAAGAATTAGGTAGGGAGGACTTTTTTATATATACTTGGGGCCCTAATAGCCCTAATTACTATATAGTTGGCGTTTATTAGCGGCTTAATTAGCAGATGGTCCTTAATACGCGTATTTTCTTAGCTTGGCGCTTATGGCACTATAGAGATTATTAAATCTGCCCTAGGTAGCTAGCTAAATATATAATTTCCTAGCTAACTAAGGATAAGCCGGGCCTCTTATACTAATAGTATACCTATAGTTTATTTTATATGGCTAAATTAGCGGCTAAGTTATAATTACGCGGGCAAGGAGGCCTATGCGTTTAGTGACTGTAGATATTACCCTATATCTATAGCTGATTTTTAATTGCTAGCAATACCGCTTTTTTAATACCCGTTAAGCCCTATGCGTAGAGCCTATTAAGCGCTTTCTGCTTAAACTAAAATGGCAAAAATTGGCTATAGATTAATAGAGATATTCGCGTTTTAAGTTACACGCTGCCATTATATAGCTATTAGCGACTTGGTCAATCAAGGCACGAGCACGGCAAGAGGGTCGCGCAAGCCTGTACAATTGGATTGTCTATAAACGAGGATCCAAAGCTAAAGAAAGGAAAGGAGAAGAAGGGCAGCGTCGCTTAAAGTCTTATACAATCCTGTCACGGGACGTAGGCAATGGCTATAGAGCGTATGTATTTGAGGAGTCTACAAGACGTTACGCGATCGATCATAAGGATCGAGGGCGTAGGAAGGTGATATACTACGCGTGGCTGACGTAAGCTGTACGCGAAGCGTACGCGAGGGCACGGGGTTCCGCTAGGGAGTCTCCCATAGAGGCTCCTGCGGCGGTGTTCCATGACACTACCCCCCCTCTTATAGAGGCGGAGCTCCGGCGACGCTGTGGTTACTATATACATGTAGAAGGAACGCTTAAGGTATAGAAAAGGAAAAGAAATAACGCTAAAGGGGTTAGCGGTGTGGAGTTCTGCTAGCTCTAATTATTAAATGGACTAATTAGGATTTTCCATCCCTAGAATAGAAAATCGCTATTAGCTTAGTAGAAGGCAGTAAGCTAAACTAACATCTTTACAGTCCGCAGCGTTATTGTGTAATAAGGCTTGGCACCCAAGAATTTAATTAATTAGATAACTTTAACCGGCGGTTAAAGTTCCTGGACATCTTAACAATTTTTCGGTTATATAATAGCAATCTGCAGCAATCTAACGGCAATTTGCCCTTACGTGGTAGTGTATAATAATTGAACTCTATAAGGGCTCCTATAGAGGATTAGGCACGAAATCTCTACTTAAGCCCGGTTTCTGTGGATTTGCATGGTGAAAGTCGCTAATTAGGTCCTTTGCATTTTTAAAGTCTTCCTATAGTTGCCATTTTGGCTAATCTATGTCGAATCCTATATAGATAGCTTTGTAGTAGAGCCGCCGTCCTCTGCCTTTACTAAAGTATTTAGAGTTAATAATTTGTTTAATGGTTTACTCCTTATAGTTCTTATCTTCGTTCTCGTCTCGGATTAGTACTGGTAGGGGTTTAGGCTATATCTATCCTAGTAAGGGGTTAGGCTGGTAAAGGTGTAGTAGCTATAGGTAAAATATAGGCTATATCCCACGGGTGGCTAGGGCTGGCGGGAGCTCTAGCTTATATACAGCTCCCCTATTAATAACTCGTTTAATCTAATAGGGGCCGAGATTCTTATAATTAAGTGACTTTATAGGCCTCTGCGTAGAGATATTGCGTGTATCTAGCTATACCTAGTCGCCAACACGCATCTCTGGTGGTGGCGTTCTATAACGGTTGGCGAAGTAGGCCTGCTTTGCTTAAGCCCAGGCCATTTCTCCCCTATAGTAGTTGAGTAGATTTTTTATGTAGTCTGCATGCTGGTCGGCAAGTAGTATCTTAAGGCGTTTTCTATATAGCAGTTTCTTATTAATAGGTTCTAGTGGCTCTATACTGGATTGGGGGTGATAACCCTTATTTACAAAAAACGGAGTAAGTCCTATAGTAGCTAAGATATAGTTATTGGCTGTAAACTTGCCTAGTAGGAGGTAATCTACCTAGTCGTCCTAGCCGTAGGCAACAACCTATCGTAAGTACGCCTTTATACTGGCGTTGGCGTTTTCTGGCTGTCCCGCAGTCTCGTGGTAGAAGGATATAGACATCTTAACAGAGATACTAAGACGTTAATAGATCTGTCTCTATAGATCAGAGTCGAATTGCGTGCCCTAGTTGGACGTAATAGAGTCAGGTATCCTATGTAGTTAATAGACTTCGCGAAGAAAAGCGTCTACGACGTCGTTAACGGCTATGCCTTTAGTTGGGACGTAGTGACGTTCCTTTATAAGTTGGTATATTATTATTAGGATGTTCTTATAGGTATAACCATACCGTTTATAGGGTGGTAGGTTAGTAACAAAGTCTATAGCTATATCTGCCTACCGCCGTATAGGGATTGGTAGCGGGTGTAGTAGTCCTTAGTACTTAGTACGAAAGGCCTTAGCGCGCTTATAGCTGTGGTAGGTAATTATAAAGCGTTTAACTAAGTCTATTATCTTAGGCTAGAAGTAGTATCGGCTAAGAAGTTTATAAGTTCCTCCTTTGCCTAAATAACCACTTAACCGGAGGTCGTGGGCTATCTGGATTAGTTGCCGTTATAGGTCTTTTAAATTGGGGATGAATAGACGGCCTCTATAGTAGAGTCTGTTCTCCTTTACTTCTAAGGCTACCATATTAATTTAGCCTAAGTTTTAGAGGCTAGTGGGTGGCTTGCGGGCGCCGGCAGTTTTCGCGGCAATAAGTTAGTATAATAACGGGTTAATAGAGATGTTATATGCAGCAGCAATAAGCTCGTTAATTTTGGGGGGCGGCTTTAAGTCCGTAGCGTGAAGCTAAGGTGCGGATGGTTCTGTTATAGGTAGTATGCCAGGGGCCAGGTTCCTTGCTTTTAGAATTATCTGCTATTAGAACTAATTATAGGGGTCGTTCTCTAACTAAGGAAGATCTTGTAAGCGGTATATTAGGCTATTAGGTTTTGTGCCTTGTACTCCTAGCCTATATGCAATTTTAAAGTTAAAACTAAAGAGGAACTCGTTCTAACGTGCTTAACGTTAGTTTAGCTGCTTTGTGGTTATAAAGTATTTAAGGTTGTGATAATCCGTAAGGACTTTAGTTAGCTGGTTGGGTTCTACTAAGGAGAGTTCTGGTCGGAATTTTTTAAATACTTATATAATCGCAAGGAGTTCTTTGTCATAGATCTTATAGTTACACTCTTATAGTATAAGCTTAGACGAGTAGAATGCAACTAGGTAGAGAAGACCGTTATTACCTATCTAGGAGAGGATGCCTGCGTTGACGTGGTCTAAGGAGTTGGTTTTAAGATAGAGTTGTCATCCTAGTGTAAAGTGAGCTAGGATAGATACTTTAGTAAAGGCATTTTTAAGGTCTTGGAACGCCTTCTCGCAGTTAGGCGTCTAGGTAAAGCGTAGGTATGTTTTTCTTCCTTTTGCAGAAAGGCCCTTTGTTTGCATTATTGCTGTAAGTAGTGCTACTACGCCTAAAAAGTTGTATATAAATTTCCAATAGAAGTTGGCGAAACCGAGGAAGGCTTATACGTCCTTAATACAGTTAGGGGCTTGCTATTTAGTAATTATGCGTACCTTCTTAGGGTCTATATAGACACCCTTAGTAGTAACAATTAGTTTAAGGTATTTTACTTCTATAACTAAGAATTCGCACTTCTTTAAATTAATATAAAGTCCTGCTTCCTTAAGGCGCTATAGGACCTTTCGAACGTGCTTAGTATACTTAAAAGGGTTGTTGCTGTAAATAAGTATGTCGTCTAGGTACGCTAAGCAGAAGATATTAAGGTAGTCCTATAAGGCGTTATTAATATAGCTTTGGAAGGTGCCTAGGCCGTTATACACGCTAAAGGGCATAACGGTATATTTGAATTAGCTAAAGCGCGATGCGAATGCGGTTTTCCATTCGTCACCTTCCTGTATTTAGAGATAGTTAAAGGCGGCAATAATATTAAGCTTGGTATAGATTTTGGCTTAACTGAGCCACTTAAGGGTCTTACGTATAAGCGGTACTGGGTATTAGTTCTTAATCGTAATAGCGTTAAGTCCTCTATAGTTAACACAGAATTAGATACCTCATCCAGGCTTCTTAATGAGAAGGATAGGGGCGGCTGCTAGTAATATACTAGGACGAATAAACCCTTTGTTAAGGTGCTCGTCGATATACTTTTTTATAACTAGAAGTTCATCTTTTGATATTAGGTAGGGTCTCTTATAAGGTAGCATTTTTCCTTATTTAATATTAATGGCATGGTTATTAGGTTAATGTGGGGGAAGTATATCTGCGCCCTTTTATAAGCACATGTTAATAAAGTTATGGTACCTCTTAGGGAGGAGCTTGCGGAGTTCCTTATTGGTAAGTCCCTTTTTAAGCTTTATAAACTTCTTAAAGTCCGAGGTTGAGAGTTTATTGAGTTTTACGAGCGTGTTATCCTCTAGGAGGTCCACCAGATCTATCCTATTACTATAAAGGACGTGATCCTATTCTTTATCGAGTTCGTGTAGCTGTAAGTGGGAGGCTGCTGTAACAACCCAGCTCTTCCTTTGTGCTATGTAATAGAAGGCTGCGGCACTAACATGGTAACAGTTGGTCGTGGGTGGTGTAATTAGAGGTTCTTTAGGTTGATATCCTAAGGAGTAGGTAGAGGCGGCTAGGCTATACCCTAGGCAGGTCTCTCTATAGTAGTTGGAGTTAAAGGTCACTTCTCTTTTCTTCCAGTTAATAATGGGGTTATACTGCTCAAGCCAGTTTATTCTAAGGATAATAGGGTAATTGGCAAGTGGTATAATATAGGCCTAGAGCTCTTCTTGGTGTCCGTTTATATCCAGGTAGAGTTATGCCATATAAGTAATCTTTTATATAGTACAACTACCGTTAGCAAGTTGTAGGGCGCGGGCTTTAGTAAGGGGTAAGGTTAGTAGGTTATATTTACGCACAAATTAGGTATCTATAAATTTATTAGTAGCTCCGCAGTTAATCATGGAACGGTCTTTATATTGTTTTTTAGCAGTTGTTCCTATTATAGGTAAAACTATCTATTTCCGTCCGTTTATTCTTACTGAGTCATCTATTAAGTAGGCCGATATATAGATCCCTTTATTATTAGGGTGTCCTAGCTTGTGACTTAGGGCTAGGACTGAGCATTTCCTACTACTTCCACTGCTGCTGCTTCTTTATCTTATACGGTAACAGTGCGTAGCGAGGTATTTAGTGTTCGAGGTATAAAGTTAGGTGTTAGGCGGCGATTACCAAACCTAGCTATTAGGCAGTTCGGGTTTTCGCAATAACAGCCTTCTTAACGGTATCTATAGCAGCGCCCTAGCTTCTAAAGTAGCTTACGCTCTCCGTCTAGGAGTTTACATAGGAAGGTTGAAATAGAGAGGTTAATATTGGCTCCAGTAATAGTATTAGTAGTAGGCGTTGGTAACCTAGTGTATATAGGTGTGGTTAGTCTAGAGGGCTTTTGTATAGGAGCCTTTGGGCGAGGGTTAGCAGTAGAGATCTAATTTAGCTGTTATTTAATCTTCCATAGGGCTGCCACTATGCTGTAAACGTTATTGTAATTGTAACTAGCGGCAGCGTAACTAAGATAATAGGTGACCTTTTTAAGGAGGTCTTTCTAGTCTTTAGCGTTATCTTAGGAGAGGACTCTAGTGTATTCCTAGAACTTGACATAGAACTTATTAAATAACTTAATAGGACTTATTTTTAGGGCGCGTAGTTTGGCTTAACTAGTGGCCACTAGGTCGTGGTCGCGATATATTAGGTTAAGATTATTAAGAACCTTATAGTGGGACTACCACTTCTAGGGGCTATTGGTCTCCTATTAGGCGAAGAGTCTGTTAAATGGGGTACCCTTTATACGCCCAATAATATAACCAATCTTGGTATCCTCCCTAGGAAAAAGGTAGGTGCTCTAGGTTAGTTTCTCGCGGATTTACATCTTCCAGTGGCTGTATTCCTTATGGTCTCCCTAGAAGACTGGGGGATTGGGGTATCATATATTAAACCCCACAATTATGGCTTAAGTTCGGTTGCTGTTATAGGGGTCGTCCCTGTTAGGTAAAGCTGCTTAACGCTAACTTTCGGCTAAGTGTTGGGTGGGTAAGGTTGCCAAAGGCGTAGGGACTTAGGTAGTGTAGTGCGTAATAGGGAGGTACTCAGTATCGTTACGGATGTGCTCGTTAAGCTAAGACTATAGGTATTTGATTATGCCCTCCTTCTTAGTAACCTAGGCAATAAGTATAATCTTAGCTTTCTTTAATCGTTGAACATCGCGCTTAGATATACGGAGGTCATCTTTAGTTTTTTAGCGTGTGTTATTAGCAAGTGCCTTACTAGCTTATAAGTCTTGGATAATATTATAATCTTAGGCAGTACGCAGTTCAGCTCGCGTAAGCTTTAGGTGGTAGTTCTATAGAAGGCGGTAGTATTTGTTAGGTTCTCGTGCTACTATTTATGCAAATATCTCGGCGTCTTGTATTTTAATCTTAATAGGTGGCTGCCCTTCTAGTTGCTTTTCTATGGCTATATAATTAATAAAGGATAAGACGTCGCTAGTGTCTATCTTATTAAGGTCGTCGCTGTGGCCACCTATACTAATAGGGGTGTACCCATCCTGCTAGGCTAGTTGACTCTCATCGTCTTTAAGGTAGTGCTGGGTGCTTAGGGGTACTCGTGGTTATAACTCTTCTAAGCCGCTAGGCTTGCCCTTAGGGGTTAAGGCTAGGGTTAATAAATTAAATTCTCCTGGGATTAATTGGCGTTATAGGTTAGATTAAGGTATTAGGTTGCTCTTTAGGCTTGACATAGTGGCTAGTAAGGAATATCGTCTTACTATTATGGTGCGGAGGTTGCTCGTAGACACGCTGCTTCTGGCAGCGCCTGCAGTATCGTAGAGATGTAGAATTGGTCATAGGCTAGGTGTCGGTGGTAAAAAAAAGGGCGCAACGTAATGTCACGGGACGTAGGCAATGGCTATAGAGTGTATGTATTCGAGGAGTCTATAAGACGTTGCGCGATCGATCGTAAGGATCGAGGGCGTAGGAAGGTGATATACTACGCGTGGCTGACGTAAGCTGTACGCGAAGCGTACGCGAGGGCATGGGGTTCCGCTAGGGAGTCTCCCATGGAGGCTCCTGCGGCGGCGTTCCGTGACAATCCTCAAGTCATGTGAGCTTATATGACTCTGCGTCTACCATAACATCTACTATAATCCACCGTTTTTCACTAGCGCCGTAACATTACTCCCCCCCCCTCCAAAAAAGCCTGCCCTTAGGCTTTGTAGTCCGTATTATACTTATAGGTCATTCTTATCTTTATGCTCTTCTAGTAACTTATCACCTTTATTATACTAGCATTCCATCTATTTATCTAGGTATTTTAGCGGTCTAGGTTTGTTAAGGTAATGGCTATAAAAGTCCTAAAGCTTATGGGGGCTGCCTATAAAGTTCTATATAGGGTACTAAGTAGGGTCTAGGTTATATCCTTTCCAACTAATATAATACTTTAGCGTTCCCCTTATAAGTTTACAGGCTAGTATTTCTTTAATTTCCTATTTATTATCGCTATTAACTTAAATTGGTAGGGGCGGTTTATTCTTTTGTCTAGGTAGTAGGTTATTTATAGCTTTCTATAGCTTATCTGGTAAGAAGATAGGGTAGACCTTAATTAAATCTAGAAGCTTTACTTTATATAAGTTGCCTCTCTTCTTAAGGACCTTATATATGTTACGGCGCTAGTGGAAAACGGTATTGGCAAATTGCTATCACGTGACCAGAGGATTGTATATAGCTTCAAGTAGTGCTTCCATTCTTCCCCTTTCCTTTCTCTAGCTTTGGATCCTCGTTTATAAACAATCCAATTATATAGGCTTGCGCGACCCTCTTACTGTGCTCGTGCCTCGATTAATTAAGTCGCTAATATTATCCAAAGCTCGTTACTACTCTTCTTTCCTAAGAAGGAACTTAAAAATATCTATAAGGCTATAAATAGGACAAGGATATAGAACAGGACCCTAAGGACATTACCAGAACTATAAGGATAGGACAGACCCCTAAGAACTAAAAGAATATAAATAGAACGCAAAACCTAAGAATAGGACATGCATAGACCAGAACCCCTAGGAAATAAATAAACACCGGAAATTACCTAATACTCCTACCACTATGCCAAAAAATACAGCAGCTGGCAAAGCCGCTATAGGACCTATAAATACCTCTAATGGTGAAATAGTTGCCGTTTTAACCCCTTAGGAAGAGCTTATAGTAGCTAATGCCAAAATTAAACGGCTTTAAGAGCTGCTTAAAACCAGAAATACCCCTATACCTAGTAAGGAGTTATTAGACACCTAGAGACTTGCTATAGTCCTTAAGGCCCTAGCCTAACGTACAGCCTTAGTATTATCGCGGTCTGTAAAGGTTATAGACCCCCTATTATTTATAGACGGAACTAACCCTATATTTAACAATTAGAAGCTTTAACTGTAAAATAAGCTTAAAGTTAATGCGGACTACTTCCCTACTACCTAAGCTAAAATAGCCTATGTCTTCGGCCGTATTGGCGGGGACACATAGACGCATCTACGTCCGTAATATGCCCAGGACTTAGCAGACCCCTTCCTCTCTAGAGAAGAGATAATTAACTACCTGTCTTCTATTTATAAGGACCCCTATAAGATACAGAATGCCCGCCTTAATTATAAAGCCCTTAATATAAAAACAATAGAGACCTTCTTAATTTTCTAGACCCGCTTTCTACACCTAGCTAGACAGGCTTAAATCCCCTAGGAAGATTTAATGCTAGACCTCTTTAATAAGCTTACCCTAGACCTATAGCGCACCGTGCTACTAGTTTATACTACTATATAGACGCTAAAGGAACTTATAGACTAGTGCCTAGCTATTAACCAGGGCCTCTACTAAATTAAGGTATATACTAAGCGGTACAAGACTAAAAGCTCTACTAACCAAAATATAAGTACTATAAGAATAGGCTATAGCGCCCTAGTAAGATCTATAACCCCTACGGCACTAACTATACCGCCTACTATTAACCCAGCAGCTAGCTATATAGCTAGCCCCACAGCAGGTCCGGCGAATACTTAACCTATATATAATAAACCCTATAGATAGGCCCTTAGCAATTAAGGAGCCTACTTCTTATACGGCTAGAAAAACCACTTTATAAAGGACTGCCTAATAGTAGTAAAGATAAATAAGGTCCTATTAATTTAGGAGGATAGTATAGAGTTAGAAAAAGAGGAACCCTAGAGCAAGACTCCTCTCTAGGGTTAAAAGGAATTAATATATTACATATTAATCTAGGTCGGCTAGTTAGTAAAAGAAGCTGCACTATCCCTTATACTTTATTCCGTAATATATATTAAGTTTTAACCTTTACTTTAGCTAACTCTAGAGCAAATGCCTTTACCTTAATAGATATATAGTATACTATAAAGCTAGCTAACTTTTTAAATGCACCCCTTAAAGAACTACCCCAACTAATTCCTATTCATAGGTATAACGGATAGATAGGACTACCTATTATAACTATCTTATAGATTTACCTCTGTATAGATAGATAAAGGCAGTATAACGTCCCCTTTCTTATTGTAGACCTAGAAAGCCATAATATAATCTTAAAAAAAAATGGCTAGCCTATCTAGGCTTATAGCTTAATGTATGGAGTAGACGGCTTATCTAGCCTAAAACCCTACCCCTAACACCTTCTTTTATAAAGGAAATCAGCATTATAATAGAAAATCTTATACGGCTATAGATAGACACCGTTTACCAGGCCGATGCTATATATAGAGACTAGGCCTTTAAGAAAGATATACAGCTTAATTCGTAACGGGTTTATATACTACGCCGCCCCTAGATTACTAATATTATACTACCGGCACTAGAAACCTAGGAAGTTAGTAATAAGCTAGCTAGCTTAGGCCCTATACAGCTATAAAGAATAGCAAGAAATATTAAACGCTATACTAAACGTATAGACTAAAAGGATAACTTATAGAAAATGGAATAGGAGCTAAAAAGGGCTATAAACCCTCCACCATAAAATACAGTCTATAGAACGTCCGTAAAAAAACCTATAAACCTCCTACTAGTTAATATCTGCTGTATTAGTGCTATAGGGTTCTACCAAAACTTAAAACAGCCCAACACTAATGCCTTTATAACTAGCTTATATAAAATTAACCGGATAATTAAAGACAAGGAAGCCCTAGCCTATAACCAGCTTAGTAGGGAAAGTGAGCTTATAAATAAGAAGCTAGTAGAACAGAAACTACTCTATTAATACCAGGAATTTAATGACGTATTCTCTAAGGCAGTATCTAATATACTCCCGCCTTACTAACTGTATAACTATAAGATTAAGATTAAGCCCAATAAAGAAAACACCCTTAGTTATAGCCCCCTCTGCTAGCAATCTACTAATAAGCTATAGGCTACTAAGTAGTACCTTATTAATAACCTTAATAAGGGCTTTATTAAGCCTAGCTAAGTCCCCTTTACCTTACCCATTTTCTTTATAAAAAAGCTAAATAGTGGACTCCGTTTCTGTATTAACTACTGTAAACTAAACTATATAACCCACAAAGACTAATATCTGCTGCCCTTACTTAAAGAAATACTAGCCTATATAAGTAAGGCCAAGATTTTTATAAAGCTTAATATCCGCTAGGCCTTTTACTAAATTAGGATAGACCCTAGATTTAAGGATTTTACTATATTTTAGACCCGCTATGGATTATATAAATATAAAGTACTACCTTTTAAACTAACTAACGGACCGGCTATATACCAACGGTATATAAATAATGTACTCTTTAACTACCTTAATAACTTCTACATAGCCTACCTAGATAATATTATAATTTACTCTAAGAATAAACTAGAATATAAGGAGCATGTCTATAAAGTCCTATAATGGCTCCGTAAAGCTAGTCTCTAGGCCAATATTAGGAAGTTAGAATTTAGTATTAAGCGCACTAAGTATCTAGGGTTTATTATTAGTATAGATAGAATTAAGGCAGACCTAAAAAAAACAGCTATAATTAATTAGTAGATATCCCTATAGACTATAAAGGGGGTATAATTATTTTTAGGTTTCTGTAACTTCTACTAACGCTTTATTAAGAACTATAGTAGGATCGCCTAGCCCCTTAACCATCTTACTAGGAAAGACCAGCCCTTCCACTTTAACGCCATATATAGGTAGGCCTTTAATAAGCTTAAAAAACGGCTAGTATTGGCTCCCCTACTTGCCCACTTCGACCTAAAATAGCCCTTAATGCTAGAAACTAATGCCTTAGACAGTGTAATAGCTAGTGTCTTTTCCTAGAAACAACTAGACGGAGAATGGCACCCTATTATATACTATTTAAAGACTATAATAGATGCCGAGCTAAACTACTATATCTATAATAAAGAAATGCTGGCTATTATCTCTAGCCTTTAGTACTGGTGTGCACAGCTAAAAGGGACCCCTAAGCCTATTAAGGTGGTTTTGGATTATAAGGCCTTAGAATACTTTATAATAACAAAGGCCCTTATAGCCTAGCAGGCACACTAGGTGGATATTCTATCTTAGTTCCACTTCCTAATTATATATAGGCCAGGCGTAATTAACCGTGTAAATGCCCTTATAAGGCGTAAACAAGACCTAGATAACCAGATTGCCGTAAAGATTATATTATAGACCTAGATACTGCTATAACCAAAGCACCTTAACCCCTAAATATAGGTAGAACTAAATACGGACCCTATAAAGGCTGAGATATGCCCTATTAATACTATAGAACTTAACCTTATTAATAAACTGCTGTAGGCAAACCGTATAGCCCCTTCCCTATAGGAGTACCGTGAAAAGGTAAAGGATGCTATTAGCCTATAGTCCCTTAAAAATGGACTGCTTAAGCACTGGGAACAGCTAGTAGTGGCAGAGAAATAGAATTTACGGACTTAGCTTATTGCCGAAGTATATACTTAGGTCTCTATGGCCTACCCTAGAAAAAATAAAACTTGCAGAATTATTAGCGACCGCTACTACTAGCCTGGAATAGTTATAGATATTAACCGCTATATACAGAACTGTAATAATTGCCATAGGTTTATAATTCCATAAGATAAAACCCTAGGGCTATTAAAGCCACTCTTAATACTAGAACGCCCCTGGTAGTATATCTTTATAGACTTCTATAAGTTACCTATAGACCGCGACGGATATAATATAGTTATAATCTTAGTTAACTACTTTGGTAAGCGCCCATTTTTAATCCCCTATTATAAGAATATTAATGCTAAAGAGGCGGCCTAACTATATATCTACTATGTCTACCAAATTTATGGACTACTAGATACTATTATATCCGACTATAGACCGCAGTTTATATCAGCCTTCTAGAACAAGTTTACCTGGATCCTAGGTATTAGGCTAAAGCTCTCTATAATATACCACCCCTAGATAGATAGTTAGACGGAGATTATAAATTAATACTTAGACTAGAGACTCCGGCCCTTTATTAACTACTTTTAGGATAACTAGAGTAAACTACTACCTATAATAGACTATACCTAGGTAACCCTACCCTATAACTTTATAGGGTTTGCACCTATTTAGCTAGAAATGGGATACTTACCCTATATAAGCTTTAACTAGAAGAGACTGGAAGGACCATAGACTGTGTATAAAAAACTATCTTATGGGGAAGTATAGTAGTATATTAGATGCTTAGAAGAAGTATAGATAGTAGCCTATAAGAACCTAGAGAAGGCCTAAAAATTGATAGAACAGTAGGCAAATAAGCATAGGCGCGAGCCTGACTTTACTATAGGTAATAAGGTCTAGGTTATAATAAAGAACTAAAAGACAGAACGGCCTAGCTGTAAGCTAGACTATAAAATGGTAGGACTATATAAGATCCTTAATAAAGAAGGCAACTTATATAAGGTTAAACTCCCAGACTTAATTAAAGTCCACTTTGTTTTCTTACTAGATAAGCTATAGAAAGCTATAAATAACCTACTACTTAGACAAAAGAATAAGCCTCTACTACTAATTTAAGTTAATGGCGATGACAAATAGGAAGTTAATAAAATACTAGCCTATAAACTAGTATAAGGAACGCTGAAATACCGTGTCTAATAGAAAGGTTATGATCTAGACCTAACCTAGTACCCCGCCTAGAACTTTATAGGTTGCCCCTAGAAGCTTAAAGAATTCTATAACTAATACCCTAACAAGCCAGGACCCCCAAAGTATCTAAACGAGTAGATAGAGTACTGGTATAGCGAAGATAATAAGCTACCTGTTAAGTATATAGATAAGAACACCCTATGGACATAATACGGACATATAAAGCCTAAGGGCAGGCTTTTTCGGAGGGGGGGGTAATGTTACGGCACTGGTGGAAAACAGTACTGGCAAATTGCCATCACGTGACTAGAGGATTGTATATAGCTTCGAGCGGTGCTTCCGTTCTTCCCCTTTCCTTTCTCTAGCTTTGGATCCTCGTTTATAGACAATTCAATCGTATAGGCTTGCGCGACCCTCTTGCCGTGCTCGTGCCTCGATTAACCGAGTCGCTAATAATATAGTCCTGCCATCTAATAGTCTAGCTTATAGCTAGGCCGTTCTATCTTCTAGTTCTTTATTATAACCTAGACCTTATCGCCTACAGTAAAGTTAGGCTTACGCCTATGCTTATTTGCCTACTATTTTATTAATTTCTGGGCCTTTTCTAGGTTTGTATAAGCTACTTTCTAGGCTTCTTTTAAGCGTTTAGCGTAATGCTATACTTCCTTATAAGATAGGTTTTTGCGTATAGTTTGTAGCCTTTCCGGTCTTTCCCAGTTAAAGCTTATATAGGGTAAATACCCCATTTCCAGCTAAATAGGTGCAAATCCTATAGAGTTATAGGGTAGGGTAGCCTGGGCGTAGTCTATTAGAGGTAGCAGTTCGGCCTAATTATCCTAAAAGTAGTTAATAAAGGGTTGGAGTTTCTGGTCTAAATACTGGTTTATAATCTCCGTCTGGCCGTCTATCTGGGGGTGGTATGTCGTAGAAAGCTTTAACTTAATGCCTAAGATCTAGGTAAACTTATTCTAGAAAGCTAATATAAATTACGGCCCGTAATTAGATATAATAGTATCTAATAGTCTATAAATTCGGTAGATATAATAGATATACAGTTAGACCGCCTCTTTAGCATTAATATTCTTATAATAAGAGATTAAGAACAGGTGCTTACTAAAGCGGTTAACTATAACCATAGCCATATTATATCCGCTATGGTCTATAGGTAGCTTATAGAAATCTATAGAGATATACTGCTAGGGGCGCTTTGGTATTAGGAGTGGTTTTAATAGTCCTAGGGTCTTATCTTATAGGATTATAAATCTATAGCAGCTGTCGCAGTTCCATATATAACGGTTAATATCTATAACCATTCTAGGCTAGTAGTAGCGATTGCCAATAATCCTATAGGTCTTATTTTTTCTAGGGTGGGCCATAAAGACCTAGGTATATGCTTTGGTAATAAGCTAAGTCCGTAAGTTCTATTCCTCTACTACTACTAGCCGTTCCTAATACTTAAGTAATCCATTTTTAAGGGACCATGGGCTGGTAATATCCTTTGCCTTTTTACAGTACTCCTATAGAGAATGGGCCGTATAATTTACTTATAGTAGCTTATTAATAAGGTTAAGTTCTATAGTATTAATAGGGCACATCTTAGCCTTTATAGAGTTCGTATTTAGTTCTGCCTATATTTAGGGGTTAAGGTGCTCTAGTTATAGCAGCATTTGGGTCTATAATATAATCTTTACAGCTATCTAATTATCTTAGTCTTATTTACGCCTTATAAGGGTATCTATATAATTAGTTGTGCCTGGCCTATATATAATCAGAAAGTTAAACTGGGATAGGATATCTACCTAGCATGCCTACTAGGCCGTAAGGGCTTTAGTAGTTATAAAGTATTCTAAGGCCTTATAATCTGAAACTACCCAAATAGGTTTAGGGGTCCCCTCTAGCTATATACGCCAGTGCTAAAGGCTAGAAATAATAGCCAGCATCTCTTTATTATAGATGTGGTAGTTTAGCTTAGCATCTATTATAGTCTTTAAATAGTATATAATAGGGTACTATTCCCCATCTAGCTGTTTCTGGGAATAGACGGCAGCTATTATACTATCTAAAGCATCTATTTCTAATATTAAGGGCCGTTCTAGGTGGAAATAGGCCAGTAGTAGAGCAGAGACCAGCCGCTTTTTAAGTTCGTTAAAGGCCTTTTTACATACACTATTAAAATAAAAAGGTTGGTTCTTTCTAGTAAGGCGGTTAAGGGGCTAAGCAATTCTGCTATAGTCTTTAATAAAGCGTTAGTAGAAGTTACAGAAACCTAAAAATAACTATACCCCCTTTATAGTCCTTAGGGGTTTCTATTAATTAATTATAGCCGTTTTTTTTAGGTCTGCCTTAATTCCGTTTATACTAATAATAAACCCTAGGTATTTAGTGCGCTTAATACTAAATTCTAACTTTCTAATATTGGCCTAGAGACTAGCTTCGCGGAGCCGTTATAGGACTTTATAGATATGCTCCTTATATTCCAGTTTATTCTTAGAGTAAATTATAATATTATCTAGGTAGGCTGTGTAGAAGTTATTAAGGTAGTTAAAGAGTACGTTATTTATATACTGTTAGTATATAGCCGGTCTGTTAGTTAGTCTAAAAGGGAGTACTTTATATTTATATAATCTATAGCGGGTCTAAAATATAGTAAAATTCTTAGATTTAGGGTCCATCCTAATCTAGTAAAAGGCCTAGCGGATATTAAGCTTTATAAAGATCTTAGCCTTACTTATATAGGCTAGTGTTTCTTTAAGTAAGGGCAGTAGATATTAGTTTTTACAGGTTATATAATTTAGTTTATAGTAGTTAATACAGAAACAGAGTCCGCTATTAGGCTTTTTTATAAAGAGAATAGGTATAGTAAAGGGGACTTAGCTAGGCTCAATAAAGCCCTTATTAAGGTTGTCAATAAGATACTGCTTAGTAGCCTATAGTTTATTAGTAGATTACTAGCGGAGGGGGCTATAGCTAAGGGTATTTTCTTTATCTGGCTTAATCTTAATCTTATAGTTATATAGTTGGTAAGGCGGGAGTATATTAAATACTGCCTTAGAGAATACGTCCTTAAATTCCTAGTATTAGCGGAGTAGTTTCTGTTCTACTAGCTCCTTATCTATAAACTTACTTTCCCTACTAAGCTAGTTATAGACTAGAGCTTCCTTATCTTTAATTATCCAATCAATTTCGTATAAGCTAGTTGTAAAGGTAATAATATTGGGCTGTATTAAGTTTTAGTAGAATTCTATAGCGCTAATGCAGCAGATATTAACTGGTGGGAGGCCTATAGGTTTCTTTACAGACGTTCCGCGGACTATATTCTATAGTTAAGGGTTTATAACCCTCCTTAGCTCCTATTCTATTTTCTATAAGTTATCTTTCCAGTCTATATATTTAGTACGGCATCTAATATTCCTTGCTATTCTTTATAGCTATATAGGGCCTAAGCCAACTGGCTTATTACTAACTTCCTAGATTTCTAGTGCTAGCGGCGCGACATTGGTAGTCTAGGGACGGCGTAGTATACAGACCTATTGCAGATCAAGCTGTATATCTTTCTTAAAGGCCTGGTCCCTACGTATAGTATTAGCCTAGTAAACAGTGTCTACCTATAGCCGTATAAGGTTTTCTATTGTAATGCTAATTTCTTTTATAAAGGAAGGGGTTAGGGGTAGGGTTTTAGGCTAGATAAGCTGTCTACTCTATACGTTGAGCTATAAGCCTAAATAGGCTAGCCATTTTCTTTTTAAAATTATATTGTGGCTTCCTAGGTCCGTAATAATCAAGGGGATGTTATATTGCCTTTATCTATTAACACAGAGGTGAATCCACTAGATAGTTATAATAGGTAGCCCTATCTATCCATTATATCCACAAATAGGAATTAGTTTAGGCAGTTCTTTAATAGATACATTTAAAAAGTTAGCCAGTTTTATAGCATACTAAGTATCTATTAAGGCAAAGGTATTTACTCTAGAGTTAGCTAAAGCAGAGGTTAAAACTTAATATCTATTACAGAATAAAGTATAAGGGATAGTGCAGCTTCTTCTACTAACTAGCCAACCTAGATTAATATATAACATATTAATCCCTTTTAACCCTAGAGAGGAGTCTTCCTCTAGGGTTCCTCTTTTTCTAACTCTATACTATCCTCCTAGATTAACAGAACCTTACCCGCTTTTATATTTATTAGGCAATCCTTTATAATATAGCCCTTCTAGCTATAAGAGAAGCAAGCTCCCTAATTGCTAAGGGTCTGTATACGGGGGTTACTGTATATAGGCCGAGCATTTGCTAGGCCTACGGCAGGACTAGCTATACGGCTAGCTACTAAATTAGCGGCGGGATATATGGCTAGTGCTATAAGGGTTACAGATCTTGCTGGGGCGCTGCGGCCCGTTCTTATAGCACTTATATTCTAGTTAGTAGAGCTTCTAGTCTTATACCGCTCGGCACATACCTTAATTTAATGGAGGCCCTAGTTAATAACCAGGCATTAGTCCGTAAATTCCTTTAGCGTTTGTACAGTAGTATAAACTGGCAGTATAGCGCGCTGTAGGTCTAGGGTAAGCTTGTTAAAGAGGTCTAGCATTAGATCTTCCTGGGGGATTTAAGCCTGTCCAGATAGGTGTAAAAAGCAGGTCTAGAAGACTAAGAAGGTCTCTATTATTTTTATATTTAGGCTTTTATAATTAAGCTGGGCGTTTTATACTTTAAAGGGGTCCTTATAAATAGAAGATAGGTAGTTAATTATCTCTTTTTCTAAAAGGAAGGGGTCTACTAAGTCCTAGGCGTATTGCGGACATAGGTATATCTATATATTACTGCCAGTGCGGCCGAAGACGTATGCCATTTTAGCTTAGGTATTAGGAAAGTAGTCCGCATTAACTTTAAGCTTGTTCTGTAATTAAAGCTTCTAGTTATTAAATATAGGGTTGGTTTTATCTGTAAGCAATAGGGGGTCTACAACCTTCGCGGACTGCGATAATGCTAATACTATACATTAGGCTAGGGCCTTAAGGACTATAGCGAGTCTCTAGGTATCTAATGACCTATTACTAGGCGCAGGGGTGTCTCTGGTTTTAAGCAGCTCTTAAAGCTGTTTAATTTCGGTATTAGCTGCTGCAAGCTCTTCCTGGGGGGTCAAGACGGTGACTATTTCACTATTAGAGGTATTTACGGGTCCTGCAGCGGCTTTGCCAGCTACTATATTTCTTAGCATAGTGGTAGGGGTATTAGGTAATTTCTGGTTGTTTATTTATTTTCTAGGGGTTCTGGTCCGTGCGTCTCCTATTCTTAGGTTTCGCGTTCTATTTATATTCTTTTAGTTCTGTCCTGTCCTTATGGTCCTGTTCTATGTCCTTATAGATATATTTAAGTTCCTTCTCAAAAAGAAAGGGAAGACGAGCTTTAGATAATGTTAGCGACTTAGGCAATCAAGGCACGAGCACGGCAAGAGGGTCGCGCAAGCCTATACGATTGGATTGTCTATAAACGAGGATCCAAAGCTAGAGAAAGGAAAGGAGAAGAAGGGCAGCGTCGCTCAAAGTCTTATACAATCCTCAAGTCACGTAAGCTCACGTGACTCTGCGTCTACCATAACATCTACTATAATCCACCGTTTTCCACCAGTGTGACGGTGCTGGGGCAACGCCACCTGCCATACTCAGTGGACCCTGACTCCTGCCAACCAATCAGGATTTTCCATCCCCGGGATGGAAAATCGCCATTGGCTCGCTTACTACTAGCGCCTTGGCAACCCCTTTGTATCTTGCCAGTCTCTGACAAACTTCTTCTTCTCCTTAGCTTAGTATTCTTGTATGGTAGCAATCTACAAGCTTTGGTTTAGAAGCATTTATATAAGCCCGTTACATTATACTAAGCTCTCCCTATATTGCCTAGGAAGGCCTTAATAATATCCCACCCCAAAAAGACCTTTGTCTGCAATGACACATTAACGCGTTATACTCAGACATTAAAAAACCCACACTACTACGCCTAAGAAGGCCCTAACAATATCCCACTTTATAGGCTAGACTGTACTTGACCTGCACCTATAAAAGAACCCTAGAATTAAAACCGAATTATACAATTTTAACAAACCTTAGGAAGCCGATGATGGTACCTAAAGCGAGCTTATCTAAAAGACCTACCTCTACCCAAGAGGAACACGAGGTCCAGTTAGGATCAGAAATTAAAGACAATGACGACGTTATAGGTATATATAAGCAGATTCGTGCCCTTGCAGCTAATTAGAAGGTCAATCGTCTTTAAGCCTAAAGCATATAAGAGACTCTAAAGGAGATCCTAAAAAGCCTTGCTGCCTTATAAAATAGCCTAGCCTCCCCTTTACAAAGCCTTAGTTAACCCATTCGCTCTACCAAATGCAATACACTAAAGAGTATGGATATAATAATAAAGTAATTAAAGTCCGTTAAGCTCCCTAACCCCCCACTATTATTGGATGGCGTAGACCCGACCTTTAAGAACTAGAGAATCCAGGTATAAGGAAAGCTTTGTGTTAACCACAACTATTTCCCCTCTGAAGAAGCTAAAATGCTCTACCTCTTCGGTCGAACTATTGGGGACGCCCAGCGACACCTTTAGGCCAAGTTTAAGGACGAGTTACCTGTTCGGTTTATATCTATTAATAAGATAATATAGCACCTGGCTACTATCTATGTTAATCCAAATAAAGTACGGGATGCCTATTACGACTATAATTGCCTAATAATGAAATCGAACCAATCTTTTACCAAGTTCTAGACTTAATTCTTACACCTAGCAGGCGAAGGCCAGGTCCCCCCTAAGAACTATCGTTTGGACCTATACAATAAGCTAACGGTCCGACTATAAGAGAAGATTGTGGTAGCCTTGGACGACCTACTAACCTACTAAAAACTTGCAGCCTAATATTCGTTGCTGGATTTAGAACTAAAACGAATTAATACTCGCTCTAATCGACTAAAGAGGTCCTATAGCAACTGCAACCTATCCGCTACACTAATGGGAGCTAGCGTTGGAAGATAAACCACAACCGCCCTTATACCAAAAGCGGTTACAACTGCCTACTAGCGAACCTCACCTAACCCGCTATGTACTATACCTTTAACCAATGCTCGTCGCAATACCCTAATTAACCCTGCCACGGTCACGTGCTTTAATTATAGAAAGGATGGTTACTTTACCACGTCCTGCCCAGAGCCAAAGGATACGGGTAATATTAAGGAGATAGAGGAAGAAGAAACGCCCGACAAGTTAGGAAAAGAAGAACCCTAGGGAAAGACTTCCCCCTAGGGTATCCTATTAATCTTAAAGAGATTAATCTAAGTTAGCTAATAGGTGGAAAATACTTTACGGTTCCATGTATAGTATCTTAAAATGGATATAGAGTTAATACAACTGCCCTTATTAACACTAGAGCAAATGGCTTTGCCTTTATAAACACTGCTTGTACGAATAACGTTGCTAAGTTTTTAAATATAAATGCTACCCAACTAGAGAAGCCTGTTTAAGTAAAAGGCTATAATAGCCAAGCCGGTAAGCCGGTTACCCATGTCTTAAAGCTACATATTGCTATTAATGGACGACGCTAGTTTAGTATCCCCTTTTATATTCTAGACCTAGGGTCCTATAACATAATCCTTAGCCAAAAATAGATGTCCTACTTTAATATTTGGCTAAACGTTTAATAAAGACAGTTCGTCTGGCTAGAGAGTAGACCGAAGTTACCCTCCTTCGTTAGAGAGATCTGTACCAACTATAAGATATTAGCCGCGAAGGCCGATCCTACCTACTAGTAGGATATTAGGGACCGCGACCTAGCTTTTACTTAAGAAGATGCCTATTGCGAGGCCGGTAAGAAATCCGTACCAACAAGGATACTCCCCTAAAGGACTGCAGTCAAGGAGGACTCTACTTACGGAAGTGGAACGGATAGTAATATAGACAACTTCTAAATTGTAGAGATCTGGCCAATGGGGAAGAGGACATACCAATAGGACTTAAAGGATAACCTTTAGAAGATGCAACGAGAGCTAAAAGGAGTAAAGATAACGCTAATACGCTAAAAGCCCCTAAGGCCGCGGACACCCCTACTACTACACGACCCCCCTATAGTAGATATCACGGCAATTAGCGCTATAGGTTTCCACTTTAATATATATTGGAAGGACAATGAGGTCTTTACAACTAGCTTATATAAAATTGACCGGATTATTAATAAGAAGGAAGAAGGGCCAGTAGAGGAAACTAATAAGGAGTTAGTTAAGCGCCTCCTCCCTATATACCTCTTAGACCACAGAGACGCGTTCTTAAAAGCAGCCTTAGATATACTACCCCCCTACTAAACCTATAATTATAAGATTTAACTAAAGGCTGACAACTCTCTAGGCTATAGCCCCCTTTACTAGCAAACTATAGAGGAACTAAAAGCAACTAAGTAGTACTTAATTAATAACCTCTATAAGGGGTTTATTAAGCTAAGTTAGGCCCCTTTTACTTCCCCTA
>Ga0307507_10003028_pt1 | contig 33621 bp, 30 predicted proteins | sample 7_EM_MG_FD_207223 | JGI IMG/M metagenome (GOLD analysis project Ga0307507, IMG submission 207223) | Populus trichocarpa ectomycorrhiza microbial communities from riparian zone in the Pacific Northwest, United States - 7_EM | ecosystem: Host-associated > Plants > Roots > Unclassified | place...
CCATGCCTTTTTTTTCTTTTTTTTTTTTTGTTTCATGTGCTTTGTATTATCAACTACTGGGAACAAAGACTACGTGCAGCGCTAGCTATGGTAAAGAAAAAACCCCATCCCCACTTGTCCACCCGGCGCCAGGGAAAAAGCCATCAACCCAAGTCCCTCTGGTAATAGACCAACCGCACACCAGCCGCGCAAAATAAGAAATCAAACTCCGACTGAAGGGGCGGAACAAGAAAATCAAATAAATACACGGGGAGGAATCAACAGGAAAACCCTTGCCGAAGACACAATCAACAAAAAAATAAAAATAAATTGTTATAACCACTGTGAAACCCAAAGTAACCGACAATGAAAGAAGAACAATGGGGGCGCGGGAGCCACTAAAACCGTTGCGGCGTTGCCAGCATTACTCAGAACCTAAGGCGTTGACATCCGCCACCGAGGCAGTGCAATACGACAACTGAGCGTAACCGAGGGGCGCGACCGTGGAGAAGTCGCACGGTGAAGCGAAACAGCAGTAGGGTGCCAGCCAAGTGAGTGGATTGTAGCTGTAACCGAGCAACGGGACGAGACCTGAAGGGGGAGAGGAGGGGTAGACCCAATGTTAGGGGTAGTCGGTATGGTAACCTATGATACCGGGCTAGGCCTTATACTCGAGTGGTGTTATAGCTGGAGAATCTTCTCTAGGAAGGCTCGTAATAATGTGTAACTAAGTTACTCGCGTTGTATAAAGATAATGAGGAAATGATAGTTTTCAAACTTGTAAACTTATTATATTGATAAGATCTCTTCTCCGGTGCTTGATGATTCTGTTTAAGCCAGGGAGGCACTTCGATATTTATATTCCTCGTCTGAGTGTTTGCGGGCTACATGTTCTAACCATACTAACTAAGTATCAACCGAACTAAGTTCTCTGAACTCCTTAGTGCGAATACCTCATGACCCTGACAACTGTTCGAATCCATGCTTACATTATGAAGACGTAGACTACCATATTATCGTGAGGGTGTGTGGGTCCCACGGATAATAGGTTAGTCTAGAGTACACGTAGCCGACTAATGCCAACGTAATAACATCTCTTCACCGAACCGTATATGAAGCGGCCAACTACAAAGGCGTCAGACCATTCAATGCGCAAGAGTCTGTCACTGTCTGCGCATCAGGTTTCCGAACTGACTTGTGGCAGCAATCGCTCAAATAGCAGTTTGCGCTCAGTATCTTATGTTCGTACTGACTGGTTCTGAGCAGGCCCGGAGGTCTCCGCCATGTGTCTTCTGGTATCGTCATACGATATTTTACTTAAGTGTTTTATTCTGATTCCATCCGTCATCTTAGAGAACTCTCGTTCTTACCCTATGGGCATCCTAAAACAGGAACACATACTTAAATCTCTCAGAAGCCTTTGCGCTTTTATCGCCGTCATTTCTGACTTGTTGCATAATTATATTTTAACTAACAATAACTATGACGCGGCTGTGAATCAAACACGTGACCTTATAGTCGGAGGCACGTGACTATCATCTTAAGCTAGACCGAGGTGTATCTTATAATTGTATTTTGACTGATTGTTACGCAGGGGTCTGTGCGTGACTTTTTATAGGTCAGTATTCTTGGTATGCCTAACACCCAATAACCGTGGAAACTATCGGTAACCGTGTGCGTGTCTGACTAGGCAGCCTCTAGCGGGAGCGAAGAGAACGGAGAAATTGACCGTGGCCTGTTGAAAAGTTTTCTCCTACTGCGAACTGTAGTCCTAGCCGTCTGTAACATGGGCGAGAGGGTGTTGCCGACCGTGCGAGCACTAAGCGAGGCAGCGAAGCGCGAGCGGAGAAAGGAGGGAGAAAAGCCAAACGACCCCTAGAAACGAGGACGCCAGGGCCCAAGGACATGATGAGGGAAGTAAGGCGGGAGGGGGGGGGTGCAGCTCACGGAGAGTGCGGATGCAGCTCACTGAGAGTGCGGTGGTGGTGGATGTTGACGATGAATTCTCATGGTGTTGAGATTTCAATCGCCGGGTGTGTAGAGGAGATGGTTCGTGACCCAAATCTCATGCCCCGAGGGTGCCCTTATATAGGGGTCCTTCCCTCAACCCTAACCCTGCGTGACTCATATTCTCGCGTCACGCAACTCATGACTCATAGTGAGTCATAGTGTGAAATCCATCAGCTGACTCGTCCGAGTCAGCTGCGCCCTATCTCGCAACCAATAAAAACCCTTAAAACAAGTCATGTGCCCTAACGGGGTCACATGCGTGAAACCCATGACTCATAAATATGAGTCAAGAAATATGAGTCATGTGCGAAATACATAAACCACATGACCACAAATGTGTGTCATGTCAAATATCAACTAATAATAATAAACCAATGACACGTTATTGCATTGTCATGTGAAAACCTATGAGTCAACTGATCTCATAGCGTGAAAAGTTACAAACCGATGACTAATAACTATTAGTCATGTGAAAGTCTGCCTTGCTTAGTCACCGTTTGTGACAGCATAGGTTGGAAGTGGTAAGGTAGGGCAGGGCAGATGGATAATGTCCACAGAAAGCCCTAAGTGTTCCAAATAGCTGTAGTAAAAAGGCTAATAAGAATCAAAAAGTTAAAAAAAATAAAAATAAAAATAAAAATAAAAAGGAAGTTTTCGTACAAGCACCATCACCATTACAACGCCAGTGGTTGAAAATTCAACTCCTCAGAAGAGGTGGCATTTGGGCCCCTAAGCCAGCCAGATACTGAGCCTTTGCAGAGCTTCCCCGCTTCAGTATCTCACGATAATGATTTTGGCTTTATTGGCATACCGATCCTCGATATTAACATCCTTGATTACGGTTATCTGTTACTACGTCCTGGGATCAAGATACCCATTAACAGCTGGTATTTCCTGGCGGCATTTGTCCTCCCGACAGGCTGGAGAGGGAAGTGAGCGAGCACGATGATAATGATTTTGGCTGTATTGGCATACCGATCCTCGATATTGACATCCTTGATTACGGTTATCTGTTACTACGTCCTGGGATCAAGATACCCATTAACAGCTGGCATTTTCTGGCGGCATTTGTCCTCCCGACAGGCTGGAGAGGGAAGTGGGCCAGCATGATGATACTGTTGTGAGCTTCCTGACTGTGGATAATGATTTTCTTTTGTTTGTTTTTAGGTTTTTTGGAGTGTTGAGAACAAGGAGTTTTTCTTTTAAAAGTTTCTTTTATTCGGTTGAAATTTGATGAGAGAGTGGGAGGGTCATTTGACTCCAAAAAGAAGCTTGGGGAGGAGTAAGATTTTGGGTGGTGTCTGATCCCAATTTTCGCTTGGGTGGAAGATGCCTGAGCCTGCGAGGCTGAGCGCCAATCAGCGGTTTGATCGGCTTTCAGAAGCATATGGCCTTTGGAGGCCCGCATCAGCTCAGTGCCAGTGGCTGAGAATGGATATGAGAGGGCAAGATATGTTCAAGGGAGTTTACCCAAGCTGGATATTGAGAGAACCTTCGGAGGGCCCTGTAGGCAGGAAGGTATTTGGGACATACTTTATCTACGTGGCTATGACTTTGCAGTAGTGTGATGGGGGTTTCATATTTTGGTTGTCTAATAGCGATATTGCGGTTCTTTAGGCACTTGGTGGATGCTTGTACAGTGTTACTTATGGTTGCTAAGGAGCCGAGCCAAATGCACTTAATGGCATAAAAAGGCTCTTAGTATTTCTAGTAGTTGATGTTGTTTCTTTTGTTATTAGTTGTTGTAAAGCTAGTGAATTGAAAAGTTTGATAAAAATAAAAAAAATAAAAAAAGGTTTTCGTATGGGACAGGGTTTATTTTGCAGGTTAACCTAAATTAACTGTTCAGAAACTCCCCTTTTTTTTACTTTTTTTACTTTTGTTTATCAAACTTTTCGATTCACTAGCTTAACAACAACTAATAACAAAAGAAACAACATCAACTACTAGAAATACTTAAGAGTCTTTTTATAGCATTAAGTCTGTTTGGCTCGGCTCCCCAGCAACCACAAGTAACTCCGTACAAGGGTCCACCAGGTGTCAAAAGAATGGCAATATCGCCAACAGAAAACCAAGAGATGAAACCACTACCACCCTACTGTAAAGCTGGCACTTATCCACACTTTCCTTCTGAATCCTCTCTCTGCCTACTCACGCCTACAGCGCTCTCCGAAGGTCCTCTCAATATCTAACTTGGGTAATCTCCCTCCCATAACTCTCACTCTCTATATCTATTCTCAGCCACCATTTTTGTTCGCGACTCCGAAGGCCGCATGCTTCCAAAAGCCAATTGAACTGATGATTGGGGCTCAGCCTCACAGGCTCAGGCATCTTCCACCCAATTGAAAAATGAGATCGGACACCACCCAAAAATCTTGCCTCTCCCGAAGCTTCTTCAAGTTTTCAAGGTCATATGACCCTCCCACCCTTTCCCAAATTTCAACAGAAACAAAGGAAATTTTATCGAAAGAAAATTCTCCTTGCCCTCAAACACTCCAAAGAAAAACCTAAAAATACAAACTGTAACCGCCTCCTGAGTGGTGGCGGGAATCGATAGGGTAACGATACTATCTCTATACCAAAGTGCAGTATCTAACGAGACTAAGTACTGGAGGCTTAGACTAAGTTGTTGTAATAAACTTCTTACTATATTGTAACTACCAAGTAGTTCCTAATAGCTAAGTATGTTTGGTCTTAATGGATTCTCAAAGCGAACTAAAGAAGTAAGTATTCAACCAAGTATATTGAAAACTGTGTCTGTCAAAGTCTGCCCTCTCTAAGTCCGGAGAATAGCAGGTCTTAAATACACTTGTCAGGCTAACCGGAGCCTTGTAAACAATAATCATAAGGACTCCAAAACGGTAGCCTTGAAACATTATGTAACCGCCTCCTGGGTGGTGGCGGGAATTGATAGGGTAATGATACTATCTCTATACCAAAGTGCGGTATGTAACGAGACTAAGTACCGGAGGCTTTTAGACTAAGTTGTTGTAACAAACTTCTTACTATATCGCAACTACCAAGTAGTTCCTAATAGCTAAGTATGTTTGGGTCTTGCTGGATTCTTGAAGCGAACGGAAGAAGTAACTGTTCAACCAAGTATATTGAAAACTCTGTTTGTCGAAGTCTGCTTTCTCTAAGTTCGGAGAATAGCAGGTCTTTAAATACACTTGTCAGGCTAACCGGAACCTTTGTAAACAATAACCATAAAGACTCCCAAACGGTAGTCTTGAAACGTTACATAAAACATATCAAGTATCAAATGCTATCTTGATACAATAAATAAAACATACTGAGTATCAGACGATACTCGAAACCAAACATAAAACATCATGAGTATCAAACGATACTCGAAACCAAACATAAAACATCATGAGTATCAAACTCAATCATAAAACATACTGAGTATCAAACGATACTCGAAACCAAACAGTAACCTGTACCGGTTACACGTTATATAAAACATATCAAGTATCAAATGATATCTTGACACAATATATAAAACATACTGAGTATCAAAGGATACTCGGAAACCAAACATAAAACATCATGAGTATCAAACTCAATCATAAAAGATACTGAGTATCAAACGATACTCGGAAACCAAAGATAGTAACCCGTACCTGTTACACAAACAAAGGAAAATCAATATCCACAGTCTGGAAGTATCACACTTTCCGTAATTAGGGATCATCCCCTTATCTCTCCAACCTTTCTGGAGGACATCTGCCACCAGCAAATGCCCAGCTGTTAACAGGTACCCCGACTCCTGCAACATAGTAACAGATAAGCGTAATCAAAGGAATAATTATCATGGATCAGTATGCCAAACAGCTGAAATCATGATTGTGAGAAAATGAAGCCAGGAAGCTCTACCAGGCGCGGTGTCTAACTGCCTCAGGGGCCCAAATGCTGGCTTTTCCAAAGAGTTGAATTTTCAACCACTGGTGTTGTAAAGGTGACGGTGCTTGTTTGGAAACTTTCTTTTTTTTACTTTTTTTATATCAAACTTTTCAGTATATTAATCAGTCGCCAACTACATGCTAACTAACTAACAACACTATAGGGCTTTTTAAAGCATTTAGTCTGTTTGCACTCATCAACCTATTTCCTCCACTCATTCCTCCATGTCTTCCCCTTCTTCCACTATCTCTAACGCTGCCAACGCCTCTGCTTTTGTCGCCCAAGCCCCTCTCGTCTTGCTCCCAGTTGTGACACTTGCAATGGGTGTTACCGCTGGAAACAAGGAGGAATCCTTCGCTTTTGTATAAAACCATTGACTCCCATCATTCTCCTTCGTAATCTTGCTCGTAAAGGTGACCCCATCCCCCTTCTTCCTCCTATCCACTTTCACCATATGTGCCGCAAGGCCATCCTCTTCCCTCCTCTTCCCCAACTTGTCCGACTAGCGATCCCCTTTAACCTGCCCCACCAGCCTCATCTTGTTCACCGATCTCCCAATCTCCGCCACAGCCTTGAAGAGGCCATCTACACTCCCGTTGACCCTCCTCAAAGCCATCCCCTCACTCTTCATTACCTCGATCAACCTCTCCCCCACCCAACACCAACCCTTCTTAACCCTAACCGGCTGCACCGCCTCATACCTCTTAACCGAGTGCCACCTTCCCCCCAGCCACAACCCCTTCCTCATTAGGATGTCAGTCTCAGCCACTCCCCTAACAAATACAACTACCGTGGAAGACAGCCGCCCCAACGCCTCTCTCCTAGCCCTCTCCTTCTCATCCACCAACCACCTCGCACCCTCAGCTAAAATAAATCCCCCCTCTTCCAATGTAGCCACTACCCCACCAATCCCTACCGCCCACAACACACCCCCTAATTTCAAACCCACTACGACCCCTTTGCCCCTCAATCCTTCAGGGTCAAACGGGATCCCCCCATCCCTCAACTTCCTCTTCTTCCCATCCACTACCTCCTCTACCATTTCTCATATCCCCCTCTTTCCACTAGTCGGAGTCGCCGGCCTCATCTCTGTTACCGTCCATGGTTTCCTCAGCATAAACAGTATCGCTGTCCCAACTCTTTCTTTCAATTTTGCCCTCTGGCTCTCTGCTAGCTTTAATTCCGCCACTGTTAGCTTATCTCTAAGAAGGGAAACCTCCCTCTTAAGACTTTCGACAGTGTTATCCAAATCCATGAAGCCTAAACTCACTAGTCAGAAGATGCGTTAATTCCCAGAAGACCCTATCTAGAGTCTGTGCGACAAGTAATAAAAACTTTTGGTGTGGTTGTAACGGTCACGGAGCTTGTTTGGAAACTTTATTCCTAGCACTTGTACTCGAGTACGGTACTCGAGTAGTACAGTGGTTGAGGTGTCCGTTGAGCTGAGCTATTGGTTGCTTGTTTCATATTACTCGGGTATCAAGTAAATAGGCTATGATCGAGAGAGAGTATTGCGGTCCTTATTCTTTCTGTGCTGCCAGCAGCGTCCTATATATACACAAATCTCCCGTGCAGAAAAACTCTTCTTCTCCTTTGTTCAAGTCTTCGCTTCCATTACCTTCTCTTTCTTTCCACCTCATACCCACAACCTTTAAATACATTCCGTCCCTTTATCCCTTCACTTCGTTTCAACTACTTACAGAGTTTTCTCTTTCCGAACATTCCTGATACCTTTGGCTGTTTCGCTATCATCATAGTGCGACAACAGTTCGTCCCATCTTCCAGTTAACTTTAGTTTCAAACCTTTAGCACCTCCTAGTGCGTTTCCTAACTATACCCAAAACATCTCCGCTACAGCTAACCTTTCGTCCTCACAACCATCGTCTCAACTCCAATGTTCTGCAACCCTTTCCAAACCCTAACTCTCCTTGTCCAAACATCCAGTGTCGTAGTAGTGTTGAAGATATAGAACCTTCGCGAATATTTTAACAGGGTAGTGGTGGTGACAAGTGCTGGTCTGAGGATAGATAGAAGACCGGAAAGTAGTTCATACGGTACGGTAAATTATGTTTCAACTCTTTTTATTGATTGAACACTTGCTAGTTTGGAGTTTACGATATCGGTTCAGGTGCGCCTCTAGGAAGGCCCATTGTGTCTCAGTGAATTTACAGTTTGGTATCCTTGTCGCAAGCAAGAAACGTAGCGGTTTTCGCGGTGATGTATTGGCCTCCAAGCCTAACAGTGATTGTGTCTATAGGCGCTAGGATGGTAAAAGCCCTAAAGACGAAATAATGTACTAGTCCCTGGATGTTGCCAGCTTGCCTTTACCTACACGTTTTGCTCGCCTGTCTCCTGGTATGGCAGTACCGGTAAGGTGTGCTTAAATACCTTAGGTAGTTAGCCAGGTATAGCCCATGGCAAGGCTACCTAGACCCTATCTTGAAGCTCGAGACCGATACCACATGGTGGCGATGCAGAACTTTAAACACAGCACGGAAGAAAATATAAATATCCCGCATGACAAGCGCTTAAGAGTAAGAGCTTTACGATAGAGCGCGACTGTGGACTTGCGTCAGCGACTTCCTCATAAGATAAGGGAGTGCAGTGTTTGCCAAAGCGCTATTGTGAGCCAGTGAGAACAAGCTACGTATTGGAGGGCTATGAGTGAGTCCCTAACCAAATCGGCGGAACGAGCACAGGTTCCAAAAATACATTCAAAACAATCCACCCGGAATGGGTCAATCCCCCACAAAGCCTTGTGGCAAAAGTGGGATCCTTTAAAGGCTACCCCTCCCCCAGGAAGCTATCCTCAAGAGAGATACCGATTTTGAAGTCTAAAGCTGCCCTATGGTAGGAATACTGAGGGGATTGTTCCTGGCCTAAGCGACGAATTTTAGTGCCTTCTGGTAGTGAGGAATCGGTTGGTATGGCATATAGTTACGGTTTTAGTGGCAACGAGTTGTCTTCGGGCAGTCGCACCCAATTAAGCCAACTCAGCCATCAGTATACTTCAGTGGACACTTCAGAATCTTCAAGTAAGGACCAACCAACACTTTTTACACAATTTACTCATAAGTTTCTAGTTTCACCCAAACCCGAGACCAACCCTGTCATAGGCCTAAATGACAAACATTTGAACAAACCATGGAGACCACTTACCTTACGAGCGCCGACTATCATTGCTTGCCTCATCATCACGGTTGCTTTAATCGCACTAGTAGAATATATCAATAAAATCAGTATTCAAGAGAAGGCACTATTCTTTGCAGCAAGGGCCGAGGACTTTCCAATGGGTGTAGTATTTAGTTACCGGTATCTACCTCAGACGGTAGTCGTGGCATTGGGAGTGGGCTGGGCTGCAGTTGATCTAGATGTGAAGCGACTAGAGCCATATTTTCAATTATCAAAGCCCGAGGGAGTAACTGCTAGCAACTCGATATTTCTTCACTATCCTTTTGACTTCATTGCTTTTGTGCCAATTAATGCTGCTAGAAAAGGGTGCGTTTTGATCCAAATCCGCTCCTTTGGAGATATTCATAGCTAACGATGTATAGGCACTAGAACGTCTTCTGGGCCGGATTGGCCCTATGCTTGATTTTCTGGATCATTACGCCGTTGAACAGTTCTCTCCTGACTACCCAGCCAGTGGCACGAGATATAGAGACATCATTCAAGACATTCAAAAAGCTCACCCCGTTCGATGACCAAAAGGAGGCCATGAGCGGTTCTTTCCTATACACTAGCTATAGTGTAACCTGGCTGGGGGAGAAGGTGCATTCATTCATGACCAAGGAGCTCATCGCCATACCTTTCAAACCGGCGGGCTACGGTGAGGGTCAAGATCATTTAAAGCGAGGCAATGAATCCTGGACTGCCCAAACAAGGGTGTTCCAAACGGAGCTCGCATGCACTCCAGCTGAAATAGAAGCTTCCGAGGGAGCTGTATACAAGTTTAGCACGGACAAATGTACATACACCAACGGCATTCTCACCCCAAATATGATGTATATCGGGTTCGCCAACGACGATGGCGCCGCATCTTACTATCTGAAAAAAAGCGAATGCGAGGACCCAAACTTGTTCCTCGCGATCTGGGCCAAATCACGCAACGCTCATAACGAAAGTGATGAACTCGATTTAAACGCTCTCTACTGTAAACCGAGTTACCACTACCAAACTCATGAAGTCACAGTGGACGGGACCGACGGCTCAATTCTCGAGGCTAACCCTGTTGGGAAACGAACAAATTTCACCCAGGGGGACAAAATTATCGACATCCTAATGTTTGAGGGGAATGTGGGCGCAGCCGCTACAGTCTCTGGAGTAAATGCGAAGTATTTCACGTCAGAAGCCCCGATCACTAGGGTGAGGTTCGAGGATTGGGGCCTCGAGAACCCGACTGGCCAGATATCGTACGTTATTGGATTGTCACAGGGGAAAAAATTCGACGACTTTAAAGACCCCGTGACCTTTAGGGACGGACTGGAAAGAATGCATCAGTTGTTTTTCAATACTGCCTTAGAGACACTGCTCGTACCCGATTCCGGCGGAGAGGGGGTTGTGGGGAATCGGGTAGTTAGAAGTGTAGGGATTGTTGTCGTCCCTATAATTGCTCACATTCTAGCCGGTTTTCTGGGATTAGTTGTTGTCTGTCTTTGTGGAGTGTTCTTCGTCTCTTATAATAGACAGAATAATCTGGCCAGTGACCCAGATACCCTTGGAACGAAGATGGCCTTGGTAGCCCAAAGCGAGACCCTTCTGAGAGATTTTGATGGCACAGATGAGTGCCCGTCTCCTCATTTGTCCATGGAGGCCAGGAAATATAAACTTGGGATCTGTGGAGATGAAGGTGGATACCGACTAGAAGTTATTGGCGGTAAAGATAATCCGCTGATTCAGGACCCACACGCTTCTTACACTATCCCTCATGGTGGCAAATTGGTCGGTCCGATTGAACTGAATATCTGGACGGGGCTCACAGCAACGCTTGTAAACATCGCCTTATTGACGCTACTCATCTTCCTGTATAAGTCCTCTTTGCGGTGGAATGGTAAAACTCGATCAGACTCATTCAAGATTGCTCGGCATCGCTGACATGCTGGTTAGGTCTGCCAATGCTTTCCCACGCTCAACTGGTGACCCAGATAATTTTCTCTTTCGTTCCAGCCGTCATCGCCACGCTTCTGGAACCGTTCTGGGTCTTGGTTGGCCGTTACCTGGCACTATATCAACCATACACCGAGCTTCACAGAGGAAATGCCTCACCAGATTCCTCTCTAGGCCTTAAATACACAAATATCCCCCCTGTGCTCATCGCCCCACGTGCGCTTCGTCACGGCCATATCATCCTCTTCCTAGCATCCATGATGGTCATTACGGCAAATTTCCTCGCTGTCGCGTTGGGTGGTATCTTCGACCAGGGTTTGAAGCCACTCACATCCGACCTAACAGTGACATACCCGTTCACTCCTAGCATTAGCACAGAGAACCGGACGGCGAATGAAATACAGAGGGTTCATGGGGAGACATTCGCCAAAGATACGGAAGACCCTTGGCTGGTTGTTAATACTAACGTTATTGAAGGCACAGATCTGCCGGCGTGGGTCACAGAGGAATTCTACTTCCTCCCGTTCGAGTGGGGGCCAGGGAATAAGTCCGACTTGAGGACTTCGATGACACAAGGATATGGAGGGAATCTGACATGCCAGTTACTTGCCAGTGGCACTTTCCAACAGATCAGCAAGATGGATGTAGGAGTGATGGTGGATGGAGGGATAAGTAATAGGCTAACATTCGGAATCAATGTCACGATGCCAATATCAGATAATGGCTCTGTGCATTGCTGGAATAATCACACAATAGATGTCGAATTGCTAAAAGCAGGAACCCATCCATTTGCAGTGGAGTGGGTCTGGGGCCTCGAGGCCTCCGATGGAAGTGACCAAAAGGCCTTGGAGGCCTGCGGCAGCCAAATTCTCGCCGGCTGGGGCCGTGGCGAGGCAAACCGAGAGGAGCAAGACAATTCACCCCTCAGCACAAAAACCTCCGCAATTATACAATCTAACACTACAATAATCTGCAGTCAGCAAATCTCCACCGGCGAGTTCAAGGTAACAGTAGATGGCGAAGGCCGCGTGAAAAAATCCAAGCTCATCGGAGAGCTCACATATAATGACCCCACAATCTTCAACCGCTCCACCTCAGTCGGGAACTTCACAGTGCAGCTAGCAACACTCTTCCGTGCGCCTCCAATGACAGGAATCGACTTTGGCATCATGCACAACGACAACTCATCCCATAGCTTCTCGCAGTTCATTGGCGAGTTCCTGATCGATAAGACACTCTCCGATCCCTCAACTCCATCACCAAGCTTCGAAGATGCGCAACACGCGCTCTCAATGTTCTACAAACGCTTCATCGCCATTCTGCTGGCCCAGAACCAGGACAGGATATTTGTCCCCGCTGGCAAAGTGCCCAGATCCGAAGTTGGCAAACTCGAGTCTCTGAAGCCGCGAATATCGAGGACCCCGTGATGTTCTACATCGCCGTCACCGTACTGGGGTTCCAGCTAATTGGCGGGGTTATAATCTACGCGTCGAGGCCTAGGCGCTTCCTGCCAAGGTTCCCATATAATCTCGTTTCTGAGATTAGCTTCTTCCATGCGAGTAGTGCTCTGTCTGACGTTGCTGGAACGGCAAATATGAGCTCTACCATGCGCAGCAGGCATTTAAAGGGATTGGGGTGGACGTATGGCTATGGGAGGTTTCGGGGGTCGGATGGGAAGAAGCATGTTGGTATTGAGAGGATGAGCCTGATTAGGGATTATAAAGAGGCGACGTACGACATGGAGTAGTTGCGGTGTTTTCCTTGTTTTTCTTTTAGTTTTTGGAATAGAATTTGATATTCTACAGTATGATGGGGTTATGGAGTCGGTGTTTTATTCGAGGCTCATTTATTAAATAGGGCTTGGAGGAACAAATGAATATGAATATATTATTTTGGAGCTTTATATATTAAGGGAATTTTCTTGCGGCCAGTGAGTGAGATAAGTTAGAGTTGCATCTCCATGGACTTCTGCCCCGTGTCCTTAGCAAAAAACTCCAACAGCTATGATATCGGGCCAACATATCTCAGCTAGGCCCTACTGGCAGACCTATTAGACGCTGGTATAATTAGAGTTTTTCCGCCGAATACTCTGCTCGCAAAAGTCGAATCGGGTACTCTCATTTCCCTTTCTGGCCCCAGCAGCCGACCACCGGCTCAACAGGCTGGTCCAAAGCAAAAAAAAATCGCGGCTGAAGAGTTTGTATTCCGAGAAGTCTCCCTCTTACATTCCCAACCCTTTTTCCCCGTCAACTTTCTCTCGTTCCTCTTACGCTCCTGCCTGGAGGCTCTGCCTGAGGGAGTTTCGCAATGCCTACAGCCACCTTCACGGCATTGTGTACTCGAGTATAGGTTTGAATTGGTCGAACCATCTAGGCTATCTTTGATCTAGGAATGCTACTGCCGTAAAAACTCGAACAATTGAGCTGTGTGCTATGTCCTTGGGCTTTCCTTTCTCAGTACGGTCTGGATATGTTTTTTTTTTTCTGTCCCAGAAGGGGAAAGGGGGCTGTGCTGCGTTCTTGGCACGATTTCCAGAGAAGGGAATTTCCGACTACATAGTACAGTACATTTACAACCTAAGCCCTAACTCTCTGCAGTATTCGAATAATTCAGTCCATCACAGCACCATACCGCTGAAACCGTACAGTAAATTACAGCTATAAGGTACACTTCAGGAAAGCGATATCCCACACTAAAAAATCTGATGCCGAGAAATAGTATATTTTTCAATAAGAGCTCATGTGGAAGAGATTGCCAATTAATCAAGCTCCCTTAAACAAGTGGATCCGAACTTTAGACAGCCAACCTGCAGAGATTGGGGGATGGCTAGACAAAAGACCCAAGGATGAAGCTTTGATGGCATGTGAGGATTGCGTACAGGAGGATGATACTAAGGATGAGCCAATTTGGACCCACAATATTCTTATCCGCCATTGCAGGGGTCAATCCTACATCCAAAAACCTAAACCAGGTTTCTTTTCCTCCTCTGTGCGCCATGTGTGAACCTTCCCCTCCCCCTTACATCTCCATTGAGATCTGGAGTGTTTTTATACTGACTAGGCTAACAGCGCCTGGCAAGCTCACTGCAAGCTAGGTATTGTATTATACTGCATCATCCACTATCCAAACATCCCCTCTGTTGAAAATAATCGATGCGGAGGTAATGCTCGACGGTCAAGGTTTTATGCAGCAGAGCAGAACAGCTTAAGTGGAGGCACAAAGTTTTGTATTAAGCGGGGATAAATATCATCATTGATGGTGATGAGATGATAGAAAGGAAAGACTTGAGGAAAGTTGTGAATAGGAAGAGAGGTCTGAAGTAAGAGAAGACCAGAAGGAAAGCAAAACAGGGTGTGAAAACTTTTCATAGCTTGCGCGTCATTTCGCCGGTGCATACGCGTACCATTGCTACCTTAAAGTGCGGGGATCTCCCACCAAGTGCGGCCGTTAAACTGCTATTTCCAACACCCCCATTTCCGACCTCTCCGAGTGAGGAACCATGACTCGGACAAAAAACCCCCCGCTGACTCATCCCCTACCACTTCACAACGTCATCACCCCACCACTAAACTACAGGTACCACCCCCCACCAACCCATCCAATCTCCAAACACCCCACCACCATCATCCTCCACCAACCAGTCGCCAGCCAACAAACCAGCCAACAATGGCCTGGTTCCAAAAAACCCTCACCCTCACCCCCTCCTCGCGCGGGAGCTACCTAATCACCGACACGATAACCTCCTCGCTACCCGAACTCGCCAACTACCGCATCGGCCTGCTCACCCTCTTCATCCAGCACACCTCGTGCGCGCTGTCGCTGAACGAGAACTGGGACAGCGACGTGCGCGCCGACATGAGCGATTCTCTAGACCGGATAGTGCCCGAGGACCACAAGCACGAGGGGCTGTACAGGCACGACGCGGAGGGGAAAGACGACATGCCGGCTCATGTCAAAAGTTCACTTGTAGGCGTTACGGTCACGGTACCGATTGTGGAGGGGAGGTTGGGGCTGGGGACTTGGCAGGGTTTGTTTTGTTTTTTTTTCTCTTTTTTACACACTGTTCACCGGGGTAGTGGGGAATTGGAGGCTAATCTGTTGGGCATTTTCCCGCCTTTTGTTTTTTTTAGGGATTTGGTATTTGGAATTTAGGAGGGCACGGCATACGAGGAAGGTTATTGCTACTATTCAGGGGGAGTTGAAGACGTAGAGTTTTTGGCTTTACCGGGGAGGTTATAGCCGGGCTTTGAATGCTGCGATTGGGGATTTGGGTAGGGCGGGCCGGTAGACGGTAGAAATAGGCAAGGGTTAGAGTAGATGATATAGTGGGAGGGATAGTTCAGTCTCTATTACTATTCTGCTCTAAGGATGATCGCAGGTTGTAGTCATGTAGAAAGTGTGAGATCATCAAATATCACTCGACCAATTCAAGAAATACTTCAATCGTTAAGTGCCCACGAACCGCTCTCCCCAGGTAGACATTATGGGTGGCCATATTCTATTGCACCTACCAGTAGACCATCTCAAGCCAAAATTAAACCGGACGGGTGCTGTCACCGGTGTATTTACTAAAGGTTCAAGCTGCTTCCTAACCTCAAGCGGGACAAGCCATTCAACGCCGGACCTCCTTATCACACCTCTCACACAATCACATTCACATAAACGCAGCAAACCCACACCACTCAAATCCCACAATAACAAACCTCAAATTCTCTCCAGCAATTCACTACTACCATCCCTATACATCATTCCAATGCACAACCCCCCTCAACAGCCCCGGATTCACATCATAATAATACTGACCACCAGCCCTAGCCCCAAACCTGCAATGACCCGTAATCAGACTCCCCACCCAAGCCAACTGCTCGCACCTCACCGCCAGCAGCCAAGTCCCGCAAAGACTCAACGCTCCCGTCTTAAAGCGGGAATGCAAGGTGCACCGCGAACCACCAGGGTTCAACTGCTGGCACCAACCGACCCTGTTGAGCTGAGATGAGGCCATGTAGGTGTCCCAAACGTACGGGCTCCCAGCGCTAGTTTCGCAGACCAATCGCCCAGTAGCAGCGGTTTCACCGAGGAGTTCTGCCGTGCCGTCTTCAGAGAGTTTGTAGAGTGGGAGGGTGATTGAGAAGGATTTCTGGTTGATGAGTGCGAGTTCTGCGAGGTCGGAGGATGAGAGTTCGGCGGGCGAGTTGGGGACTGGGGTGCTCGAGGTTAGGAGGGTGGATGTAACTATGAGGAGAAAGGTGAAGCCGAGGTCTTTGGTGAACCCCATAATTGCTTGCCGGTTGAAGTGGGCTATTCGATGGAGTAGATTTCCGCTTTCGGTGAGCTTGAATGCCTTGTTGTCGTGGTGGTGAAGGGAAGAAGGAACGGGATTCTCGAGCCTCAATGCACTTATTTATACACTTTCCGAAAATGCCAAGCACAGTGACAACCAAGTTCACTTTGGATTTAATATTAGTAGTGTTCAGCCCCCAAGGGGTTGAAAACCGTTTATGCAAGTTTTTCGAATAGAAAGACTTTGGCGTGTGTACTCGAATACTGTACGGTAACTTACAGTACCGCCTTTTTGCATGCAAAACTGACAGGTCAACTCGAACCGTTGCACTCGAAAAACCCTTTTTTCAAGCCCGAGGCTGAATGCTTCTATCACTTGGGACGTAAGGCTTTCTTGCTGTTCCATGGGAGAATACCATTACGTCGTCCTCATAAATCCTTCAACCTCTCAGGACAGGCAAAAAGGGCTTCTTGAGTAATTGGGAGAATCCAGATATAGTCCCTTAAATGACAGAAATCACTCCGGTAAGATAACTCTTGTGATCTCAGAATTTAACGGACTCATCGCTCAGATCAGAAGATAAGGACTGCGCGGTATCAAGCGGAAAGACAACATGAGAGTCACCAACCAAGCAAGCCTCATCAGATCACTCGCCAGATAGACACTAGGTCCTGAGATGCCCTTTTGATTAGCTATGATATAAATAAAAACCCATTGAAGCTGGTAGGAAAAATGCACAAAAACAGGGTCATTGGAACCCGTAACTATCCTATACCATTGAGCCAAAACCCTTACGAGGGTAGAAAAAAACAAAGAAACTAAAAAGCCTATCCAGCACTGTACTTGTCCCAAGCAAGAAGCATCTGGAAATACGAGTACCGGTAGTGGGTTTGTGATACGCACGGATTTTTTACCATATATTTTATGAATCTCTTTTTCCGGATACTTCTTGCCTGGGACAAGTACAAGGATGTTGAAGATAGAGCATTCGTCACCTTAACTCCTGTGTGAGTAACACGGCAAGGCAACAGAGGCTGTAAATTTCAAAGTATCATACCTGATAGGATACGGCGATGACCTTGTACAGTACAACACGCAGATGGGGGGATACACCGCAACCAACCCCACCCCAAACATGTACCATTCTGATATGCACTACCGAAAATTGTAGCAATCGCAGACTAACCCCTACTCCAGAAATCAGTCCATTCAGCAGCCATTATTCAGGACCAGTTCCCCGACACCTCTGCCCCTCCTATCCCCCCCCCCAAAAAAGAACCTCCTCAAGGTTGTCGTGCCTTGCCCACCAGGGCCACCACTGTATCCCCTCCTCCACGTTCCCAACCTCCACAAAGCACGAGTGACCAGGCATGAGCCAAACCGACGCCCATGGCCCTCGTGAAGCAACATATCCAACACATTCAAGCCACATACTTCCCAAGCCCAAGAAGCAAACCAAGAAAGCACTAATCCCCGACGTTCACAAAGTACCAAGACTTGCGCCACTGGCGTAGTTCCAGCCCACTAACACCAAGTAACGTAGGAGCACTATAGAAGCGCTATTCTGGAGAAAATTAGTTCTTGACATCTTAACTACTACGCCAGATAACTGAGGAATTTCTAGTGAACTTGCCATCACCGTGGGAAGAAATACCTATCCCACTGGTGTGCGCTTCAGGGGTTGAAATGGGAAAGTTGTTCTTCTAACCAGTGAGGGATTAGCTAGGGAACCGAGGCCTATGGTGCGGCAGCTTTGGTATGATTGATGAAGCTAAGAGGAATACAGTAATTCTAATAACAGTTGCTTGTATTGGTCTCATTTGTGAATTGACGTCCACTGGCCATTATGCGCCGCTAGCCTAAGTTAGATTATTAACCCTGTTAGCTAGCTGGGAGTTTCGGATTTTAATACCATTAATCTGATGTTGTTACCGGTGTTCATAGCCCAGCCATAACTCAGCAGCTAGAAAAAGAGAGATTCCGGGCTCGAGATTTGGTTAAATAACAGTCCACTTTTCAGATTAAAACGAAGCAAAGCGTTCTAGACTCTGTCATATCATACATTCTCGCGCACCCCAGTCTAAACCTCCACCCTCCGCTTCTTACTCCCACCCCCCTCCTTATCGGTCCTCGGCCTCCTCCTGCGAACCTTCACAAGCGCCTCAGTAAAATCGCCCTCCTCCTCACTGTCTCCCTCACCACTCCCCCCACCCTCTACCTCCTCCATCTCTCCCCAAACCCCCTCCTCCTCCTCTTCCTCCCGCGACTTCTCCACTTCAACCACCTCGTCCTCACCATCCAACACCACCACTGCCGTACCTCTACTCTTGACATAAGCCTTAACAACAACTTCCCTCCCGGCACCTTCATAAACACGAAGATACCGATCAAAGCCTACCCCCGCAACAACATCTTCAGAAAATGTAGCGGTGGCATTGACGGCGCCGGTAGAGCCCTTGTAGATTCCTACTTCGCGGCGGGTAGTAGAGTTGTAAAGTGCGAAGCGCCCGTTTGAGTCTGTGTAGATCCAGTTGTGGGGGGATGAGGTTGTTGATAATTCGGGAGGGGTGTTTGGCACAGTTAGGGGTGTAGAGGTGGGAGACGAAGACTGGGTAGAGGGGTGGAGGTGGAGAGATAATATGGGGGATTTAGTAAGGGCTGTGGTGAAGATTGGGCGGCGGGAGACGGCGGTATCGTAGATTCGTAGATGCGAATAGTGAGTTCCAGTTGCTAACCTATACTTCCTACCTGATGTCTGTACGGTCGTTGGCCTTCTGGGATGGGCCGCTGTTGTATTACCCGCTGCTTCTCCCCCTCCAGCGCCCAAAAATAAAATCCTACGGATATAAACTGGGACTTCTAAGCCCAGTTTATCTTGCTTCACATTTTTAGCTTTCCAAACGCTCTTCCAGCCTCCTTCCTCTGTGGTAGATTCGAAAATTTCCAAGTCCCGCTTCTCACCCCCGATCGCGATAGCACCCGGCCAGCCATTCACGAGCGCTTCTGTGAATACCGCGCCTGCGGCTACATTCCCAGGGAGTGGCACGGTCTTAATAGACGGTGATTCCCCATCGAAGCGGTAAAATACAGCTTCGCCGTTTGCGCGGAAGAGGTAAAGGATGCCGTGTTGGACACCGGCGGATACCACTAGGCTTGCTATAGTAGGGGTAGAAGGAGTTATTGGGTAGGCATGCGTATAGAGAAGGTACTTCTCCTCGCCGTTAATCGGAGAGACACTTGTGTCGACGAGTTTGACTTTTCCACAGGTAAAGACCACCGCTACCTACTCGCAATTAACTACCTTTCGCTCAATTCGACTCTTGTGGGGGGAAAGAATACCAGTCCAGCTCGCTCCTCGCCCTGATATTTATCAATCTTACAAACAGCATATACCGGCTCTTTCCTATCCGGGGTAAAGTACGTGGAAATGTGTGCGCGGACGGAGGTCTTGAGGGAAGTATCAGTGCCACGGGGGGCAGTTATTACTGCGAATTGTTAGCGGGGAGGGAATGGCACTAGATTGGGGGTTTTGATGAAGGTGACTTTTTAGCTGGCCGACGTCGTCGCCAATAGCGAACTTCATTCTGTGCCCGGGTGATGGTTATGGTGAGTCTAGGTGGTCCCTACGTTATCTCGAAAAATAAGAATTTTTGCAGGGATATGAGAAGATCGACCGATTAGATTAGATAAGATTACAAGGAAATCTATACTCGGCTTATTCAAGGGAGCAGGTGACATCCCATGATCCCACCAGTGCAAGGACGAAGTGTCGGCTCAGCGAGCCCACCAAAGATCACGAATCCAAAATGTATGACATAGCAGTTATCGTGTGCTGACGCCTGCCGTATGCCCAAACCACCCAAACTTCCCATACCTCAGGACGCCCCGGTTCCTGTAAGGCTATTTGTAGGATGCAGGTACGTGCTTTTAATGGACGTTCTTCTTTAGAGCTGAGATCGGCGTGGAGTCGAGTTGGTGCTTGTCTCTCAAGTTAGGTATTATTGGGGCTATCGGGTTGCCGGTGGTTCTATCTGGTCTTGGGAGCTTCTCCTTTCCTTTCCTTTCTCTCGGTCGGTGATGCTATATTGGGCGGATATGGGTGATAGAGTTTAGAGCTCTGTATTCTCTAGGATAAGTGAGGTCGAGAGCTCATCACACATGATTCTTCCAGCTACCAGTCTTGGATTGGCAGCGAGAACTATCGCGGGTAACATTGCAATGCACATGATCAATGGCATTGCAGAGAGGGTACTCAAATAATCTCGATAATCAAAACATCTCAACCTCAAACAGTGATCACCAAATTTTATTCCTCTGGCACAAGTACTCGAGCATGTGAGCGTACCCGATTAGCCGTTCTAACAAATACGAGAGACGCATCAGTACAGAGCATCACCTACTTGCGCGCGAACTAAATTATGGTGCGACGAGCCTCAGATTTTGGTGTTTCCTCGCTGATCAGCACCACAATACGCTAACTTATTATCTTAATTTGGGCGTGAGTGGAGGAGGCTCAAAAAGTTAGGTCTGCATCCAACCCAACAATACCGGTAGCCTCACTTTGGCTGACCCTGACTTCTTGGCAGCCTTCCTCGTCTCTCCCCAGCGACAATAAGAGAAAAAACCCGAACCTACCGTGTCAACCACAACCACCAACACAACCCCTTTTCATTCTCTCGTTGCTCAATTCAAAAATTGGCGAAATGGCTGAAGAAATTGTCCACCATGAAGCGATCCAGCAATATATAGGCCAGCTAGCCACTCTCGAGAAAGAATTCGACGCGCTGGAAGTGCAAATTCGTAATTCCCCCCCCCTTCCTTCCTTCCTTCTCACTCCTAACAACTCCTACAGAGCGAACGCTCGACTAACCACTACGAAAAATGCGAAAACAATAGTACGCGACACATACAATCGTCATTTTCCCCTCTTTCAAAAACGCGATGCCATAACTTCTCAGATTAGAGGCTTCTGGCCATTAGTCTTCGAGCAGGCCTCTTCAATGCTCAGCTTTGACGAGCACATTACAACTGAGGACGGCCACCTCTTGAGCTCCCTACGCTCTATGACCCTCTCCCGCCCAGATGTCGACAACGAGCCGCGCACCATTTGCCTCAGCTTCACTTTCGAAGAGAATGACTTTTTCGAAGACACTGTTCTAGCAAAGACTTTTGTTTTCGGAAAGGGCGGGGAGATGAGCAGTGTCCCTGTTGGCATCAAGTGGAAGGATGGGAAAGATTTGACCGAGGGGGTTAGCGCTACGGCCGTCCAAGCCTGGGAGGAGCGCAAGAGTGGGAAGAAGGATGGTGAGGGAATGAAGAAACTTGGAGAGTTAATGAAGAAGGGGCCGTCTAGCTTCTTCAATTGGTTTGAGTGGACTGGGAAGCATGATAGTCTTGGGGAAGTCAAGGATGAAGAGGACGATGGAGATGAAGAGGGCGACGAAGATGAAGGGGACGACGATGGAATCGTGGAGGTTTTCCCGAACGGTGACGAATTGGCTATCCAGCTTGGCGAGGATGTTTACCCCAACGCTCCCAAGTATTTCAGTGCGTTATTCCCGTTCCTCGGGAAATCCTAATTGGCTGACATACAAGTAGGTCAAACGTTAGAGGACGTGGACGACGAAGATGAGGTAGACATCGAGTCTGATTCCGACATTGAAAACGGCCCAATCCTAGATGTCGATGTCGATCGCAAGAAGCAGAAGCGTAATGGGGTTGAGGACGACGGTCCCTCCAAGAAGAAGGCGAAAAAATAAGGCTTGTCCTATTTTATAGGGTATAATTCGCGGATCTCGATATGTTATGATAGGGTGAAAAGTTTTTATTTTATTTTTACGGAAATGTTTGTCTGGTATTTGTATGATATAACTAACTCGGGTTGAACCTATGGGCTGTTGTCTTGGGGAGTTGTGATATGACTGAGCATGGAATTCATTGAGGTCGGGATAGGCGAATCTGGAGCAAAGTGGTGGATTGATGTGATATGAAGGCTGAGCAAACTGAGGCATTTTTCGATCAATCAAGTAAATAATTGCGGCCTGACAGTACACTACAGTACGGTACTGTGCTCGGTGGTATGAATGAAAGTGCAATTGGTTTCCCTATCGAAAAAGGGAAATAAGGTCCTTGATGGAGATCAATTGGGTGGTTAGGGTAAGTTATGATAGTAGAACGGAGGGGACAAGTGCAACCAAAAAAAACCAACCTCGGTCCTACCCTTATCACGTCATCCGAGATCTCAAACCCTCACCCCATTTCCCACTATTTTAACAAAACCACCTATGATAAAACCAAACAAAAAGTCCAGAGATTCATTCACCATCTAAATCAAGCATCGTCTTCCCTCACCCCTTTATCCCTTCAATCCCTCCCTCTCTTCCACAATCAACAAACAAACAAACCAGAATGCTCCTAATAGGCCTAACCGGCTCCATCTCAACGGGAAAATCCACCGTATCAAAGATTCTCTCGAAGGACCATGTACTCCCAATAATCGATGCAGACGAGCTCGCACGGAAAGTGGTGGAAGTTGGCACGCCGGGGCACACTGCCGTAGTAAGGTATTTTTCCGAGAGCACACCTGGCCTACTGAACGAGGACGGGTCACTCAACCGCGCGATCCTAGGCCGGCGCGTGTTCGGCGACGATCCAGAGAGGAAGAAGGATCGGGGGGTGTTGAACGGGATTGTGCACCCGCTTGTTAGGAAGGAAATGTTGGTTTCTTCTTCCCTTCCTCCTCTTGTGGACTTTTGTTGACATAAGGGAATACCGTAGGTATAAATCGATAGGATACCACTACCTTTCCGGTGCCTGGGCTGTCGTCCTGGATGTCCCGCTACTCTTCGAGTCCTCCTTGGACCTAATCTGCGGCGCGGTCCTCGTCGTCTCCGTTTCCTCCCTGGAAGTGCAGCTCCAGCGATTGCTCGCCCGCGACACCTACCTCACGCGCGAAGACGCGGAAAAGCGCGTAGCGTCGCAGATGAGCGCTCAAGAGAAAGTCGAGCGGTGCGATAGGGTTTTTGGTGGTGCGCGAGGAAGGGGAGCGGCCATTTTAAATGATGGGAGCTTGGAGGAGTTGCGGGAGGAGGTTACCAGGGTTGTGGGCGGGTTGAAAGCGGGCAGGGATGGGTGGTGGAAGTGGGTGCTTTGGGGGCTGCCACCGGTGGCTGGGGCCGTTGGGGCGAGGGTTGTCGCGGAGAATTGGTGGTGGAGGGAGTGTTGGCTTCGGGAGAGGGAGGGGGTTAAGGCGAAGTTGTAGTGGGGATCAGATGGGCTTTTTTTGTTTGTTTGTCAGGAGCTTGGGAAAGTCGCTTTTTTGATTGCCAACCCTTTTTATAATAATATTATCATAGAGTATTTTCACCCCACTTCCCTAGGTTGAGAACGGTCCATGCGTAGAATTTCAACCGGCCAAAACCCATCTCATCAACAGCTCTCGCCCAACTCATCTAAACTACCCACTCTGTACGAAAAAAAAACACCTGACTCGAGTGACCCACCATGACTCCCGACAAAAATTACAAACGACCTGGAAGGGAAAACAAAAACCCTACGCGAGAAGATACGTGCATCAAAGCTCACAGCCCGAGGGTTCTACTCGTAATTTTCTATAAAGTTCGTGAACACGACTGCTATTGCATATCACCAAAAACCTGAGGCTCTGACCGATTTTCTTTCCCATATGCAATAGCAGTTGTGCCCACAAACGTCAGAAAATTACGAATGCAAGTTATGCAACTCCAAAAAGCTGCCACGGGACTGGGTATACACACCTGTACGCCATCCATCCATCAATCAAGCAAGTATTTTAGGACATGCATCATACAGGACGTACGAATGTCCGGCCTACGGCGCTATCCTCAAGTGTTGAAGTATGTCCCGATAGAGTGTGGTACGTACGAGTGGGGTAAGTTAGTCGTTTGAATGGACTAACCCGACCTATGCACGGGTGTGCGCCAGGTATAGGTATTTATTGGTATTAGAAGAGTAGTGGTCGTCGGAAGTATCTGCCATATAAACTATCTGTAGTCGACTGTATATACAAGTACTGTGCGGGTTTCCATTGCCTCACTCATACTTCCTCGGGCAGTGGATAGTGCCGTGATTGCGCGGATGGTTTCCGGATAAGTTGCGGTATGTGTGTTGCTGGTATACCGGTGAGTGGTGGGTATTCCAGGGAGAAAGAAAAAAAAAAAAGATGGTCTTAATCCACGAGGAGTACTATAGAGTAGAATGGTAATTAACCTACCCACACGGTATCAGATCAAGGACGAGCTATACATATATCATCACACACAGCATAGCACAGGACACATCAGGCGAGCGGGTTAGTGAATAAAGGGACGAAGGGCGCAGTATGGTAGTAGTATTATACATATGGTAATTCTACGAAATGGCGACTCGGTACCCAAAATATCTCGTTTTTGTCCATCCCACTCAACTAAACTAACCTAGATACTGGAATCATCACTATGCAGTTGGACCAGTCACACCACCGCAGCCAACAGCCCAGAAAGTGATTGGTGACCGGTGCATCCAACATTGACCAGAACATTCCAGTTTCTCTCTTATCTAGAGTTACTTGCTGCTCGGGCGCTGCGTAAGTTAGTCCAAGAGGAACTAGTATGATAGCTCTACCGACACTACCGCTTATACTTAGGGATTGCCCCGTAGTGCCTAATGCTTTCCCCCACCGGAATATAATATTACTACGGACCATAGGCTATGGAAGCTCGAGTGATACTCCATGTCTCTCCCCTGGAACCAAAATATTTTAAAAGTTTCAAAAGGCATTTTAAATAATTATATTACAATCCTTGAAACGCACAGCCAAAATATCGTTCGACGACACTTTATTTTTCCCTTCCCATGTGTCCATATTTTACTTTCTTTCCCAACACCTTCTCCCCTTAGTTACACCAATCAAAAACAGCCAGAAAAAAAAAAAAATGTAAAAAAACCAAACAAATAAAGAAGAAAAAAATGTAAAAAAGAAACAAGAGAAAAGATGCATAAAGGGTTTATATACCCCTTCCCAATCTATAAAATTCAAACCAACTCCAATTCGCTCTACGGCGAGACGTCAGCATCAGCACTAGCATGACGACGGCGCATGTGATCGTGCGAGAAGCGGATGGATCGCTTTTGGCGCCCGAAAGTCCCGTTCTTGCAAGCCATACCTGCGGCGACCTGGCCCATGTTTTGAAGAACTCCGGATCCGCACTGAGACCAGGTTCCGTCCGCATTGCAGACGACGGTGCCCTCGGTGCAAGCACCACCAGTCACGGGTTTGGGAGCAGCGGGAGTCTGGGAGGGGGTAGTCGGCTGGGGTACGGTGGGCGGCTTGTTCTGAGATCCGGGAGCAGGGGTGTAAGAAGGGGGAGCGGAGCTAGAAGAAGGAACGGAGCTGGAAGGCGCCGAGGAACCTGTGGGCTTGGGGGAGCCAGTGGGCTTGAAGGAGCCTGTGGGCTTGGAGACGACGCTCGAGGAGCTGGGGGTTCCAGTGCCGGACCCACCTGGGTTGCCGGGGGTTGTTGGTGTCCCGCTGCCAGGCTTTGTGTTGTCACAGGCGATAGGGGTGATTCCCGTCCCGACGGTCGCGGGTCCTGGATTCTTGAATGCGATAGCTTGGACGCCCTCGGGGACTGTGCAGCCATTGCCGGAGTTTGCGCGGAACATTTCTGGGAGGGCGTCGAAAGCCGCAGTGGACGCCTCCGTACCACTGATCTGGACAGTAGCACACTTCATGTACATTTCTCGGTTGCCGAGCCTGTTGAACCAAGTCCTGTTTTCATCATTAGTTGTCTTCTTCATGATTGCAATAGAAGGGTGATGGGGTGAGGAGACTTACCAAGCGACCACAGCCTTGCCCGCAGGAAGGCCAGCTGGGACCTTGAAGGAGAGAGGATTGATGGCATCCAAGTCGAGTGTAGGGTTAGGATCAAGGTTACCATCTGCCTTGACAGGGTGATCTCCCATCCACGACTGCATGACACGGAACTTGGAATCCTTGGTGGGCTTGGTATCGTAAGTGATGGACATCTGACCAGATCCACCACCGTGTACGGCAGAACCCTGGAGCTTAAGTTTCTGGGTGCTTCCGGGCGCGTATGTTGCTACGACATCCCCTGGAGCAACACCATGGCAAGGGTAGTTCGATCCATCGGCCTGCAGAGGGTTCTGCGGACCATCGCTAGTCTCAACGGTAGCACGGATGATTTCAGGGATAAGCCACTGCTTTGGCTCCTGCATGGTCAAGTGCGCGGAGACGATCTGAGGGAGGAAAATCGACAAGACGGCGACGGTTGCTGCTGAGAACTTCATTGTGGACTTTTATCGACAAACTTTTTGGTTTCTTTAATTAGGGAGATAAATATGGGGGAAAGACTAGCTTCTTCTTGTCGACAACTTTGTTGGAAAACGAATGTGATTTGCTTTGGACTTGTAGATCTCGCTTCGAGTGATGTGGGAATAGTTCGTTAAAAGAATGAGTGGATTGATTGTAACCTGACAAACTTTCACGAATTATCTAAATTCTGGAGACCCAGAGATGGGTTGAAGGTTAGCGACATGCAAGACGAAAAGGCTTGTTATTTGGGCATCGAAATGGGTGGGAAGGACGGAGGATAGAAGAAGGGTGAGAGGGGTGGCAGCCATCTGGGTTTTCTTTGGCTGTCAGTGGAAAACGCTTCGGTAATCCACTGCATAAAAGGATTCACGATTCACGGAAAAGTGGGAAGTAAATAGGAACGAAGGGGGCTTGTTTGTCTGGTTTTGGCTGGCTTGGGGGGGTGGGCAGTAAGGTGAGGAGGCCACCGAGGGAAACTCACCTCAAGATGAGGTATACACCGTAGCTCGTAAGTCCGGTAAGGAATGGAATATGAAATTTATTCACAGAATAGATTCCAAAAGAGGGGGGTTGCCGCTGGCGTGTGAAAGGTCGAACCTGTCGAAGGTAGTAAAGAAGGGTTAAGGGAAAGGAGTGGGTTGGTGAAGGGTGAAGAGGAAAAAAGACATGATGGCGGGGCGGTGGTGGAGATCTTATATCTTCACGAGAAAGGGGAGAGGGGAGAGGGGAGAGCAAACATCATGATTGAGAGGGGTCACAGGATTGGGGGGCAACCAGGGACACGAACGACTGCAGGGTAGGAATACGGTACTCGCACTGTATGATACCTGAGAAGATTTCTTAGAAGATTTCTTTTTTTGTTTCCCGTATGTGCCTTATTGGATGGATTCATTGGTGGTGGTGAAGGGTACGGTAGTGTGTGCCTGAGGAAAGGGCTGTGTGGTTGGTGGTACCTGCAGGGCGACTTGCGGACCCGTGATGTGACACGCCAAAGAAAAAGGGCCTGGCATACAGGTATTTGGGTCAATTCCAGCCGCACAGGTAGATCTTTTCATCCTTCCCAGCAGTTTTGCGCAACCCAGCCCACATCAAGGACAACCATCCCTTCCTTTGACGTCTGATAGGCTGTGCCATCCCACAATTTGCCGGCACGAAACCTGCCATTCACATTGCGGTGCCTCGGCGCTGAACAGCGAGCGCGATATAAGACCAGTAAGCTTCAAGAGGGCAAATCCTTAACCTACCTGTCATCCGCCTATCCATCCCATCACTTGCTCACCCTTGACCGCTACGGTACCTTCCCCTGAAGAACTTTCAAAGTTAACCTTCCAATCGTTGTCACTCGAAACAGGGGAAGTAACCCATTGCAGACTGTGGCTGTCGGTGCGATAAGAAGCATGGGAATCGATTTTTCGCAAAAAAAAAAAAAACCCCCCGCTGTGTCAATTGTCAGCCCTGATCAGCTCAGCTCAATACTGCCCTACTGCCAATACCGCACTTACGGGGCGAGTCAAAATTTGGTTAATGTGACTAGGCGAAGGATCAATCTTGGCTCTTTTTTCCCCCCCTTTTTTGAAAGGTGGAAAAAGGTCAGGCGAACGTTCTGTACCCGTACCGGTACTGTGTTCGTGCACTGGTGCTTTTACCCCAAGTCACAGGCATATACCGGTAGGACTTGAACATAGGGATAAAAATTTTGTGTGGCAAATTATCTGTGCATATCTGACCGCCCATACAAAATTCGGGCTCAAATGTTCGGCTTCTAAATGCCTGTACGAGTACCGTAACTTGTGCTGCAGAAGACAAGCGGCGCTTCGGAACCCTTTTCTTTTTCCCTTTGCTAGGGGGCAGCGTTTCGAAAAGTCTTTCCGCACTAGGCCCATTCCCTTTCAGGTAAACTTTACAATTTTCTTCAGGTCACAACGCTACCCTGGCCACTTGCGCTGAGGACTAGTCTAGCTACCTTTATGGTATCGTGGATTCAGATACGGGGGGGGGGGTAATTCCGAAGTCTAGGCTACTAGCTCTGCGCTTGGCAAGCCAATCATTCGCTCCCACTGAGCATCTTTGGGGAGACACTGAGACCCAAGTTCACTTTCTCTTCAGCGATTGCCTGGTGGGCATTCTTAGTTGCCATCGTGGTGTGGTCCAGTATTACCACTCTCGGGTGAGGAACACCACCCAATTGATATAAAATGGTTCAATTAAGCTTTCTTCAATGCTCCTTGGATTAAAAGATTGTTTCACCACCAGTTTGGGAAACAAACGAAGAGTCCAAATTTACAGCGACAACACCCACATGATCCTCTGAAGAGAAACAACCAACAACCAACATGGACAGGCCTATCTACTGTACCCTACAGCACAAGTCGTACCTTGACGTAATCAACTGAGAAGTAAGGGAGCGAAGGTGGCAACATCAACTATCTAAATGGAGCGTCTGTCCTAGAGAGGAATTAATGAACGGACCTTTTTAGAAACGAAGGTCATTCCAAAAACCATTTGTCTGCAGGAGCCGCTGTCTGCTCCCCGCGCAAGCGATTCTCCTCAAAGGCAAAGATAGGGAACGAAACAACCCAGATAAACAAGGCAGATATAACTTGACGCCTACTGTAATGGATACGCTACCGGCACCCTATCCGGACATCCAGAAAAAGTCTCCAAGTATAGCACGCCCAGCACCAGTTTAGTAACCGGGTACTCGTACCGCACAAAGAGCGGCTTCCATGGTATCATACGGCCAGTCTCTTCGATCGGGTTGCCTATGGTTGTCAGCCACAGGAAGGAGTTGGGACTGGGCGCTTACAGCTCGGAAAAGGACCGGTACAGTACGCACCCTCCCAAAGACCGCAAATAGCCACAGCACGACCTACCGTTACCTTCCATCAGTGACGTCCCAAGAACAGCCTTCGCCATCAATAATAGTAGCGATAATATTTCGTCACACGCATTGCAAAAGTACTTAACTAACCGCTGCATAATCCCTAGGCCAAAACGCGCATGATATTACTGCGCGATAAGACGAGACAAGAAATCATCTCGGCAATACGCAATGGACAGCTATTTAACCTTGGCAACGTCTTCCACGCACACCGACCGTTTCACAAACGGAAGCATCCTATATTACAGTACCGGTACTGTCATATATTATAGTAGGAGCTGTCCGCCTTATCGATAAGTAATGTAGATTCTGCCCTCACTAGAGCTCGAGAGTCTGCCCGCGATACTCTCTGCCGTGATTGCAGTGATGTGGAACCAGGGGCCCCCAAAACAATCAAATCAATTCAAATCAGGGCAAAACCCCTCTCCCCTAGAGAAACCTTATTTCCTCGTACATTTGTTCATTCGTTCCTTTACCCGTAGGTCACGGCTCCCTGGTCTAGCTAATAGATGTGCTCGGGTACAAGTACTGCCGCGAGTAAAACACGAGGTCAAACAATAATATTACTCTCCATCCTCCTCCCTTGGAGTTCATCAAAAATTTCAACCCTATTGCAGTCCATCTGTCCATTAACAGGAACCGCCGGCTTATACCGGTATCACATATAATTACCCACGTAATATTACCAACCAGAAATCGGACTAAATTGTGTTATATAACTAAACTCTGTTGTAAGTACGGTACTGTACGGTATGATACATTTTCCTTATTCGTCAGCCAATCTGCTTCGTTTATTACTGTATGCCACCCCGCCCATGATACGTTCGCCCGCGGGCGGGCGGGCGGTAGCCACTGCGCTTGTAGAAAGCGAGACACTCGGCTCGTACAGTTTTTCATCAGGTCATGACGAATATCAGGAGGTGACGAACCGAATTTAGTATAATAGCAGGTATTTTTTAATTTTTTATCTTACCCTACTTTGACGAATCCGATTTTTTGTTGCCAAATACCCCTGTTCGTCACCTCCTGATATGATATTCGTCCTGACCTGATGAAATACTGTAGGAATGGAAAGCAATGGAAGAGCATTAACCTGAAATGTATGGTGATAATCCTGTTTATTCATTTTTCTTTTCTATTCTGTTCTCAAAGTGCAGTTTAGTCTGAGGAAGTTTGATGTTTGGCGTATCGCCGGTTGGCAGCATGATATATTCTCTGCGACATTGAGCTTCTTGATCCTCCTCCTGGGAGTGGGAGTGTGAGTAATCGGATTTCATGCACCTTCCTTTACATTTTATGGTAGGTACTATAGGTAGGTAGGTAAGTAAATAAGTTTGTTTTGTCGCTATAATGGTGTGGTCGGATGATGGTGAAGTAAAACGTTTTCCTCCCAGGAAAGAAAGGGAAGTGAATTCATGAGTTGCATTGAGGTGTGTACCGTACTTTGATGTATTGTAGTATCGGTATAGTAATCGTGCAAGCGCGGGGTGGGAGTCTTGTTCCTTCATTATTGCTAGCGTGAGATCTGTTACATCTCGCACTGAACTGTTCTGCCTTCTAGACTAATGCGTGGAAAGCGGGTAGTTTTTTCCATCGCCCTCGGCCTAAAACCTTATCTTTGGAATATATGGTGGCACTACAGTACCGTACTAGTACAAGGAATCCCCAGGATCCGTCTAATACCATAACCAGCCTTTCAAGAAGCTGCAGAGGATACGATACGATATACTCGTGGGGAGTTTATTCTGTGCAGTGAGCGCAAAGCGGGATTCAAGATCCTCTATGTTCATCTACTGTAAGGGGGCAATTATGATGAAAGCGCATGGTGTTGAAGCACAGGCTTGTTCATGCTAATGACCGAGCAAGGCAATAGCGAAGAGGAGGAGGAGGGGGGGAATCAGACTGCGTAAACAAACGAGTGAATAAATGGATAGAATAAACCACGCTTACGATGTACTCACTCGTACATTGGCACTCTAGGGTAGTGGGAACACAGCATCATGGTTTCTACGCGCGCGAGAGGCTAATCCTCACTTTAATGTACGATTCTGTACTACAAGGCCATGCAGTACCGTACCACAGATCCACTTCACTCCACTTCTTCCCCTTCCTTCCATCCCTGGGCCGGGCTTGGCCGCTCGTATACCCCTTCCACGACTTCTCACTGGAGGCTACGGGTATGTACCACAAGTCGAGTTTACGGCTGTGACCGCCCCTCGCACTAAACCGGGGATAGAGCGGCGGGGGCAGCTATCACGTAATGGATTATTGGACTGCTTGCTTGCTGGGCTTGGGCGCGGGCCTTGCTAGGATGGCATACAAGTAGCAGGGTAGTGCGCCTGCGCGAAGAAGGGGTGGGCTGCGAGGAGAAAGGGGTAATGCCCGCGAGCGATGTGATAAGGGAAGGGGAATATGATGCTGGGGCTTTGTGATATCGCCAGTAGATTGGCTTGGATTGGGTTGAACCCGGGAGGATGCAAGGGGGGGGTTGTGAAATGCAGGTACAGGACGACAGCTCTCGGAAAAACTCCTTCAATCCACTATCTGTTGGGTTCCCAAGCTTCGTAATCCGAGACAAAAACGCCCCCAGGAGGAATAGTGCTTTCCAGACGAGGTATGGCTTATTTAAGATGAGCCCGCATGATCTCGTTAACTGGTATTCGTCATTTTGTTAACCCGCTCAGTCAAGCCTATTGCGGTTTAGTCGGCGATTTCCGTTACGCAATCTGGTGGTGGACCTAACACGTTTTTACGGCTACCGCACGTTGTTTCATGGTCTACCGGAAGCTATTAGCTCAAAGTTTGATTGTTTGTTCCCGGGTACTGTAGTCAGGCTAGATGCACAGCGCATTGCTTGGGATATTCGATGACAGTCAATGGCTTTAAAGCGTTCAAAAGTGCATTCCCGATATCGTAATCATATCGAGCCTTAATGCAGAGTATACACTCGAGCACACTTTCAAGCATTCGTTTGTTTAACCAACGATTTTGGAAAACAGGGAAAATGGTTTATGTGTTGTAACTTTAATTACACCACCTCGTTGGTATTAGATATGCCACGCACGCGTGTTTCTTATTTCTTCCCTTCCTCTTCCCCTTCTTCCCCCCCCCCCCCTCACTCGCTTCTATCCATCCTATACTACCGGTAGTTCATTTCACCCACTCACTGACCCCGCCAAACCACCATACCTCCCCCCTATCAAGAGAGGGAGCTCACAAAGTGCAGCACCTGAATTTTTGGTAAGAGCATGAAACCGGAAAGTGAATAGAAGGACCTCCTCTCCTAATGAATCGGAGCCTTCTCCCCCCATCCGGTGAGCCGACCCAGCAGAAAAAGCAAACCCAAGTCAAGCTGCTGATTGCGAGTTGAGCTGCTGCGGCGTGATTTTGTAACTGCAGCAAGCAGGTACGATATTTCAGAGTTAACTGGAGGATCCAACGGGGAAGTGTTTAGGTGTGTTTTCTATCATTCTATTCCGAGGCCGGATAAACGGCACCGGCGACAGCGGAGGGATGGGTGGGTAAGTGCGTTGTCTTGTAGAGTACCAGTATGGTATCAAGAGTTTGTCCATGATGCCAACACTGTAGCTAGAGGAGTGAGGGGGACATTGTACTCGGTGGTCTGATCAATGATATCCAAGCCCCATTCTCACCCCTCTAGATCCCACCACCACCATCACCACCTCCACCTCCACCATCACCAGACAGACCAACTTGTAACCCGACCAGGAGTATAACATTTTCCTTTGATTGTTTCGCCAACTTTCGCATCATACAGTACCATACCGTAATCCCTCCCTCTCAGTCTCTCCCCACCTCAAGAGCAACAAACATAGTATGATATGATGCTATCCAACACTACATGCTTTTATCAAACGCTGGTCCGGCTCCTCGGTACCCCACCGCGCTTGCACGGTACCGGAGATCTGATCCAATAAAGGCTAGCCTTGGCGTTCCCAGTCTACTGTGATGGATTCTGATTGGGGGTAGTATATTCTGGCCTCGGTAGTCGCAGATGAGTGTTGATGATGATATTGCGATGCGAGCAAGCGAGTTTACTCGGGGCGGGGCGTGGGGGGGGGGGGGGGTTATCGGTTGGAAATAGATTTT
>Ga0307507_10003029_pt1 | contig 33615 bp, 12 predicted proteins | sample 7_EM_MG_FD_207223 | JGI IMG/M metagenome (GOLD analysis project Ga0307507, IMG submission 207223) | Populus trichocarpa ectomycorrhiza microbial communities from riparian zone in the Pacific Northwest, United States - 7_EM | ecosystem: Host-associated > Plants > Roots > Unclassified | place...
TAATAGACCTATCAGCTGATAGTATCCGGAGACTATCCGGATAGTCTCCGGATAGTCTTGGCAAAAACCCCTAATATACTTACACTTGCAATGCACCCCCCAATATTAAATAAATAATTTTTTTATTGGTATAGATTTATAGAGCTTGTAAAGCGCTTTAAAATGGTACCACTTTTATCTAAATATCCTAAGGATAAGTAATATTATATAGATATAAAGCTTATAAGAGCTCCGCGGAATAAGGCTTACCCGTAGAGAGCTCTACTAAAGCTCCGCAAAAGCTCTACACGAAGCTCCGCACGAAGCTCTGCGGAGGCTCCGCACGAAGCTCTACGGAGGCTCCGCACAAAGCTCTACGGAGGCTCTACGTGAAGCTCTGCGGAGGCTCCGTATAAAGCTCTGCACAAAGCTCTAGAAAATACCTTTAGCTTTCCTACTAATTAGATATCTCCTTTCTACCTTTTTTATTTATACTTCTCTTTATATAAAATACTATAAAATAAAATAAAAATAGGAAAAAAGAGAGGAGACCCAGTAGTTTAAATTTAGTACCTTTTATCTACTCCTTATTATCCTCCAGTTCCACAATCCAATCCTCACCCTCCAGTGCTCCCGCTGCCGCCACTATAGGCTAAGAATTTATATCATACAACAAACATCGAGCTCTATAATCCCGCTACTTATAATTTCCACAGCACCCACCACAGAACCCTAGGAGACTCCGACATTCAGTAAAGGGGCAAGGGCCTACTGGACGACATAGAGTCGCCATATAAGCCTCACAAGGCTAGTATTAATTAGCTCTCTGCCTTATACAAGTAATATAGGTTACTTACAATTGTATTTAGAGACCCACAGCTCTAAATCAGAATTGCATTTATATATAAGGGCCTCCCTATCCGAACCTGCTTCTCCAATACACCCCCCACCCAAGCCTCCACATTAATCGCCGGCAAAGCTTCCACCCTCTCCTGCTCATCCTAAGAGTAGTTAGTTATATAGGTATATCATACAGAGAGGAGAGTTTACTTATATTATGGCAATATTACCAGAGAATCTCTTATATAATAGGGCAAGAAGTATACCAGATAATTGTATTTCCCAATTCTTAATAAAGGACAATATTAGTGGGATTTAAACTCATAATCTATTAAGTTTAAAGTTAGTATATATTTACCTACGCCACCTACACGCCTTTAGTAGTTACCTTTTGCCTAAAATTATTTTATTTATATGCCCCCCTTTTCCCCTTTAGTCTTATACAATATACCCCTTCTATACTTTCCCTTATACAACTATAAGAGAATACTTAGAATCTTATAAGCTGTCTAGTCCTTCGCGCATTCTAATGCCTTAAGTATTTGTGGAGTAGTACTCATACAATCCTATAAAACGCGATATTAAGAACCTAAAAATACTCTCTCTAGCTTATTACTGTGACGGTGCTAGAGCGCGTCACCTGCCAAATTCTGCCATGCTGCTGCCATATTCTGCCAACCTACGATTAGCTCGCTTACCGCTAGCGCCTTGGCGGCTGCCCTTTTATATATGTTTACTATGGTCCTGGCGACCCCCTTCTTTTCTTCTCCTTAGCTTAGTATCTTTATTAGATAGTAATCCACAAGCTTTAGTTTAGAGGCACTTATATAAGCCGTTACATTATACTAAGCTCTCCATACACTGCCTGGGAAGGCCTTAATAATATCCCACCCTATAAGAAACTTTGTCTGCAACAACGCGTTAACACGCTATACTCAGACACTAAAACAACTCTATATTACCTGGGAAGGCCTTAATAATATCCCACCCTATAAACTAGATAGGATTGGACCTGTACCCCCAGAATTAAAACCGAATTATACAATTCCGATAAACCCTAGGAAGCTAATAATGGCACCTAAAGCGAGCTTATTTAAAAGAGCTACCCCAACCTAAGAAGAATATGAGATTTAATTAGGATCCGAAATTGAGGATAACAATAATAGTATAGATATATACAAACAGATTCGTGCCCTGATAGCTAATTAGGAAGCCAACCATCTCCAAGCTTAAAGTACATAGGAGACCCTATAAGAGATCCTAGATAGCCTTACAGCCCTACAAAGCTTAGCCCCCCCTTTTAGAAGTCCTAGTCATCCTATTTACTTAACCAAATATAACACACTAGGGAGTACGGACACAATAATAAAATAATTAAAGTTTGTTAAGCTCCCTAACCCCTAACCACTGTCTAATAGGATAGACCCTACCTTTAAGAATTGGAGGATTTAAGTACGAGGAAAGCTCTATATTAACCATAACTATTTCCTTTCTAAAGAAGCCAAAATGCTCTACCTCTTTGGTTAAACCATAGGGGATGCCCAACGGCACCTTTAAGCCAAGTTTAAGGATAATTCCCCTGTCCGATTTATATCTATTAACGAGATAATACGGCACCTAGCTGCTATCTACGTTAACCTAAATAAAGTATAGGATGCCTGGTACGACTATAATTGCCTAATAATAAAACTAAACCAACCTTTTGCCGAATTCCAGACTTAATTTCTACACCTTATAGGAGAAGGCTAGGTTCCCCTTAAGAACTACTGTTTAGACTTATATAATAAGCTAACAATCTGGCTATAAGAGAAGATTACTGTAACCTTAGATAACCTACTAACCTATAAAAAACTCGCAGCTTATTACCTATCTTTAGACGTAGAACTAAAGCGGATTAACGCCCGCCCTAATTAGTAGAAGCGACTATATAGCAATTGTAACTTGCTAGCCATACCTATAGGAGCTGGAGCAGGAAGACAAGCTACGTCTGCTCTTATACCAAAAGCGGTTATAACTATATACTAGCAAGCCTCGCCTGACCAGCTACGTACCACGCCCTTAACTAGTACTTGTTGCAATACCCTAATTAACCCCGCCTCGGCCACGTGCTATAACTGCGATAAGGAGGATCACTTTGCTTTATCTTGCCTAGAACTAGGGGATATCAAGGAGATAGAGGAAGGAGAAACGTCTAATAAGTCAGGAAAAGAAGAACCCTAGGGAAAGACTCCCCTCTAGGGTATCCTATTGATCTTAAAGAGATTGATCTAAGTTAGTTAATAGATGGAAAATACTTTATGGTTCCATGTATAGTATCTTAAAATGGATATGGAGTTAACTTAACTGCCCTTATTAACACTGGAGTAAATAGCTTTGCCTTTATAAATACTGCCTGTATAATTAACGTTGCTAAGTTTCTAAATATAAAAGCTACCCTACTAGAGAAGCCTGTCTAGGTAAAAGGCTACAACGGCTAAGCCGGTAAGCCGGTTACTTATATCCTAAAGTTACATATCTCCCTTAATGGATAACATTAATACGGTATCCCTTTCTGCATCTTAGACCTAGGGTCCCACAATATAATCCTCAGCCAAAAATAGATATCCTACTTTAATATTTGGCTAAACGTATAACAAAGACAGTTTGTCTAGCTGGAGGATAGACTAAAATTACCCTCCTTTATTAGAGAAATCCGAACTAACTATAAGACACTAGCCGCAAAGTCTAACCCTACATATTAGTAGGATGTCTGGGCCCGTAACCTAGCCTTTACCTAAAAAGACACCTGCCGCGAAGCTAGAAAGAACTTTATACTAATAAAGATACTCTCCCAAAGCGCTACGTTTAAGGAGGACTCTACATATAGAAGCGGGATAGATAGTGATATGGACAGCGTCTAAATCGCGCAGATCTAACCAGTATGGAAAAGAACGTACTAATAAGATATAAGGGATAACCTCTAAAAGATACGACAGGAGCTAAAAGGAGTAATAACGATACTAATACCCTAGAGGGCCCTAAGGTTATATACGCCCCTATTGTCCTGTAACCCCCCTACAGTAGACATCGCCGTAATTAGCGTTATAGCATTCCACTTTAATATATACCAGAAGGAAAATAAGGTCTTTACAACGAGCCTATACAAGATTAACCGGATTATTAATAAGAGGGAAGAAAAGCTAATTAAGGAAACTAATAAGGAACTAGTTAAACGTCTCCTTCCTACTATTTATGCTAAGTATAAGGACGCGTTCTTAAGGGTGGCTTTAGACAAGTTACCCCCTTACTAGACATACGATTATAAGATTTAATTAGAAGCCAATAACTCGCTAGGCTATAGCCCCCTCTACCAACAATTAATGGATAAGCTAAAAGTAACAAAGCAGTACTTAATTAATAACCTAGATAAAGGGTTTATTAAGCTAAGTTAAGCCCCTTTTGCTTCCCCTATTCTATTTGTAAAAAAGCCTAGTAGAGGCCTCCGTTTTTATATTAACTATCAGAAGCTAAATGCTATTACTTAAAAGGATTGGTATTTTATTCCGTTAATTAACGAAACCCTCGCATGTTTAAGCTGGGCAAAGATCTTTACTAAACTTAATATCCGCCAAGCTTTCCACCAAATTAGAATAGACCCTGCATCTAAAGATTTAACAACATTCCATACCTATTATAGGTCCTATAAATGCAAAGTTCTTCCTTTTAGACTAATAAACGGACTGGCTACGTACCAAAGGTATATAAATGACGTTCTTTTTGATTACCTTAACAAATTCTATATGGCATACCCAGACAACATCCTTATATACTTAGACAACGAACTTAAGCACTAAGTTCACGTTAAGAAGGTCCTAGAGAGATTACGGAACACGGGTTTACAAGTTAATATTAAGAAATATAAATTTAGGGTAAAACGCATAAAGTACCTTAGGTTTATAGTAAGTATAGATAGGATTAAAGTCAACCCTAAGAAGGTTAATATAATCCGTAACTGGAAGCCCCCTTATATTGTAAAGGGGATCTAGTTCTTTCTAGGTTTTTATAATTTCTACCGCCAATTTATCTGTAACTATGGAGTTGTGGCAACGCCTCTTATATAACTTACCCGGAAAGACACGCCTTTTGTCTTTAATAATGACTATATGGAAGCCTTTGGAGAGTTAAAAGATTGGCTTATCTCTTCTCCAATCCTTTATCACTATGACCCGGACCTCAAATTAATGCTAGAGATGGACGCTTCTAACGGAGTTATAGCGGGAATCCTATTATAGTTATATCTAGACGGCGAATAGTACCCTATTGCCTTCTTCTTAAAAACAATGGACCCAGCTAAGTGTAACTACAAAGTATATAATAAAGAAATGCTAGCTATTATCTAATCGCTATCCTAATAGCGCGCAGAGCTTAAAGGCATAAACTCCCGGATTAAGATATATACGGATTATAAAGCCCTAGAGTACTTTATAACTATAAAGCAGCTTACTGGATGATAAGCCTACTAAGCTAAAATACTCTCCGAATTCTTCTTTACAATTATATATCATTTTGGCAAGTAAAATACTAAAGCTAATACACTAACCCAAAGGGAATAAGATGTAGGACCCTAGGATAAGCTAAAGACCTAATACCGGACGCGCGCCCTCCTCTATCCCGAATAGCTTGACCCGCAAATTCTTAAAGAACTAAACTCTGAACAGAATGAGCTAGTACCCCTAGAGGGAGTAGTCTTAGATAAACTAATAGGGCTAGTTAACCGCATCCTAACTGTAAACCGCACGGCTAACTCCCTAAAAGCCCTCCGCGACTAAGCCGCGAAGGAGGACCCTAATTTGGAAATAGAGGAAGGACTGCTTCTATACTAAGGACGGCTTATAGTTCCAGATATTAATAACCTACAGACAGAGTTAATCTGTGAAGCCCACTATTAAGTCTCTATGGCACACCCTAGTTATAATAAGACCCACTAACTACTAGCGCCCTATTACTACTGGTAAGGACTTCTATCCAATGTGGATTGATTTGTTAGAAACTGCCACGCCTATAGATGCGCAAATGCCCCTAGGGATTAAACTCCTGGGTAGCTATAACTACTGCTAGTTCTAGAACGCCCTTAGTAATATATTACCATGGACTTTAAGTTATTTCCGAAGGACGCCTATGGCCACGATGTAGCCTTTATAGTGGTTAACTGACTATGCAAGCAATCCATCTCCCTCCCTTGTTTTAAGACTATAACTATGAAGGATATGGCCCGCCTCTATATTAACAACATCTATCGATTCTACAGCGCCCCTGAATTAATTGTCTTTAACCATAGCCCCTAGTTTATATTAGATTTCTAAAATAAACTCTACCGTATCCTTGGGATTAAGATTAAGCTCTCTACTATATTCTACCCTTAGACTGACGGCTAAACTGAGATTATAAACCAGTACCTTAACCAGCGACTATGGCTCTTTATAGACTACTATTAGGACAACTGGTTAGAATTACTACCTATAATAGACTATGCGCAGCTTACACTCCCTTATAATAGTATAGGGATGTCCCCATTCGAACTGCTCTATAGGTATGCACCACAAACGTCCTTTAATTGGGATAGGCCTACTAAACCCGCTATAGCCCGCGAACGCCTCAGCTATAAGGAGGCCCGGGTATTTGCTAAGAGAATATATAGAGCCTAAAAGACTGCTTAAACAATTATAAGAAAGGCGTAAGAAAAAAAGGAGTCTGATATAAATTAATATTGTTACAAGGAAGACTTCTAAGTAGGAGATAAGGTATAGGTGTTAATAAAGAACTAGAAAACCTAGAGGCCAAGCCGCAAGTTAGACCACCAAATAGCTGGCCCATATGAGACTCTTTAAAAGGTAGGATACTCTTTTAAGGTTAAGCTACCAGAGTTAATGAGGATCCACCCCGTTTTCTCCCTAGACCGGCTACGAAAGGCTGCAGATAATCTACTACCTGGATAGTATAACGACCCCCCACCGCTAATCCAGATTGCTGAGGACGAAGAATAGGAAGTTAAAGAAATCCTAGCAGTAAAAAAGGTCCGTAATGTCTTAAAATACCGTGCAAGCTGGGTAGGCCATAACGACGACCTAGAGTGGTACCCCGCATCTGATTTTAAGTACTCCCCCTATAAGTTACGAGATTTCCACCTAGCCTACCCTAATCTCCCTGGACCACCACGTAAATTAGACAACTGGATTAAATGCTAGGAAGAAGGGTTAGATAATTACAACAATTTGGACGATAATAGGGAGCTCGGACAACGCCTGAGGGCAGGCTTTTTCAGGAGGGGGGGGTGATGTGACGGTGCTAGAGCGCGTTACCTGCCAAATTCTACCATGCTGCTGCCATATTCTGCCAACCTACGATTGGCTCGCTTACCGCTAGCGCCTTGGCGGCTGCCCTTTTATATATGTTTACTATGGTCCTGGCGACCCCCTTCTTTTCTTCTCCTTAGCTTAGTATCTTTATTAGATAGCAATCCACAAGCTTCGGTTTAGAGGCACTTGTGTGAGCCGTCACAATTACTTATTCTAGGTATTAAGAGAACTTCAATTGCAAGCTATAAGAGTTGTGGAAATCTTATATACTAAAGAGGCTGGTTTTACCATTAAATAGCTATTGTATAGCTATTAAGTGGAATTAGATTCTCGTTAATATAGGTATCAAACTTATCTAGACTCTGCGGACGAGTATATTTTAAATAATGCTAAAGACGAGCCTTATAGAAGGCAGAGAGGTTTTCTTTAGACTCTAAAGGCGACTTTTAAGTTTTCTTAGTTGTGTACGATATAGTTAAACCTGAAAGTATTGCTTTCTTACGGAATCTCTCCTAGAGCTTTTATACACTAAAAAGCTTCTTTTCTCCTTTAATGGTGATACAATCGTTCTAATCTTTTAAGAAAGCCATACAACACTCTAGGTTAAGAACTCGTGCCACTAGATAGTAGGGAGAATTATTTAGCTTCTTAATGTACTTTATAAGCTTTTCCTTAGCACGTTGGAGTTAAGGAGTCATAAACTTATCCTTAGCCTTAGTAGCTGTTACCTATAGGAAAGTTAGCTAAAGAAATATTAAGAGTATCACATAATATACTAATACAGTCTGTATTATATCCTTAAGAACATCAACTGATTCTAAAACCCTCTCTAGTATTATATAATCTCCTTGAAGAAATAGAGTTGCTTTATAGAAAGACTAAAGGAAATTATAAATTATACAAAGATGTATCTATTCACTTGTTAAGAGGATATCATCTTTTAAGTTATCCTTATAGTGCTCCACGTAGAGTTAAAGCCCAGCCTTTACCTTATCCTCTAGAGCCACACATAGCATAAGAAACCAGCTATTCCATCTTATACGATTATTAAGAGGAACCATTTTACCAGCACGTTTAATAAACCATGTCATACGGTTAGCTAAGCTGCGGATATAAACAATATAGTTATAAAGCTTTCCTATCAGCCCCATAATATTTCGAATATTTTTACCCCTTTCACGCTTTTTGTCTAATGCTAGCTCTAATTCTTTATCCTTCTTTTTCTTTCTTTTAACTAGCGGTAGTACTTGTCATATAACTTCTTCTTCTTCTTCCTCTTCTTCTTCGTCCTATTCCTTATCCTCTTTATTATATAAGTCTATAAGCTTCTTATCCTTTTTTAAACTAAATAGAAAGGCTTAAATAATAAGATTAATAATATGCCCCTAATAGCGAATTCTTTAATACGTTGCAATCTAGTTAATTTTATACTTAAGGCTAAGCCATTGGCCAATTATATAACAGAGAATATCATTTAATCCAGCATTATTGCTAACAAGAGCTCTAATCTTTATTTTAATGCTATACTTAATAAAAACCGGATGAAGCGCCTCCTATTAGTCTATACCACTCTAACTAGATACTATATAAAAGGCAATTAAGGGGTTCCAATATTTATCCTAGATATTAATAAAGCTAGCACAGATTCCAAGAAAAAGGGAATAACTTAGAGAGGTCTAGATATCCACAGCAAGGTAAATATTTATTTTTGCAGATTGAAGTACTTTTCATACAATATCTTAACTTTTAGTAAAGTGTTTAAGAATCCAGGCTATAATCATTAAGTAGTATATAGGGATAATTGAGGGTGCTTCTCAATTTAATGCTTTTATAAAAGCATAAAACTCTAGCCATTCTACACATAAAAATAGAAGCCGTTGTATAATAATTAGATCTAGAAGTGCTTGCTTTACAGTATTTTAATATACTATACGCTTTAGAACCTTATCCTTAAGACCTTAAACTTCATTACTTACTACTAGTTACTGCCTAGAGAGGCTGCTCGAAACCGGAGCTCTTGCTACACCCGGCCTAAAAAGACCAAAACCAACCAAAAAGAACCCCAAAAAACACCTAGAGAATCCCCCTAAGATGCCTGCATTGCAGGGAAGGCACACGTTAAATAATAGTGGTTTATACTTGCGCGCGACCGCTAGAACCACGCCCAGTAATAGCCCTCCATAATAAAAACGGGCGAATACCATACTATAAAGCAAAAATACCTCTATTAAGAAGGCATCTAATAAAATATAAAGCCTATTGGACACGTCTAGTATCTGCAATTATAGGGGAGTAACCATTAGCTATAACAAACTAATATAGCTAGTAGAATGGCTCCGCCAGTCTAGCGTCCCTTAGGCGCCCCTCTAGCAATCCCTTAATTAAATTCTCTAACGGTTAAGTAAAATTAAAAATAAATAAAACCCCTTTTTACTAGCAAACCGCACCTAGGCCGCTATAGTTGCGCTTTTATAGTATAGGGAACCTAACCCCCTTAAGATAATAACTGGGTATATAATTATAATATAACTAAATATAGAAAAAGTAGAGGGGCTTAGGGGATAATTAGAAACAGAAGTTCTTATAGAGATTTATAAGGAAGCCTATAATGCCGTTATAGTCTAACACCTAAGGAGTAGAGATATTAGAGTTACCCTAAAGGACTAATAGGTAAAGGAATAAGCTATAAGGGTAGGGGATAGGCTAAGAGAATATATTAGTATAAAAGTGCTCTATAAAGACTACCTAGTTAAAGTCCTAGCGGTTTTTATAAGCCTTAGGGTAGAAAAGGGACGCTAGGCGAATAATATAGCAACTATATAGGAGATAGTAAAATATATAGAACGCCTTATACTAGGACTTAAGATTACCCAAATTTAATGGCTTTAATAGGAAAATATAATTTAAGTATATAATAAGAATAATAAGAGGATATAAAAGTTACTAGAGACTTACTAGGGAGACGCTAGTTAAATGTATAGCTCCCTTATTGTTAGCATATATACACCAGGAATGTAAAAACTCCTTATCTAAAAAGGAATAATTATAAATAGCCTTATATACAATATAAGGCTCTATAACTATAAACTACGCCTAGAATAATGTTATTGCTGTATATAATAGGGACATACCTAATCTATATACGCAGTATAGGTGTGCTGCGGCCACTATATAAGCCCCTATAATATAAGACACTGCTTAAATTAAGACTAAATAAAATGCGTAAACTGTTACTAAAGTATATATAAGGCGTAGGAGAGAGTAGACTATATTAAATATAGGAGATAAAAGGCAAGGGCTTAATAGCTATGGGAATAACTATACGCTAGGTTATATAAATGGAAAGAATAGGCGATAAGCTAGGGGGATATAGATGCCTTCCTAGTATTCCCTACCTTTAATATTAGGGGGCTGGGCTAGCCATCCTAAGCCTTAATAGGCCAGAAGTGACGCTGCGCGATATTACTAGACCAAATAGGGATATAAAGGTTATAGGGGATATAAGGAAGAGAACGCCCTATAGGAAGACCTTTATAGACAGCTATAGTAAGCTTAAGACTAGGACAATTAAGAATTAGACTAAACGCTGTAAATCTAATATTTATAGCCAACCTATAAAGGGCATAAAGCTAGCTAGTAAAACTAGGGGAAGAACTAGAGATAATAATAGATTTGGATATAAAAGCGCTAGTAGGAACATAAGATACGGGAATAGAAAGCCCTATATAAAATAAGTAGTAACTAGGGTGTAAATATAAGAGATAGAAGTTCTAAAAATCCTAAAGAAAGTAGAAATAGAGAAAGTAAAGAATAAAGGAGAGTTAAATAACCCTCGCTAGGGGTCCGCCACCTATCTATTATATAGTATAACTGCGGCAATATAAACTACCGCCTTATAAGGCCCCTACTAGATAGTCTAGACCTAGAGAAACACTATATCCTTACTATATAAGAGCCGTATTATAATACCTATATATAATTAATATACTGCCCCTAAGGATTCTAGCTCCTATATAAACCAAAAGCAGCTATATATATATGCTTTATAATTAGCAAGGCTGTTAGCCTATCCTTATAATTATAGTAAGTAGTTAACCTAAATATTGCAGTTATAATAATCCAGATATATAGGGGACTGGTATAAATTATTAATATATATAACCCTAGGGTTAAAGGGGTCCTATAAATAGAGAATATTATATTAGTAATAGGCTTACTAGAAACTAAAGGCATAGAGTTTATTTTATTAGGAGATATAAACCTCTACTACCTATAGTAGGGGGGTATCTATATTACTGCTAAATAATAGGTAGAGTACCTACTAAAAGCTATAGATATCTAGGGCCTTAAGCTAGCTACTCCCTTAGGAGTAATTATATGGCAATAAGGCACCGCTAGAAGTATAATTAACCTTATATTTATAGACGATGGCCTATACTAGAGACTTAAAAGGTATATCTCTAAAGAAAAATAGGTACTTACCTTAGACTATATCCCTATCTAGATATAACTAGATTTGGATATTAAGGCGCAACTAAATAGTAAAAGATATGTAATAAGGAAGCTTAAGACAGACAGTTTCCTTAATATAGTTAAATAATAACTTTAAGACCTAAAAAAAATCTACCTAATATTAAATAAGCGAGGCTTATTAGCTACCCCTAAGGAAATTAATTAAAGACTAGAAAGGATCTAGGTAGCAATTAAAAATAGGCTAAAAGAGTATTGCCTGGTCTTAAAACCGGGCCCCTATACGTAACACGTATAGTCCGTATAATACGCGGTTCTTATGGCTAGCTAATAATAAGTAAGAAGGAAATATATAAGCAGCCACAATTCTAAAAACAAGAGATAATATAAAGATATAAGAAACCAGCTAAAGAATACCTTGAAAAAAGAAGTAAGAAATAACTAGAGATAGTCTATAAATCAATATATTACTAACCCGAGCATCCCCTATAATAAGGGCCTTTAGACTATAGCAAGATAGGTAAAGAAAAAGGCGGGACGCCTAGTAGAAGATCTATACCTACTACCCCTATAAAGAGCAGGCGAACTATAGGCTATAAGCAATAATAATAAGAAGGCGAAGATCCTTATAGAAAGATTTTCCCCCTAACTGGCTCTAGTAGACCTTAGTGACATTACTAGTAAAATACCGGTGACTCGCCTAAGGGTTAACAGCGATATAACAACTAAAGAAATGGCTAGAACTATTAGTCGCCTCTTAAATAATATAGTACTAGGACTAGATGGGATCCTAAACAAAGCCTTAAAGACCTATAGTCTACTTATAGCACCTTAGCTTGCAGATATAGCTAGAGTATGCTTTATAATAGGCTACTACCCACGACTTAGAAGATCTATAATGACGGTTGTCTTATAAAAAAAAGGTAAAGTAGACTACTTAATCCTAAAAAGCTACTACCCTATTGCCTTAGAAAACACCCTAAGCAAGATCTTAGAAAAGGTTATAGCGGACTATATAGCAGATATAGTAGAGAAATACGCCCTACTACCATAAAGCTAAATAGGGGTAAGAAAGAATCGCTTAATACTATTAACACTTATACTACTCGCTACTACCATTAAAACTGCATAGGCTATATGCAAGGACTTTATAGTATTAATACTTAGCCTAGATATTAGTGGCGCCTACAATAATATACCCTATAAGCGCCTCCTATATATCCTTAGGGTAAAGGGCTTCCTAGAATAGATTATATAATTTATTTAAGGGTTTATAGGCTAGAAAGAGATATTATTAGTCTTTAGCAGATACTAGAGCCCCCTTATCGCAGTTATAATAGGTATACTATAAGGATCACCTCTTTCGCCTATACTCTTCCTTTTCTTTATAAGCAACTGTCGGTATTACTTCCGGTGATACGTAATACTATTGCAATAGTATAGGTGGTAACTGATTTTGATTGATGCTTATTATTCTCCTATTCTACAGGTGGAATTTGGTGGATTTCTTAAGCTCGCTTAGCTCACGTAATCAACCCCTTTTGACTCGCGTTCGTAGGCAAGTTGCCGCAAATTGCCCTAGATTGCCGTCACGTGATGGCAATTTGCGGTCACATGACTGCAAGGACGCAACCTTGATTAGACAGCAACTTACTTAACACCTTTAAGAAAGGGGCGACCTAGGGGATAGGCTTTGTTGACGACATAAACCTAATTATATATAGGCCAATAGCTACAGAGAACTATAAAACACTAGAGAAAGCCTATAACACCTATATAAAATAGGCAAGATAATATAAAGTCTAATTCTTACTAGAGAAATACTAGCTAATCTATTTTATAAGAAAACGTAACCAATCTGTAGATCTTTAGTATATAATCTATATCTAAGGCTTTAGGGGTTAACTAGTTTAGGGCCTAAGGGTATTAGAAGTATAGGTAGACAGCAAGCTCTAGTGGAGCGTATATATAGTGTAAGCGGCCTATAAGGGCCAAGTATAGTACATTATATTATCCAGAATTGTTAATTCTATATAGGGTCCATACTTCCAGAGGTTACGCCTACTATATACAGCAGTTATCCGGCCAATTATAATATATAGATCCAGTATTTGGGCTATTAAAGAAACTAAAAAGGGCCCCCCTAAATCACTCCTTAAACTACTTTAAAAGGTCTAAATAGCCTACCTCTAGAGTATAACAGGCGGATATAAGCGAATAGCTATAGCACTGCTTAAGAAGGAAGCCAATATTCCCCCCCTATAACTATATATTAAAGCCGCTGTAATATAAAGGGCGTAAAGTAAACGCAACTCTAATATTATAAAGTGTAACGGGACTAGCCTAGTTATAGTAGGAATGTCTTGGTAAAACACTCGACAGATAGAACTTAAAGCTTTAACTAAATTCTACCAAATTCTACCAGCTTAATTAACTTCTACTAAGTTCTGCCAGATTAATTAAATACTACCAAAGTCCATCCGCATGCGCACGTGCGCACGCATCAACCAAGACCCCTAAACTGTTTAATTGCAAGATTCTCTCATTATTCCTTTCTCTTCTTTACGTAATGTCTTATTCCTAGCAAGAGCTATATACCCTCAGATTTAGATAGAATTTATATTGTTCCTTTAAATCTTTCCCAAAGCCTCTTCACGCCCTTATATTACGTTGCGTCTAAAACAACTACTATTAAAATAGCAAACGACCTTAAATCCCACGCGTTAACTATAAGCATTATAACCCTAGTTAGGGAACAGTTAACTGTAATATAAGAAGCCTTTACAGATGCTTTAGCTTAGTAGTGAGCTGCACTAGAAGCCCAGTATTAGCAATTAATAGAAACACTCCGCGAAGAACTCCGCAACGTTAATACACTTATAATAGAGACCCTAATAGTAACACCTACAAACAAAATTAAGATAACTATATGCAAACCTAGCCCATTAAATGCAAACCCTAAACTAGTAACGGTAGCTCAACCCATACCTATAATAAACCTAGTACCTGCTGTAAAATTAAAAAAGCTTCCTAACCCTCTAATGTTTAATGGAAATCAAAATAACCTATATCCCTTTATAACTAAGCTCTGCCTTAAACTCTTAATAAACTACAATTAATACCCTACCAAAGCTAGCAAGATTAGCTATAGGATATCTCAATTAAGCAAAGATACTGCACAAACTATAGACCCATTCTTCCATAATAGCACCTTCGTTAATTTTAAAATCTTCATCTCTTTATTAAAACGAACGTATAATAACGCCAGCCGTAAATACACCACTGTTACTAAACTTAAAAACCTACAATAACGGAATTAAGACTTTACCAGCTTCTTTTCAGAATTTTAGGCCTTATTAGCAAACTAGATTAAAATAAAGCCGCTAAAGTTACTACTCTTTAACAAGCTATTTTAAATAAAATTAGAGTATAGTTAGTAGGTAGGGAACTGCCAAAGGATCTACCTAAATTTGCTATAATGTGTTAACAAATTAATAAGGACCTTTAATATAATAAATAAACTTATTCTCTAAAGCTAACCATACCTTACGTTTAAGACTCTATAAAACCGACATATACCCTAAAGCGCGACCCTTCTCCAAAACCTACGCACGACCCTATAGACCTCAACGCCACTTAATTCTACGCACCCTTAAGAACCAACAAATAAAGGACTTAAGCCACAAATAGAGAATGCTTTAGATGTGGCAGAAAAGGATATATCTAAAGAAATTACCGAACTCACCCTTTTAAAAAAGTCCGCTATAGTTCCTCCTAGTCTTTAAATCGCACCCACTCCTTAAATCGTACTTATTCTTTAAGCCGTACTCGCTCCTTAACTTATACTTATTCTATAAATTATACCTAGTTATTATAAAGCATCTTACGCTTAGCTAACTTGGAAAACGAATTATCCTAGGGCCAAGTTGCGCCTTAGAATAAGAAGTGGAAGAGTATAAGTATCTAGGCTCTTCTAGCGCTAATACACAACATAACTCCCTTAATATACTTGGCGAAATTTAAATACTTGGAAAATGGAAGAAGGTACAAATCCTTATAAACAGCGGAGCCACTAGTATAGGCTTTATTAATACAAACTACGCAAAAACCCAACGCCTAAATTTAAAGAAACTTAATAAGCCCTAAGGCCTATAAGGCTTTAACAGCAAACCCTTAATACATGGCGAATTAATGTACTACGCTCTTATAAAAATGCGGATAGGTAAATACCTTAAATACATTTCCCTATTTATAACACCCCTAAAGCAATATAAAATAATACTTAAACATAGATAGCTAAAACAGCACAACCCTTTAATTAGCTGGGTTAAAGAAACACTAAAATTCCGCACAACCTATTGCTAAAGTTATTATTTAAAACACCACCTGCCCTATAAACATATATAAAACTATTTGAATTTAACATAATATAAATTACCCTTACCATAAACCTTAAACCAATATAATAAAACTACAACTGCTAATCGCAGTAAAGAATGCAAAGATGATACATTAAAACCCCTTAAAATTCGTATAATACAAGCCGCACCTTTTATTTTATTAGCAAGAAAACAAGACCACAAAATCTTTACTGTAATAATAGAAGACATTAAGAAGGCGCTAAAACCAAAGCAGTATATTAACCCTTAACCTCTTATACCTAAGGAGTACTATAATCTAATTAACAAGTTTAAAAAATAATTTATAAACCAGTTACCCCTACATCAGAATAAACACAATTTTAAGATAAAACTTAAACCTAGTATAACACCAAAGTTTGGTCCGCTATACGGTATGTCACAAGAAGAACTACTTATAATACAATAATACCTTAACAAGCATCTAGAAAAAGGATTTATTCGCCCTAGTTAATCTCTATTTACCTTACCCATATTATTCATTAAAAAGCCAAGAGGAGACTTAAGATTCTATATTAATTACTAAGCCCTAAACGTAATTATAATTCAAAACCAATATCCAATCCCCTTAATCTAAGAGACGCTTAACCGCCTAGTAAAGGCATAATATTTTACAAAGCTTAATATAGTCGCTGCCTTTAATCAAATTCGCATCTAAGAAGGAGATAAGAAGTATATAGCCTTTTATATATAATAGGGACTCTTTAAATACCTAGTAATGCCGTTTAGTATAAAAAACGGTCCCAGTACGTTTCAGCAATACGTTAACAATACGCTCCATAAATTCCTTAATGTATTTGTTACCGCGTATATTAATAATATCCTAATTTACTCGTCTTCGCTTTCTAAGCATTAAAAACACGTCCAAATGGTCCTTAAACATTTGTGAGATGCGGGTTTACAATGTAATATTAAGAAATACAAGTTCTATATGTCCGAAGTCATATACCTAGGCCTAATTATATCCCGCAACGGAATTAAAATAGACCCTAAAAAGGTCGCTGTAATTATAAACTGGGGAAGCCCTAGTAATATATAAGACATTTAAAGATTCCTAGGATTCGCAAATTTCTACCACTAATTTATTAACCAGTTCTTAAAAATTGCCCAACCATTAGTAAACCTAATAAGAAAGAACATAAAATTTAAATAAACTGCCAGATGTAAATAAGCTTTTAATAACTTAAAACAACGCTTTACAACCACTCTAATTCTTGCCCACTTTAACCCTAACCTTAAATATGTCATTAAAACAGACTCGTCTAATTATGCCCTAGGGGGAGTGTTATCGCAATATAATAAGGACGGTAAGCTATATCCAGTAGCCTTTCTCTCTTAAAAGCTCGCCCCTACCAAATTGAACTATAAGATATACAATAAGGAACTACTTACAATTATTAGATGCTTTAAACAATGGCGTCCAGAACTTAAAGGATTATTATTTCTAATACACGTGTTAACAGACCACAAAAACCTGCAGTACTTTATAACTATAAAGCAGTTAACATAGCGCCAAATTTATTAGGCCAAATACCTCTTACAATTTAACTTTAAGATTATATACCAACCAGGCAAACTCAATCAGAAGCCTAATACATTAATATAATAATTACAAGATTTACCTATAAACGCCTTAGACAAACGGATTACAAATTAATTATAGATCTTATTACCCCCTAAACACTTTAAGAAACTACATCCTATATTCCTAAATATGGAACTTAACAGAAACAAATTAGAAATTAATAAATAGGAAATAGAAATTAATAAGCTAATGGAATATAAATACAAGAATAACGCATAGATAGCAGATATAATAAAAGCAATTTAAACAGGAAAACAACAGTATAAAGATATCACACTCGCTAAATGCGAAATTCGTAACAATCGACTATACTATTAATAGAAGATAGTAGTTCCGAACTCCAAACCCTTACAATTTAAGATACTCGAATTTGTATACAATTCCCCTATAGTAGGACATCCTGGCCATACAAAGACTTATGAGATTATTTAATGAGCATACTACTAGCCTATAATACACGACTATATACGAAAATACGTTTAAGCCTACAGAATATGCGTGCATAGGAAGACCTCTCACATAAAGAAGTAAGGAGTACTTTAACCATTGCCAATTCTAATACAAAGGTGGCGAGATATCTTGGTTAACTTCGTAGTTAACTTGCCTAACAGTAACGGGTTTACAAATATTATAGTAGTTGTTAACCGTCTTATAAAAATGCGATATATAATTCCTATAGACTTAATTAATGCAATATTAGTAGCCAAATGTTTTATTAAGTACGTCTTTAAGCTACACGGACTTCCTAATTTAATAATATCTAACTATGGAAGCCAGTTTATTTTAGACTTCTGGCAAGCTCTATGCAAACAATTAAGTATTTAAATATAACTCTTGACTGCATTTTATCTAGAGACAGATAGTTAAACCAAAATTGTAAACGCGATTATAGAACAATACCTATAAATATACTGCTCCTACCTACAAGATAACTGGGAAAAATGGCTGCCTTTGGCTAAGTTTACTGCAAACAATATAATAAACGTATTAATAGGCATAACGCCATTCTACGCAACCTACGGACAAGACCCCTAACTTAGATTTAAACCATGACCCAAAATCAATATAATAGGACCTACAATTAAACAGATTCAGTTAATTAACATATATAACTTCGCTAATTAAATAAAGCAGTTAACAGAACTATTATAAAGTAAATTAACGTATGCTTAAACAGTATAGGAATAGTATATAAACAAAGGACGAGCCCCCGCATAGGACTTTAAGGAAGGTAATATAGTTTACCTAAATATACAAAACCTAAAGACTTAACGGCCCTTAAAGAAACTTAATTAGAAGTTTGTGGGCCCATACTAAATTAAGAAGAAATTAAGCCTATATGCTTATAAGCTTAAACTGCCGACTAAGATGAAAATATATCCGACATTTTATATAAGCTTGCTATAACCCTTAAAAGACAAACCTATAACTTATAAAGTGCCGCCGCCACCTCCCGTAATTGTTAACAACGGTAATAGTTCTTACTTTATTAACTTAATTAACAATATGCGATAGAAAACACAATTTAAACAATTTAAACTTTTTATTAAGTGGAAAGGATATAAAACACGAACCTAGGAGCTCTATAAGCAAGTTAAAACCAATATGCCTTCCCTAGTAAAAGAATTCCATAAGGACCATCCTTCGCGGCCTACTCTGGCTGGATGGACATAATATAAAGGTAAATAACTACCACCTAACACAAATACATAAAATACAATAGTAGGAAACTCGAAATTAAAAAGAGCTTAAAAAATACTATAACGCTTATAACACGGTCACATAACGCATAAGATGTTAAGGAACTTTGACCGGCAGTTAAAGTTATCTAATTGGTTAGATTTGCCTTGCCAAGACCTATTACAAAAATATTAGTTCGGCTCACCGCCTTTACTGAACCAATAGCGATTTTCTATTTTAGGGATGGAAAATCCTAATTGGTCCGTTTAACAATTAGAACTGGCAAAACTCTATACCGCCACCCAACGTAAAATACAACATAATAAAATTGTATTATTTTGGACCTTTAGCTAAAGGGGGGGTACTGTAACGGGACTAGCCTAGTTACAGTAGGAATATCTTAGTAAAACACTTAATAGATAGAACTTAAAGCTTTAACCAAATTCTGCTGAATTCTGCTAGCTTAATTGACTTCTGCCAAGTTCTGCTAGATTAATTGAATACTACTGAAGTCCGTCTACGTGCGTATATGCGTACGCATCGACCAAGACCCCTAAACTGTTTAATTATAAGATTCTCTCGTTATTCCTTTCTCTTCTTTACGCAACGTCTTATTCCTAGCAAGAGCTATATACCCTTAGATTTAGATAGAATTTATATTATTCCTTCGAATCTTTCCCAAAGCCTCTTCGCGCCCTTATATAAAGTATATTAAGACACGCCTAAATAAACTATGGAGGGACCTTAGGGCGCCTTATAGGAGAACAAACTAACAACCCTAAAGTAGGGAAGAGATATTAGAAAAATAGGTAAAGAAAGTAAAAGAAGAATAGTGCTGCGTTAGGGCCTAGGCCTATATAAAGGAGGAAGGGAGACGCGTAAAAGGCCAGTAAAGATAATAGCAAGAAAGAGAAAGGAGCTAAAGTAGAGTATAAAAGAATGCTAGGAAACCATCTTCTGTAATATAATTGTTGGGAATGAGGCAAGTTGCCGTCACGCAAGGCATGTTGCCGTTACGTGTTAATGTGGCCCTAGCGTGGTAAGGAACTTTAAGTTCCTTACCCCTTTCCTCATTCCTATTAAGAATCAATTAACTATTATCATACTATCTACGAACCGTAGCTACGTGATATCACCTTGTGTAACCAACACTGATCAGTGGTTAACTTTACTGTTATACTATAGAGCAGCTAGGTATTCCACTAAGAAGAGACGAGCCACTGTACCAGTGCTACTCGTGCTAGAGAAAGCTGTCTTTTAAGGTTAGAACTGGTCCTAAACCTTAAATAGAACTCTTCTACGAATCTAAGGATCTAAAAGGCCAGAATTGGTCCTGAGCCTTTCTAAGATTACAGATTCTTGCGTCCATCACGCAGAACAACACGCTTTATAAGTCTTCGCGATTTAAGGCCAGAACTGGTCCTGAGCCCTATAATTGCAAATATATGTCCAAACGCGTACTAAACGACAATCCCTACACTAATAACACTTCCCTCCCTCTAAAAATATGGCTACGCCTATTTTAAATAACTGGAAAGACTCCTTACTACTAGGGGTAGCTAAGCACGCGAAACTTATTAATAAAGATTAGGACGAATTTGCCTTTAATATAATAACTTATACCGTAAAATAAGTTAACGGCTTTCTCCTACACTATATTATATTCTACTGAAATAGATGCTACGCCGATTTATAACTATGGGAGTATTTTAGGGAGGATTTTATAGGATGGACTGCTGATACCTAGGCACTTGGCAACGTTAATATTGTTTAGGATTTTTAAGACTTCCTCTATAGGAATGGGGTATATATTGCTAAGAACAGTAACCTAATTGCTAGTAATATTTAGGCCGTTATTACTAGTATAGAAGAACCAATATGGACAGAAGCTGAGATTATATATTAACTACGGAAACCTAAAAACAACCCATATTCTTTAGAAGGCAACTTTAATTTGTATTAAAACCCCTAGAACGCTAACCTCCTACTTAGAGCTGCTCTCCCACCTAGAGGTGCCCTTCTACTTAGAGTTGCTCTACCTCTACCTCCTTTACTTCAGCCAACCGGTAAGCCTTTACTATGAGAAGTCACGAATCTGATAAAGGTATATTTGGATAAAGAAAAGAAGTTTAGAGGAGAACTATATAATATGCTTAGAGTAAAACTACAGGTTTTCTATAACTGTTGTAATAAGGTCGGAATTTAATGCTACTAGTACCACCACGCTTTCTCCATTATGTTAAAGGGACGGGCAGTGATATTCTATTACGACTATATTACAGGTAAAAACTATAGCTTTAATGTAATGCTTTAGCTTACTAGAGCTTACTTTAAGACTAATAAGAATTATTAACTTTATATATCTAAATAGCGGGAGACTATATTCTAGAGAGTTATTGCTTTTAACCTAACAAAGACTTGTTTAGAGTGCCTTTAATTACTCTTTAATAAACTCTAGAAAATCTAATGTGGCCTTACTAAAACTTACTAAAATGAGAACAGCCTAAGGGACTAGGTTATCTTAGTATGCTATAGCGTTCCTAAGTGTAACTTGGCGCTATATAAACCTATAGATATGTTTAAAGGAGTATATGCTGAGCTACGCTCCGCTATAGGTACTGCGATGTAAATATAAGAATCTTAATGGTTCTATACCGAAAACCCTACCTAACTAAGTATTCCTAACTAACATAATTACAACTGGACTGATTAAACATATGGTGGCTATAGTAGGGAATACGGAAGAGGGTATAATTAATGTTAACTATAAGGCAACCGTGGAGGTCCTAGTAAAGGTTTATTTTAAAGTAATTGCTAGAAGAAGTGCTATGTTTATAAGAAGCTAAATTGCTAGTTAACTAGACACTCCCTTAATAAGCGAAAAGAGGTATATAACAAGTTCCGTTAAAGTGCAAGAAATGTTGGAAATTGTAAGGTCACTGCGGCCTACTTCTAAAGCTTCCTGGTTTAATATAAAGGCATAGAAGATCTTAAGGGTAAGGTTAATAAGACCAAACAGCTCCTTATGGATATGGAAATTAAGGACTACTTACCTAACTAATACTTTACTAAGTATGGTGAGGTAAATGGTATATAAACTATTGCTGTTCTTAATGACTAATCTACGCTCCATTTTATCACGAAGTTAGATATCTTTAATAAGCTAAAGAAGAGCTCCGCGTTTTCCTTTAACAATAGATACTTAGTAAACGTCTTCTATGGTATTATGCCGGATACTAGAGCCGCAGGAGTATCTATAGCAGGAGAACCTTAAGTTTGAGCCCTTTAGTAGCTTAATAGCTCTATTTAGATTAACCATTTAACGGTAGGCTAACACACGATTTGTTTTGGTAAAGGTACTGCAATCTCTCTTAGTATAATTAGGGTTTAAACCCCCTTAGGGTATATCACTTTTTACGTTGTTCCTATGAACACTCCATTTCTATTTTACATTAAAGATATAGATAAATTAGGTGTTAGGCTTAATAACCTTAAGAATATACTTATTTAGGGAGATAATTGGGTGCCTGTTATGCGCAAGTGGGGTTACCCCTAGTTGCTCCTTTATTAACTAGAAAAGAGTATTGCTTAGAGCTACTTGACTAAGTTAGAATTACGCCAACTATACTATTGTTTTAGCCACCTATCCGTTTATTAATTGCTTAGGGTTCTTTAGTAAGCAGGCTATAAAGTTAAGGTTAAGGCATTTGAGTATCTTATAAAATACTACTACTACTGCTAAATGAACTAGAGGTCCCCTGGCCGATTTAAGTTTACCCTTAAAGATAACTACGACTTTAACTTCTGTATTATTGTCGACGTTATATATCTTAGCGGTAAGCTAGTACTCTAAGTTATTAACTTCTTAACCTCCTTCCAAGCCGCACAATTTTTAAAGGATATGTTAGCTAGGAACGTATGGGATACCCTTTAGTTATGTTAGATTAATATCTACCTAGGACCCCCTAATTAAATTGTCTATAATATAGGAAAGAACTTCTTATCTACAGAGTTTTAATAATAGATAAAGGCAATAGTAATTAAGGTTAAGGAAGTCCCTATTAAGGTATATAATAGTGTTAGAAAAGTGGAGCGATATTACGCGCTATTACGCCGCGTATATAAGATTATCTCTTTAGAACTAGAGGACGCTAGCGAAGAACTTACCTTGCAAATGGCTGTTAAAGCTATTAACGATTCTACTGGCCCGGATAGACTCGTACCTATATTACTAGTCTTTGGTGCCTACCTTTAAATAACTAATGATTCTCCACTATCTCCCTCTATTGTGTAATAAGCTGAGGCTATTTGTAAGGCAATGAAGGAGGTATAACGTCTCTACGCTACACGCTAAGTTAACGACGTACTAGGAATAAGAAATGGCCTAAACACTTTAACTATGCTTGATCTGCCACTCTAGTCTAAGGTACGCGTATGGCGTAAAAAGGGAGGATGGTTAGGCCTATATTAACTTATTATAATTAATGGCCAGACTTGTACTATTTAGATGCCTTACGGACCCACTTAATTCTGTTTAACTGTTATTAAGCCTTACTATAAAGATAACAGTTTTGAGCATTTATAGGATACTACAGAAAATGCCTTAGAGGAGAGCTATAATTAATGTGCTCTAGAAGGCGACCACAATTCTAATATAATTGTAGTAGATACGCCGCAACTATAACGCGGTAGAGGTCGCCTAAAGGGATTATAAAATCGCCAACATCTTATTAATTTTAAAGAGCAATTTGTTGCTGCTATTAAGAATAGAGTTAAGCTGTTAATGGCCTTTATAATAGCTAAGGAGAAGGCTGACTTTAAACTCGCAAAATAGCTCTAAAAGGAAGGTTATATTATAACTCTAGGAGCTCCTTTCTAAGCATCTAATAAGTAGGAGATTGATAGTCTTATTATAAGAGAAGTCTTTAAATTTAAGAAATATAACCCTACTAAGTTTAATAAAGTTTATATCTTTAAATTAAGAATAGTTAACGAAATTAAGGGCAAAGCTACTAACGTCCCATTTAAGAAATTAAGGCTTATTATCTAAGGTTATAATAATAATAGTAAGGAGGTAATTCTTATATAATCTCCTATAATTTAATGAGCTAGTTAGTGAGTTATTGTTATACTAGCTCCCTCCTTAATAAAGAATAGAATGGTGGTTTATTTGTAAGATATTACTTAGGCCTATACCTAATTAGAGACGTACCTTTAGCGCTTAATATTAGCATACCTTCTAGAGTAAATTCGTTACCAATATCCCAAAGATATAATTATGGTTGTGTTTAAGCCATTATATGGAATTGTAGAGGTAGGAACCTATTAGTGGGCTACCTATAGTAAGCACTATAAAGAGAAGCTTTTGATAACTACTTCTATATTTAACCTATGCTTTCTAATTATAACTATAGGAACTCTATTTGGAATTGTTGGCATGCAAACTAATAATATAATTATTTTAGGAGACGACTAATTCTTAGCTCTTAAAGAAGATAAGTTAGTAAAGGTAAATCTTATAGTAAAGCTAAAGGAAAAGCTTAATTTAACAATACTATTACTCTTTAATAGATGCACCCTCTCCCTAAATAAGGATTCTATTGCTTTACGCCAGAAGGGTTAAGGTAAGAAGATTAACGTTATTAACGCTAATTCTCTAAAGCAAGGATATATGGAGTAACGCGCTTGTGGAGCTTATGTTGCTTCTATCTATTAACCTAAGGCTTTATTTAATCTCTCTATTGCCGCCTAATACTAGGAACTAACTAAAAACAACGTTCTTGCCCTAAATAAACGTCTTTCCTAGCAAATAAACTATCTTAATTGGGGACTACTCTATATGCCTATTAATCTTCCTACCGCTAAGCTCTTTATATTTGTTAATGGATTGTTTATAAATAACAAAGATTTTAGCTCCTAGTTAGGATATAAGATTATTATCGCGAATAAATTTACTAGAGAGAATGACTTTATAATCTATAGTAATCTTATCTATTGGAGCTTAACTAAGAGTAAGCGTGTTACTTAAAGCGTTCTAGCGTTAGAGATATACGGAATGGTTAGTGGAGTTAACATAGTAATTACAATTGGAACTACCCTAAAGATAATTATAGATTAACTCGAACTTCCTATTATCCCTATAATTATATGCACCGATTTATACTCCCTCTATAAGTGCTTGGTTAAGCTTGGTACTATAAAGAAGAAGCGCCTTATGATTAATATTATGGCACTTTGTTAATCCTATAAACGGCAAGAACTCTTTAAGATTTAATAGATTAATAGTTAAGATAACCTAGTAGACGTAATAATAAAGGCAAACCCAAACAAGGCTCTAGAAACGTTTGTTAATATAAACACTCTACGTATATAAGTTAAAGGTTGGGTTAAAAGGGAGTAGGAGTATAATATTCTGTAGACCCTGACTTAAACTAGCCAATTAGGATTTTCTATCCCCGGGATAGAAAATCGCTATTGGCTCGCTTACTACTAGCGCCTTAGCGGCCTACCCGTCTTTGTATTATCCGCCAAATTCTGCCAACTGCCGCATTGTTGCATATTGTCGCATATTGTTTGGTATTGTTGTATACTGTCTGGTATTGTCGTATCCTGTCTGTTTGTATATATGTAGATGGCAACTATAAAAAGAAAAGTTGCTAGTGTTGGGAATGAGGCAAGTTGCCATTATGTGAGGCATGTTGCCGTCACGTGTTGATGTGGCCCTAGCGTGGTGAGGAACTTTAAGTTCCTTACCCCTTTCCTTATTCCTATTAAGAATTAATTAACCGTTATTATACTATCTACGAACCGTAGCTACGTGATATCACCTTGTGTAACCAACAATAATACTGGTTAAACTAATGCTAGAGAGGTATATAGAAGTTAAAGGTATAAAGGCTAACTTAGGCAAGAGAACCCTAAGCTATGGCATAGTTAACGCTATAGGGGGTAAATACTTAAGAGCTTTAAGAAGGCCTAATAAAGACAGAAAATATAATAGCAACACTCTTAAGAATAGGAATAATAGGACTAAAAGATTGGCTCTACTAGGTAGGTATTCTAATAGGCAGCCTAAGATGCAAATATAGCTGGCCAAGACAGACACTAAAATATATAATACTATTATACCCCCTACGCACCAACCGAGAAGCTATACTCTTAGTAACTGGCATAGAGAACTATAATATACTACTCTTAATATAAAAAGGTCTTAAGGCGGTTACCTAGTGGCTTATTAGCCAAAATGTACTAGACCAGTTTTGGGTTGTAAAGGAAATAGTAATAGAAGGTAAAGGGGCAAGTAATAGGCGCCCCCTAATAACTCTACAGTAGTAGAGCAAAGTTTGCGATACTAGCGCGTCTATAGGCTTGTTACAGCAGTAGTGGTTCCTAAGGAGGTTAAAAAGTAAGGCGGTAGAGCACCATAGGTAACTTATAGGCGCCTTGCAGGCGAGTCCTAAAAGGTGGGGAGATAGATTACGGGGTTTTCTCAAAAGAGTTTTCTCCCCACATATATATAAGGAGTAGTCCGCGTGGGCCCAATAGGGATCCGAATCGGACGTTAAGTAATGAATAATAATAAGACCTTAAACTTCTCCTCTTGCTAAAAGCTTTTGATATAGTTCTAAAAGAGATCTCTCCCCCCAATCTTTTACTGTCGTACGCTCTTAATTCTCTGCTAAATTCCATTTAATATTATATCTTTTAAGATAGCCTTATAATCTAACGGTTAAGGAATGGTGTCCTTTTAGGTCTTAAGGAGGACAGTATTTACAAAAGTAGCGTTTCTTTATATAAGCCTTTTCTTCCTTTGTTGCCGTATAAGTATATTTATAAATTGAGGAGACTTGTCTTAAGATTTGTGTTATATAAGTAGTTGGGGTTAAACCAGTATTAGCTTTAGTCTTAACGCCGCTTAAAAGGGTAGAAAGTGCGTTAACTTTAAAGGAATTATTATTGTCAAAGTTTTCAGGGTGAATTTCACTAGCACTAGCCATATTTATAGCGTCGTACAATAGGGGGTAAAGGTGTAGTTCGTAGTTAAAATTTTGCAGATATCCAGAGACTATCCAAATATTATCCGATATCCGGGCTATCCTCAGATAGGATTATTATCCGCCCGGCCGGATAGGATAATTTATCCTCCGCAGGTCTGAGTGATTTGCTACGTGATAGTGCGCGGGCCACCTTGTATATATCTTCTCGGGCTATCAAGCCCCTTAGATTCTTCCTCATAGAGCATCTTATATATCTTTCCGCCAGCCTAGTCAGTGGTCTGATAATATTGCAGCCGAAAGCTGAGACCGATTACTTGCCTTCAAGAGAAGACCAACCGGCGAAGTTTCAGATATTGAATGTGTTACCTTAGTAAGCTCAGACCATAGAATCAATTAGCAGACATACGTATATCCGCAAGCGGATATCGCTAACCTTTTTTGTCAAAAAGTTGATTCTATGGTCTGAGAGACTTTTGTGAGATTTATTAAGCGGTCCAATTTGTTTTATATATAGAGCAGTTACCTTCTTTAACGAAATTAATCTACATCCCTATAACAGCTATTATCTCAGAAATACCGTTAACTTGATCCGTAGAAGCGGCTCTATAATTAATTAATATATTTACCCTATTAGCCCCCGCGATGTTAAGCAGAAAGCGCCGCCAAATAGGTAATGTGTTAATAATTGAATTACCCGCTCCCACTATAAACATAATACTAGTTAGCCGGCGGATGCCTATCCAAACGCCAGCTGGAGCATCCGCTGAGTGGATATCGCGCCCAGTAACAAAGGAAGAGAAGGTTAGAGTTATTGCAGAGCATTTACGGGGCTAGGGATAGTCTTTTAGTAACCTTTCTTTGGCATAGCTACAGCATAGTACTGGTAAAAGACGACGCTTAAAAAAGAAGAAGGTAAAGGAGCTTATTATTACCCTTTTAGGGGACGAAGAAACCTATAATGCGATTAAGGAGGCTGTGGATATTTATTTAGAACTGGTTAATGTGGCTATAAATATCCTTTATAAAGAGCTTTGTGATCTTTAGTAGAAGATAATTATTTTTGGCCTATAGAAGTCAGATCTAGAGTTTAACGATATTTAACTCTTATAGGGCTATAAAGTAATTAGCTAATATGCCCCTCTACTCTACCAACTAATAGAAGGATTATCGGCATAATTAAGAAGTAATAAATTGCAAAATTTATATCTAGGGTGGGTTATTCTTCTTATATCTATCCTTTTATTAGGCCACGCTTAAAGCTCCACTAACTATTTTACTTAACTTCTTAGTCTTTATCTTTAAGGCATAGGTGTAAAGCGTTAGGTTTTATTACTGCTTTATAGACTAGGGCTTATTAACGGATATATAACACTTAACTGCTAAAAGATGGGATTAGCTAAACGCTCTAAGGAAGGTTATAATACTAGTGGTGGATATATTAGTGCTAACGCTGTTAAAGACTTACCTCTAATTAATGTCCACTTTTAATAATATCTATGTTATATATAATAATTTTAACTACCTTAAGCGAACGCAATATTAGTTAATTAGAGACTCTGGTATTTTCTATTCCTATACTACTGGAAAGCTTGTCTATGGATCTTGTATTTCCCCCAATAGCCTTCTTTAAAGTATACTATATGACCAAGTGCAGCTTTGGATTAAGGATATTGCTAAGGCGCTAGGTAATATATATAATAGCGTTTAAAATCGGATATCTATTTTTGTGATTATAGATGCTCTCTAAAGCGCATATCTAACTGCTATAAATGGTATTTTTGAATCTAACACTGAGCTTAAATATCCGCGTATGCTGGAGATTAATATTCTGCTATCTATAAAGACAACCTATATAAACCTAGGTCCTATTATGGAGAGCGAGGCTTTTATAAATGGCAACTACTGCGTACTTAAGACGATCTTCCTAGAGCAATTATAGCTTAATCGTAATAATAATTTTTAGGACCGATTGTATCTAGTATACAGTAACTAGAAAACCGTAAAGCTTATCTATACCTATAAGTGGGAGTGGGCGGAGGCTGCGCTCTTATATAATAGCTACTATTGGGTACTACCTATTCTAGGTCTTTGGCACCTTTGGTTAAACTTCCTATATATAATTATAAGGACTTTCTTCAGTAGTGAGCAATATACGCAGTAGTACTCTACGCTCTACACTTATATAAATTACTTTAGGCGATAAAATATTCCTATAGAGCGCCTTCCCTTTTACTATCTTAAGGAGCTAGTACTGTATAGTTTTAATACCTGCATTGTTGTACTCTTCTTAATACATATCCGCGATAGGCTTAACATCCACAAAGAAGGTGCGGTTAAAAGATATATTAGATCTTTAACGCCTAAGCAGTTTCTATAGCATATTAAGGATATTTTGTAACCGACTACCGGTACCATGCTGTTGTCGACCCAAGATCGGACTTGCTTACTACCGTCTCACTACCTCAGCTGCTTACCCCTGCATATCTCACCATTTCAGCTGCTTACCCTTGTAATTCTTGCCACCTATCTCTATTCCCTGCATCTTCCTTATATATATATAGAGACTCTAGAGCTACATTCAAAATCAAGTCGCTCACTCAATTCTCCCACACTTGCACTGTTACATATTTATGTAGCGGGTTTTAGCTTTGAAGTAGGCTATAAGGCTAATAAATTGGTTCCTCTGCAGCCCTCTGCCCACGGAGGTTCTTAGATTATAGATTAATTACTTATAGTACCTAGCTCCGCTACTATAAGCCAGCCTACTTAGATTGTTAATATGGAGTTTTTTAATTATATTTAGTATCTATAGGTAGTTAAAATATATAAAGTATTAAAATACGCTATTAAGCATGCGGATATCGGCCTTTTAAAGCGTGCAATTACCCGCCTTTGCCTTTACTTTGCCGGATTAAGAAGCAATAATTATATATTTAAAATAATATACTTCTAAAGGTTAATTATAACGGAGGTGTGTAATCCAGTACTTTAACGGGCTATACTTGTAAATAGGTTAATTAATAATTGCGGAGAGCTAAATAGCTTTTTTAAAGCTGATTAACTTAATAAACTACTAAATCTTTAGCTAAAGGAGCTACTTTAATTACGTGGAAACTTAACCTTTAGAGTAGACTCTCTATTTAGGTGGAGTGTTTTTACTATAAGCTATATTAGACCTCTTTATGCTAAGTTTAAGGATGCGTTTAGTAAGCGGATAATATCTAATTATATAATTAAGTTTCTTGCGGTTGATATCTAGTCCCTTATAAATATAATTGCTAAGGATTTAATTGTGCGTCAGCGTATATAGGATATTGGGTTTAAGGTACCTACTATTCTTTAACTTAGATTAGAGCGGCTCTTATAGGGCGGTATTACTGATTTTAATATGCGGATGTCTTATATTAGCGGTTTACTATACAACCATTATAAGGACGGATTTAATAAGGCTATAGATAATATACTAGAGGACTTTTAATACTTAGGCTTATGGTATGTTTCTGTCTTAATATATTAAGTGAGTTCTTTTTATTAATATTAACTCTAGCTAGCGTATAATCTTCTTAATGCGTAGTATATAACGTATCAGTAAGTTGTTTTGTAGTGTGGATATATAAATATCTTTATCTTAGCTTGTATAGATATCTTTATATTAGCTTATGTGGATATCGTTATTTTAGCTTATGCGGATATTATAATATTAATTAAGTATATCTATTGAATGTAAGGCAGAGACTTAATTCCTATATATATAGTAGTAAAAAGGTAAGAGCTACTATTTTATTATTATAAACTAGTAACAACAGCTAACCCGCAGTAATAGCTAACTTATATCTACCTATATTTGATATCTGGTAGCCCAGTATTGCGTATAAGTGTAATAATACTACACCTTAGGAATGTAAGCTTATCCTTTATCTTACTAAGAGAATCTTTAAACTTATTAAACCGGCGATCTATAGCTTAAACATCTTTTGCTATATTAGTTACCTATTTATAAACTATATTAATGTGCGCAGAAATAGCAATTGCTAAATATATCCTAATAGACCCGGTGCTAGCGGAAGTGGTAGCAGCAACAGCAGTACCTGGCGTGCTAGCAATTGGCGAAATGGTTGGAGGAGCGGCGGTAGAGCGGGTGCCTCTACAGCCATGCATACTGCTGCAAGTGGGAGTCTTAATAGGGGGGGGGGTCTTGGTGGGGGGGGGCATAGTGGTATCGGTGGGGATAGTGCGAGAATAAAGCTATATAGATATTAGTAATATCCGTATTATTAATACGTGGATACTATATCTTCTTAGTAGGCGTTTTAGCTGGATTATTAGTAGAAGCTAATTTTATATATTTTTTGCCCTAAGGTGTAACTGGCTCTAGATTTAATAAACTTTCCTATATATATGTTAGCTAATAGAATAATAGTATACTATTAGCACGTACCTTTCTATATGGCCTGCTACCTATATAATATCTTGAGCATGTACCCCTAAAATGAGGCCTAGAGTCCTTCTTGTAAATGCAATATTTATAGCTATGCTTCTTGTATAGAGCATATAGTAGATTGCGTAGCTTACTAAAGCTACCCTTAATATTCTAAATGTGTGTTAATATCCGCTGGTGACCTTCCTTTATATTCTCCTAAACACTAGCTTTTAGAGTGTACTATTTATTTACTAACAGCACTTGGATAGAAAGGCGCTTGTTTATATTTGTGGTACTGCGGAGATTATAAGGGCTATAGAGATTATAAGAGTTGGCGTTATTAAGATCTTTATCTTTACCGCTATTTAAAGATTTACTGTCTAAAGAAACCTTATTAATAATGTTTAGGTTACTACAAGAGGTAAATTAGTAGATAAAATATTAAAATAGTATAACTAACACGTACAATTTGATGGCTATCTTAAGCTTTAGATTTGTATTAGTAGCCTTTTTAGCCTACTTTCTAAGAAAAGAAGATAAATAAGCCTTGTCAAGCCTCTTTTTAGAAGCATTAGGCGGCGGCAGTAGAGAGGTAAATGGTAAAGTAGTGGATGGTAAAGTAGCCTATAGCAAAGATGTAGGTAGCGGAAAGGTATCTAGTGGTAAGGTAAGTAGGTTTTTAGTAGATTTTACTCTATCCTTATTATTGTTGTCTACTAAACCTTATAAATAGCGCTTTGGTATATATTTCCTAAAATTATATTAGCTATAGGCATAATTTAGTATTAGAAAGCTTACTCTTTAGGAATAAAGTCTAAAGGCTTAGTAAGAGCAGCTATAGCGTGCTTAACAGCATTAAACTTCTTATTGTTAATATTATGTATATTAAGTTCCTTAACCGCCTAGTTACTATTATTCGCATTAATATTGTTTAGAGGTGTAAATGGAGGTATTGTAGATAGTAGTATTCTAAGGGACAGTATATAAAACAACAATGATAAAGTTTACGGTGCGGTACTGTAAGGTGGAAGGTTAGTAGAGGAAGAAGAGATATAGAGGTTAATTAAAGGTAAATATCCACGCTGCTAATTTTATTAAATTAGCTTACTAATAAATAATTGCTGCTATGGTAACTTATCTTAGCTTATGCGGATATCGTTATCTAGCTTATGCGGATATTATAATATTAATTAAGTATATCTATTAAATATAAAGCAGAGACTTGATTCCTATATATATAGTAGTAGAGAGGTAAGAGTTACTATTTTATTACTCTAAACCCATAATAATAGCTAACCTATAGCAACAGCTAACCTATATCTACTTAAGTTCTATATCTAGTAACCTAGTGTTGTGTATAAGTGTAGTAATACTATGCCTTATAAACATAAGCTTATCCTTTATCTTATTTAGAGAACCTTTAAGCTTATTTAACCGGTAATCTATAGCCCAAATATCTTTTGCTGCCTTAGCCACCCATTTACAAACTATATTAATGCGCGTGGAAACGGCAATTGCTAAATACACTGTTACGGACGCTTTAAGTACGATGTTACGACTACTTGGAGAAGAGTCGGCAGAAGCTAGTTAGTTGATACAGACACGGTCCAGGATAGAGCCGGTAGAGCTATAACGAGGAGTGGTAACCAAGGTCACGTGACGTGCTCTGTAAGGTCTGTAAGGTCTATAAGGTCTGTTATATACCTCACATACCTTACGTACCTCACGTACAAGAGAGGATTTCTTAGGAGTACGGTTGTGTATTTAAAGGACCTTAGTCCCTACCGTAGATAGTTCTCTCCTTGTAGTAAATCTTAGAATATAATTAGAGTTAATCTATTAGGCAACCACTCCACCAGTTATTGTTACGTTGTTGATTTGTTCTTACCTA
>Ga0307507_10003030_pt1 | contig 33615 bp, 10 predicted proteins | sample 7_EM_MG_FD_207223 | JGI IMG/M metagenome (GOLD analysis project Ga0307507, IMG submission 207223) | Populus trichocarpa ectomycorrhiza microbial communities from riparian zone in the Pacific Northwest, United States - 7_EM | ecosystem: Host-associated > Plants > Roots > Unclassified | place...
ATCTAGTAAGTTTTCCTTTCTATATAGGTAATCCACTCTAACTAATACTAAAATAGACTAGCTTAAAGGCGTTCTTATTATAGCAATCTATGCTATTATTGCAGTTGCTGGCTGGTTTTATCTAAAACAAGTTTTAGATCCTCTCTGTCCTATTTAGTTTAAGCCTCTAATTACTATCTTACTCCTCTATTAGTGTTAACTAGTTTCCATTACCTGGAGCTAAATGTGATTTTTATAAGCTGTGTGTATAGCTTTCTAGCAAACCTTAGGCTGATTTTTTTGTATCTATTAAGCCATCCAGGTTGGCTAGAATGTTGCTTTCTTTTATCTTCTCTTAAAAAAAAAATTTCTTTAAATCGTTGTAAAGTTTATAGGAGTCTTTATATAGAAACTTCTTTAATGTTTCTAGATATAGGACTTATATATTTCTTTTTTTTCTAGTTCTGGTATTTTCCTAATATTTACTTCTTACCAATTGCGTACTAGGCGTAAATAGGTGTTAGGCCAAACTACGCAGCTCTAACCTAGCTCGCACTATCGCCTAGCTTGCACAATTAGGGCTATAATGTTAATTGCGTACTAGATATACGTACACCCCCTACCTTATTTAGTTTAGATACTTCTTTACTAAGTTTAGACGCTTCCTTACTAAGTTAGAACATTATATGCGTTTAACTTGTTTGCGCCTATATCGCGAAAATCAAAGTGCGTGGTACGTAACTTTTATAACCGCAACACCACGATTAAGTCTTGATTTTAGTTATAGTACAAGTAGTAAAGTCTAAATTAGATTTGGAACGTGCCAAAGGAGCAATTAATTAGATTGCGTAGTGCTTTATAAGGCGTCGCGTAAACTAATTTAGGTGCTACTACCTCTATAAGCTGCCTCTACCGCGCCACGCCCGCGCCTAAGGGGAGTTTTCGCATAGTTAGTGGCACCTACTTGTTGGTTTTTAACCAGAAAACTAATACTATATAGCCCTGCCCTTTAGTAAACTTATAGATATTATTAAGCGCAAGCTTCTAAGAGTCGTATAGCTTTAATAGAGGTGGGTTAAGAACCATAGTGCATTTAGGTAGGCGCGTACTTTAATTTTTGTAATATAGGCGCAAATAAGTTAAACGTATATAATGTTTTAACTTAGTAAGGAAGCATCTAAACTAAATAAGGTAGGGGGTGTATATATATTAATTGGGGGGTATATATGTATTATTTAGGGGGTGTATAAATAGTGGCGACCTTTCTTTATAGAGGACTAAACGAGTTATGGGACGGCTAACTTATCACTACTAAGTATATAAAGGTAGAGAACTCTCAACTTTAATCCAATATGTAAAAACTTGTCCATACACGCAAACGACAACGAGATATTCTTAACATAGAAGTAACTAGATAGAAATAAAACACCAAGCTAAGGAAATCCTAAATAACGCCTTAATTCTTAATACTAAAAGATAAGAATATTGCAAAAATCTTCCTTATAAGAAATTTCTTATACCTTAAACCTCTTAGGATCTCTATCTATAGTAGAATCCACCTTTCTCTTGCGTATCCTTTTCCTTAATATCTCTTCTAATAAATCCTCTAATGCCTTTCCTAGTTGATCTCCTTGCTTGTATGGTTTATTCCTCTTGGCTATCTCTATTATAACATCTTTAAGTGGTTTGTATATCTCAGTATAACGGCGAAAGAGATGGGGATTCTTAGCATAGTATAATACAAGTCTGTTTGGTAGTATGTCCACGGCTAAAACCCAGGTAGGATACCAGCATATTACTGTAATAGGGCTAAATATAGATATAAATGATTTATAACTAGGGCTTCGGAGACGTCTTAAGTCCTTTATTATAAAACAAGAAGGCAACCACGAGACGAGATACTTTAGTTATCTACGCGAAATTATAGCATCGGAAATCGTTAATATTTTAAATAGGGGAGATGCAACTCCAAGAAATATTATAAGATTAGCTAAGCTATTCCCTGCTTACTTATTAGTATTGCTAAATAAATATAGGTGTTTTATAAACATACCTAGAGGCACCGGCAAACCTTTAATATAAACCTCTTTTAGTTAAGGTGAGTCTGTTTTAGCCTCGCTATAGCTCTCTATTGGCTTAGGTAAGACTGTCTTGGTTTTGCTACGGCCTTCTAGGCTTTTAAGGTAATTAGCATACATTTCCGTATCTTCTTAGGTATTACCCTCCGTATTGTCGTCGATTTTATAAGAGTTGACCTTATTAGGTATTTAAGTAGGTATATAAGGCATCTATTTCTATATAGGGTCGGAAAGCTGCAATTATTTCTTCTCCCTACTGGCAGATGCTATATCTTTATTGCCAATACAATTCTGGGATAATTTAAGGTTTCCAGCAAGTTGACAAATAGGTATATTATCTTTAGGGAGGTAGCATATAGTGATATTTCTATAAGCACTAATTAAGGACCTATAGGTTATGTTAGCAACGTATTTAAGCTTAGTTAAGGTAATATATATAATATCTAGTATTCTTATAAAGATGGTAAGGGATGTATAGTCAAGAGGTTAAATTTAAAGGTAAGTTAAATTAATGGCATATAAAAGCTAGGAGCACGACGTTTATATTCCATTTCTCTCTTAGGGCGGAGTTAAGATAAAAGGTAAAAAGGAAAGGCGGAATATACCAACCGCTCTTTTCCACTTTATGTGGTGTCTGTGGTATAATATTTAGTGGCTATAATTACTCTTAGCTTACGTATTATCTGCGCCTGGGACTATAGGCGCCTAAAGTAATCCACAAGTAAAGTATTAAGTGAGGTATTTTTAGGGGTAGCTATTAGCTAAGCTGTTACTAAATTTAAACAGCTAACGATTCTTAATAAACGCTGCATACCTTAGTAGGGTTTAAAGGCGTTTGCATAAAGTTATAAACTAGAATTAGAAGTTAACAATAACCCCTAATAACGCCTCTTTTAGTAGGAATAGTATTATATAATCTACTTCCAACGCCCATTCTTCCTAGGGCAAGACACTGCCTAAGCAGTAGACTTATCCTAGCTAGTAAATCTTATATATTAACCCCCTATCTGTGGCAAAGGAGCTGTTGGTGCCTATAGGGTAGTTTAATTAGCATTCTAGCTAAGCCCTTTATAAGCGCTCCGCCTTATATAAGCGGTAATTAACTCCTGTTAATCTGCTATGCATTAGGGGAGATCTTTTACTTAAAGCGCTAAGTAGCCAGTACTTAGAGGTCTATAGGCTTGTTCTATATCCTAATAATATCAACCACAATTTCTTCTTAAGTGGTATCCCGCAACCCTAAGTACCTGCAAGCGCAGCGTCCCTAAATTGTCAGCTAGTGAGTGGGCGTTTATAGATAAAGAAACCGACTTTAGAGATAGCGACGAGGCGTTAGCTGGTTAGGAAAGTGGCTTTAGCAATAAGGATTAAGAATGGGACGCAGAGACATTATATAGCGGAGAAAATGGTGTTAGCACTAAAGGTTAAGAAATAGGGGCAGATAGTAATAAAGAGATATTAAGCGACAAGGCCATATAGGCGACGGTTGGATACGGTGGCCTTGGCTTTATAGTCTTAAATCTATAAATATAGGATATAAATGCAAAGAAGATTTCTAATAAAAGCTAGTAAAAGGGTTAAAACTTTAGCCTCTTTTTATTTAGCCTATTGCAAAATAAAATAATATTTTACTATTCCTACCAGAGTCTCTACCCGCTTAACTTATAGCGAGCTATAAAGCATTTGCGATAATCTATGCTTCCACTTAGATGAATTTATTCACTACCTTAAAAGCGATAAGTAAGGCAAATCTATGCTAATAACCTAGGATTTTTTAAATTTCTTATAGACCTAGGACGCATGCCACCTCAGCAACTATTAGTCGTGTTTAAGACTATAGTACTTATAGATTTATATCTTAAGGATATAAACATGTTTTTTTATAGTGTTTTCTTTTTATTTAAATTATTTCTCTACTTATGGTATATAGCAGTTGTTCATCTATTCTGGTGTAGTGGGGAGGGGTGGTTGGGTTACGCAAGGGGGCTCGGACTTATGGCTATGCTTATAGGGTTGTTTATATAGGAACTTCTCCAAGTATATATAAAGGGGCTTGGACTTATGACTACAGGGCTGTTTATATAGGAACTTCTCCAAGTATATATAAGGGGGCTTCAAGTTGTTGTAAAGTTTATAGGGGTTATTATATGGGAACTTCTTTAATGTTTCTAGATCTAATTTTATATATTTCTTTTACTTCTAGTTTTGGGATTTTTATAACATTTGCTTCTTATTAATTTAGGTTTGCATGTAATGCATAAGGCTTAAATACAGCAAGGCTAAAGAGGATACTAGCGTAAGGTGCAGCTAGCTTCCAAGGGCGTTTTTACTACACGGCGCCCCGAAGATTTTGGCGTCGGGGGCCGGAATGGGCTGCTATAATGCCTAGATTGGGCATCGCTAGTACAAGGAATATTAGCATAAAGACAAGGCTGGCGTTAAAAAGGGAGCTATTCTAAAACCTTACGCATAAAATGGGCTTACTGGTGCTCCTACTATAACTATATATCTGCTTAATGCATACGCCCGTCTAGAAGCAGAATGGGATAAATATTTAAGTATATTTTCCTTAAAGTAATGCCGTATGCAGCCGTTTCTATCTAACTTATGCGGTCTAGTATATCTAATATCTTATCTATCGCAGCCTTGTTAAGCTAGTAGAAACAATATAAATAATATATACACTTGCCACAACCTAAGCTATTAAAATTTGCACCTTTACTAGGTACTCCCTACTCCTTACAATTCTAAGAGTATAGCCCTTTAACTTAAAAAGATATTCTAAAGGCGTTCTAAACTTTATCTGCTCTTATTAGCTACATCTAGCAACTTCTTCTATATACGTTAGTAGGTTAGACTTTCTAGAAATATTATTTAAGTTAGAGACCTAATTCTAATTGTTGTCTAGCAGTACGTTATTATATGCGAAATATTAATAGATCAGTGGACTTAATATAGATGCGTTAATTATAAAGTTCCTAAGAAGTGTCGGAACGATATTAAGGATCTATACCGTTGCCTAGATAGGGTGTGGGTATTAGAAACCCTATTACTTAGGTATTATAGTTGCTTAGTTACTACCCTATTAAGCTCTTCTATAAGCGATAATTAGGGGATTATATGTACTACACCTGAACCTACATATATAGTATTTTAGTGGACGGAGTATAATAGGCTTAGGTCTTTATAAAGAAAAAGCTATATATAAAAATGCTATAAACTATTCGTATTTGGAAACTACACATATATTTTAGATTTATATTATAGATACGCTAGAGCATGTCGTTTCCTTTAAACATTTAATTAACTTGGAAAACTAAGGCTATACTTAAGATTATCCTTTCCCCACCGATCTACAGTTTCGTTCACTTTTGGCTATATTAGTGGATGGGAAAGTTAACTAGCTAAAATTAAATCGCTAACTTTAACGTTAAATGCCACAACCCAAGGATAACGCTTATTCGTAAGTACACTATAATTAAAGATAATATCTACTTATTCTAATGTCCTCTAGTCTAATATCCTTATAATTAGGTGGCATAGCTCCGTAGTATTGGCGCTATTAGACTACTAAACCCAAAATCTTTTAATTAACTTAGTATCGGCCTGCTTAATGGAAGTATGGACCTTCTCGAGTTGGGCTAGGCGCGTCTAAATAAGGACCTATACCGGGCGTGCTAAAAGCTCGATTAAAAGCGACGCTATAAGCGTCTCCTGTTTAATAATATTAAGCGTTTATTAGCCGGAAGGTTGTGCGAGCTAGGCAATCATATAAGCTAGGGGTTGTGCGGGCTATAGGATCTTATAAGCTAGAGATTATAGGAGCTAGAAACTCGTGGGAGCTAAGAACTTATAGGAGCTAGAAACTTATAGGAACTAGGAAATTGTACAAGTTAGAAGATTATACAATCTAGGTAATTTAAGCCAAGAGGGTTGTACGAACTAGGCAATCGTGCAAGTTTAGGGGTTATGCGAGCTCTCAGATCTTGTGAGCTAGAGGTCGTGGGAGCTAGGTAACTTTATAAGCTAGAGATCTTATAAGCTAGGTAATTATACGAGCTGGAAAATCATACGCGTTAGGTAATCGTGCGACTAAGGTAATTATGCAACCGAGGGGTTCTAAAAGTAAGGCGCTTAGAAGTTATATTAGTCCTTAGTTAAGCAACTAATATTTAAAGCTCTAACTAATTAACTAATTCCGTTACAGATTAGACGAAGCTGACGACCACTTCTTAATGTATATATAGAGGCTCTAGAGCTATATTCAATAAAGCAGAGTTCTTATTCTTAATCGTCCTGTTTAATACCAAATTACTTCCTTAAATATTGCTTAAAACGCAGTTAAAACCAGAACTAGGAAAGAAAACTAACGAAATATATTATTTAAAAGTGTTCCGCTTATCTTAGCGCAGCTTATAGACAGCGAGAAATATAGCGACTTAAAACTTGTATACTAGGGACTAGATTTTAAAGTCTATAAAGCGATTATATACACCTAATCTCCTATGCTTGCAGCTGCCTGTAATGGGGGCTTTTAGGTAAAAGCTAACTAAATATTTAGTAGAATTAACCCTAACTAGGAACTAACTAACGGGTAAAAGGCGGCGACTAATATTATAAATATTAATAAGTTCAATTCTGGCACTGTTAAGAGAATAATCCAATTTATATATAAGAGGGACTATAATAATGGCGAGGAGGAGTAAGGATCCAATATTGTAAGTATAGAAACGCTTAGCTAAGGTAAGGATATATTTATATACTAATCCAATTTATCCGTACTTAAACTTTAATCTATAGAATTAGAGGTAGTGTAACTTAATAACGCTAATGCCTTATCACTATTTAAACTAGATAATAGCGGTAGCGATAACAAAGATATAACAACACAGCTAATAACGGCCAATATTATACTTTGCCACGTCCATATTAATGCAATTGCCAATTATTACGATATACCATAGCTAAAAGAGCTTGCAAATATAAAAATCCAATATATTCTAGAAACTAGCTGGTCCGCGGATAGGTTTCCTAATATTATTAAGAATATCTTCGGCCTAATAAGCGACTTAGTATTACATAATATAATCGCCTTAACAGTGGCCGAGCATATTAAAGAGCTTGTTAAACTTAAGGACTTTGTAGAGCTAGACGTTATAAGCGATTTTACCATCAGTATTATATAGACGGCGATTACCGCATCCAAGGATATAGAGGAAAATTTTATACAGAAACTTTAAGCTGTTTAATCTTAGCTATAATAAACGGAGTTACTACTTTAATCCGCCAAGGTAAGGTGCGCCGCAGCTGAGAGCAAAAGCAAAAATATTAATAACTGTCTTAATACTCTCTGCGGGACTGGGACCTGTTATAATATTAATTGCGGCGCCAAGTTTATATATTATATTAAGGATAGTAGTTATCTGCTCGACCCTAATCACCCTTATATACTTTGTTGCTTAAAATGCTAGTATATAATTTAGATAATTTAAGAGCCTATAGCCATCCTATAAAACAGTAGGTAGGATGGACAGGTTACTTTAAGCAAGTATATTGCATATATAGGAAGAACCTTTTACTACCATTTCTATAATCTAAGCTAGCTTCCCTAGTTGCCTCTATAAGCTTCTATATTACAAGAGCCCTTTTTAAAACAACGAGGTAGTCTCTAACTACTTAAACTAAATTCTCTCTAGTAGCTTTCCTAGGGCTAAACTTCCTATTAAGACCCTATAGCTCCTCTGTGTTTAAACCTAGCCGACTTAATAGCTATAAGACAGGTTTTATGGCCTACTATAATATTTCGGCTAACTATTCTAATATACGTAGTTTATCCTAACTAACTATAATGCAAGGAGCGCCTTTAGTCTCTTTTATTTTAACCGCGATCTTATGTATTTTGCTATTACCCTATCTATAACCAATCATTTGGACCTATTGTATTATTTAGAGAGCTTACTTAATCTCTTTATAGTTAAACTAATAGTAGGCGAATATCCAATCTATTTTAAGACAAGTTTGTCTCTAGCTGCACTAAATACGAATTATATTAGCTAATTATATTTAGTCTAAACCTAACTATTATAGTCCAGTGCCGTCCACTTTAGTAAGGGGTTATAGATTAACTCTATAATCTATTCAGCAAGCGAATTAGACATAATATGCCTTTAAGAGTATAAAAAGATTAAGAAAGTTGAATATAAGGGGGTTAACTTATTAGAAATTTAACCCTAGGCGGTAGCCTATTTATATATTAATTGCTAAAGCCTTAGTATCCAGCTAGTCTTATATCCTCGCATCTATTGGCCGGAATAGGGAAGGGCGTATATATCTATATATAGAAATGTAGGTTGATTATTAGGTAACAAGAGCTGCTAAAATATTTAGGTATAGTATTCTGGAGTACTTAGTTAAATTATACTACGAAAGTAATAGGGTAAGTAGGTTAGCCTCTAATACGCGTGACATCTATCTTATATATTAAGGCTTATATGCATGCTAAGCATTTTCCCACTACCCCTCTATTTGGATAAAGTTAATTATATAACTAAAAAACCCCACTTATCCTAATTCACTAAAAAGTATTATTCGCGCTTTTTATTAATTACTTAACAGTAACTAGGCCGCATAAAGCGGTAAATAAGACCTTCACTAGAATCTTAGTAATACTAATACTAAAAAATGCCCTTCCTTAAATATAGTTTCTGTATAGTCGATCCCATATCTTCCTAATATAGCAAAATCCCTTATCTTTTTTATCGGAACCCTTCCGCTCTCATAGATGTCACTTATGCCCGAATATTTACATTAGATTAAACTAGATACTAGTAATATAATAAGGAATATCTATAAGGTGCTAAAGAAGCAGGAAACCACTTTTACAACGTCTTTAAAACTGGGTATAGATAAATGCATATTAAAGAAAGTGGATTAGAAAACCACTTTTACACTATCCTTAAAGCCGGGTATAAAGAAATGCACATTAAAGGAAGTAGATCAGGAAACCACTTTTACACTATTCTCGGAACTAGGTATAGAGAAATATATATCAAAGGAAGTGGATCAGGAAGCTTTGCACCTTTATAGAGTAGCTTGGCCGAAGTTGTTTATAAAGGTAGGTAGTAAGCCATTAAATTATACGTAATCTGCTAATAATTTAGCAGCCTCTACAACGCTAGGTCATTTTTCGATCTATAAAAGAAGATATATATATAGGAACTCAAAGGGACTAGTTTATCATTCCTATCCAGATCTTAAAGGCGCCTATATATATTACCAATAAAAGCACTAAACAGCAAGTAGAGCTAACTTGCGGGTATGCTGTCCTTTATACTACCGGTAAGCCAGCCGCTATTGGCGATAGGGTGGTATTTCTTATCCTATCGCTATAGCCGGTCTAAAAGAAAAGCCTAGTAGGCAGCTTATAGTTCTATATTAAGATCTATTAAGTCAAATACTTTAAAGAAGTTGTATTGTGGTTTAAAGGATATAAGGAAATTATCAAAGAGGTTATATTATAGTTTAAAGTCTACGAGGATCCCTGGCGTAGAAGGGACTTTATTCTATATTAGAGTTGATAATTCTCTACTTATTCTATTATCTGGTATTGCTAAATAGTTTTTGGCGTCTATTAGCGGAGTAGATAGGTTTAATAAGAAGCTCTTAGGTCTATTCTTGGTATTAAATAAGACTATTATGCTATTATAACATGCCTCCTACTATGTGGGGTTCATTAGGACCCCTAAATTGCCGTAAGTTATTTCTATCTAAATTTATAGCTGGTTCTTGCTAAATGGTCTGTTTGGCCTAAGTGCCTAGGCCTACTTAAATACATCTTCCTTAAGGTTAGGCACTAGTTGTGAAACATATTTATAACAGCACTTATTATATAGTGTGCCTCTTCTATTATCTATTAAATATAATATGTTAAATGGCTAAGCTCTATTATCTTTGTGGCCTAGTAATAGATTGTGTAAATTATTTTCAGAATTCCCTAATAAAAAGTTAGAATTTTCTTAAGCACTTAGTTCTATTTACCCTTACCTATATTATTTCTAGTGGCATATCCATATGCCTCCTATACATGCGGTGTCGGAGCGGCCTATTAGAATGTAGTAACGGGATTTGCTACGTTATATTAGTCTTGCCTTATAGTGCCGGCACTTTGCTCTACTAAAAGTAAGTTCCCCTCTCTTTAGACCCTAAGTTACTTGCTATTTAGTTATTTAGCGGTTTTTAATCTTCTCTTTAGAGCTTCCAGAATCCAATTAATCGCTTTATATATAATAGCCGTAGTAGCACCTAGTAAAGTCAGCATCTACACTAAATTATAAGGATTTTAACTATACTAATGCCTTCTTTAATTAAGCTTTCGGTAAGTATATAGTATTCTTTTAAGGTATTTAAGATGCCCGCATCTTTAAGGGCTTGGATTAATTCGTCGTAGTTAGAACCTACCTTTAGGAACTTCTTTTCCCATCTAAGATTATGGTTAGTATATAAATAACTACTATTTACTGCTAAGCTTATACTCCATCCCCTATCTTTAAAGAAAGGAAGAATAAGATACTAGGCCCTCCTAGCGCCTTACTAATTAGGCAGTACTTACTTCCGCCAGTAAAGAAATCTTCTATCTCTTTAGTAAAGTCTTTAAGCGGGATTTTAGTATTTAAGCCAATTCTATAAAAGTCTTTGGCTATTAAGCTTGCCGTATATCTATCTTTTAAGAGTTTTTATAGAACTACTCGACCGAATCTATAAAGGAGTTAGTAGTATACCTTCTCTATTTTAAGAACTAAGCAGATAAAAACGGTATAATTAAGCGGATTTTTAAGAAAGCTCTTTATTACGGACGCTTTAAGTACAATGTTACGACTACTTAGAGAGGAGTCGGCGGAAGCTAGTTAGTTAATACAGGCACAGTCTAGGATAGATCCGGTGGAACCATGTAACAAGGAATAGTAACCAAGGTTACGTGGTGTTAAACGTATTAACTATATTAAACAGAAGGGACGTTACGTTTAATACAGACAACACGTACCTTACATACAAGAGAGGATTTCTTAGGAGTATGGTTGTGTATTTAAAGGACCTCAGTTCCTACCGTAGATAGTTCTCTCCTTGTAGTGAATCTCAGAATACAATTGGAGTTAATCTATTAGGCAACCACTCCACTAGTTATTATTACGTTGTCGACTTGTCGTACCTATATACCCAGCCCATTAATAGAACCCACCATAGTTCTTGCTATAAGGTTTCGTTACACATTCACTACCAAGGTTACGGTATTGGAACAAACTCGAACAATATACCACTAAGAGCAGCACTAGTTACAACGGCATTAACGGGAGCCACAACCTCAGGGCCAGGTAATACCAGTATAGACAAGGGGGATTCTTAAGTAGTTACGCAAGGTTAGTTACAGGAAATAGTTAATTACTTATAAGATAATAATAGGATACTCAAAGAACGCATTAATAGAATTAGAGCAGTAAAGATCAAGTTACCTTTAATCAAACAATTCTTAGGGGAGAAGTCAAAGCTCAAGGGATTTCTTACACAGATACACTTTAAGGTAGTACAGGAAGGAGCGAAGTTAGCAACATCGTTAGACCAAGTAGCCTATGCAGGATTGTTCCTAATAGGGAGGGCACTTAAGTGGTTTAAGCTATATCTCACGGAAATATAGGCTAATAGCATAACAACTACTAACCAAGATATACGATATATATTTGCCAGTTAGAACGGGTTTGCAAAGCGACTAACGCAGATATTTAGAGACCTAGAGGCTATAACCATAGTAAAACAAAAGCTTCAGAACTTAGTACAACGCACTTTAGTAATTAAGTATACAACACAGTTTTAAACACTAGCTATATAGGTTGAGTGGAATAATAGGGCGCTTATGGCATAGTATAAACAGGGACTTAAGGCTAAAGTCCAGAACGCAATCATCCTAATAGAAGATGCAGATACTCTAAAGGAGTTAATAGATTAGTTAATAAAGATTAATAACAGAATCTACCAAAGGGAACAAGCTAAGAGAGGGCAAGACAGAGTTCTACAGTCGTATAAGGCGCAGAGTACGCAACAACAGACATAGAGTTAAAAACCATAGAATGGCGCAGAGCTAATAGACCTAAGCGGTACCAAAGAAACCCAAAGATAGGAAAAGAAACCATAGAAACCTAAAGGTTAAGGATTAAGTAATTAAAGGACTAAGGAGTAGAGGCCAAACCAGGGATTTTAGTAGCAGAAGACATTTAGGCGGACTCCATAGCAAGAAAGATAGTTTAAAGATGGAGCTTATATAAATTACAGAAAACAGGGTTATTTTGCTAGAGACTATAGAGGTGGTTAAAATAACTACGCGGTAAAGGGAACCAGACTAGCAGACGGCACGTACGTACAGAGGGACAATAGTGCACTATAAGGAACAAAAGAGTGTTCGATTAACAGTTTTGCGTATTATTATAACAACGCATGCCGAATTCATAAGGACGCTAAGTACGGCGCAAGCTATTAGCCACAGGAGCTAGAGTTAAAAGGACTCCAAGGAACCAAAGAGTCCAATAAAAAACAGGATCAACTCTACAAGCTGGATTAAGATGTCACAGTAATATACGGACGAAGATTAGCAGTAATAATAATAGAGTTAAAGTACTTATTAATTAACAGCGATAAGGATAAAAAAGAGGCTAACTAGGAGCACTTAAACCTTAATAACGCAACAGAAGTAGAGACTGAGACCATTACCAAATAAGGTTTAGTAACGGATGTTATAACACTATTAGATATAATTTCCATCGCTTCACAAGACGATAGGAGCAACGTTTAGAAGAAACTAAGTAAGTAGATAACTACTAGTGCTAGCTTATTACTTAATAAAGGCAAAAGGCCACAGGCTCAAGATTCTTAAGAAGAGATAAAAGAAGCTCAAGATTCTTAAAGTGAGATGAGACATACCTAAGAACCCATAATAAACAAAAACTAATAGGAAAGGGCAGCAACTCAGTTCAGTAACAGACGAATAAGTATAAAACGCCAGTTTAAGAACTACAAGTTTAGGGAACAAGTAAGAACATTAGCAATTCTAGGTAAACGCAGTATTCAGCCTAAAGATTGAAAAGTTAATACCAGGATTAAAAAGCAAGACGACTACAAGGATCTAGCTGCAAGACGTAGAAAACAAGAAACTATAGATAAGTTTAGAATAAGAATTATCGCATAGCAAGAGCAAAAGCTAGATAAGAGATTAGCTATGCCAGGTTATATAAGGGATAGAGCACCCATATAAAGAGTTACTAATAGGCCAAGTGTAGGGACACCTAGGGTAAAGTAGTTAGACAAACTAGAACAAGAAAAGGATCTAAATATTCCAACCAGGTTTAAAGAAAGATATACCAAAGGATGTTACAATACAGCGATAACAAGGTACTTTCTAACAGATAGACCATACACACTAAACCAGTTATACGGAAAGTGGTATAGGCAACGACACAATAATAAATAGGAAGACTTTTATATATAGCTAAATAAAAAAGTTATCCAAGACTAACCTATTATAGAAAAACGCATGAGTTATATCAAAGGAGTATTAATTATAATATTAAGGAACCTAGAAGAGAGGTCTAGGGACTAGAGAAGCAAGCAACAAATCTTAGTACCTACAGCAGAGATACCAGTAGTTAGGTTAACCAGGTATAGGTTTAAACTTAAGAACGAAAACAAACTAAGAGTTAACCCAAAACATATAGCGCATTATACACTATTATGGATAGCTTGTGTGGATAATATATGCAATATATATAGAGCACCTAAGGATAAGAACCGGAAGTACCTAGCAAGGATGTATTAGGCACCAGAGGAAAAGCGGTTTAGAAACGCCAAGTATATACATAGTTGGCACCCAGTAGAAGTACAAGGTCAAGGAGACTTAACACTTTAACTAGAAAGATTCCTTACGGAAGAATACCTAGACGGATAATAGTGGTGGGAGTGCCCAGAGAACACTTGTCTATAGCATATAGAGGAAAAGAAATGAACTAAGTATTAGCCAAAGTTGGACTAAGTATAGGCAGGATCAAGCAGCCAACAGTTAAAAAAAGGGGAGGTGTATAGAACCAGAGGGAACCAGTGTTAGAGCCTTAGACCCTTAAAGGAATTTAAGGATGATACCTAAATTTAAGAGCTAAGTGGCAAGATTAGCAGTTCAAAGTATTGGTAGATAGTAGAGCAATAAGGAACCACATATCACCAAAGGCAGTAGAAAGGATAGGGTTACTATATAGACAGAAGGAATACCTATATCCACTTATAACAATTTCAGGAGATCAGATAGCCTATAGAGGAGGTATTATTAATCTCAAAACAGGACCTATTCAGATAACTATTAAAGGGAGACCAGTTAGAATATCTTTTAATATCCTACCATTAGGACAGGACGAGGCGATACTAGAAATGCCTTAGTTACAAAAGTACAATCTAAAGATTAATTGGGTTATAGGTTAAGTCGATATCTAGGATACATAATAGTATAAAGTGCGACAGCAAACCAAGTTGGTATGGTACCAAGTTGGAGCAACATATAAAGAGACTAAGTGAGGCTTAAGTCATATACCAAAGAGATACCACAAGTATGGTAAAAAGTTATAGTCACTAGAAAGTGAGAAGCTGTTAAAACATATAGCTTAGGACCATAAGATAGAGTTAAAAGAGGGAATAAGTCTAAAGTTCTTTCCAATCTATAAGCTTACTGAAACAGAGTCAGTAGCGCTTAAGGAGTTTATCCAGGAGAACTTACGAAAGGGATACATTAGACTATTACAGTTGTTAGTAGGATATCCAGTATTATTCATCCCAAAGAAAAACGGAAAACTCAGGATATATATAGACTACAAACAGTTAAACAGCATCACCAGGAAGAATAGGTATCCTTTACCCTTAATTAGCGAAATCCAAGACAGAATAGGCAACGCAAAGATCTTTATAAAGATAGATCTAAGGTAGGCGTACTACCAAATCAGAATTAAGGAAGGCGACAAATAGAAGGCAGCCTTTAGGTCAAAGGAAGGACTATATAAGCCATTAGTTATACAATTCAGGCTTATAAACGCACTAGCAACATTCTAGAAGCGAATTAATAGTGTATTAGGAGAACACTTAGATGAATTTGTTATAGTATATCTTAACAACATTATTATCTACTTAGAGAGTAAGGAAGAACACAAAGAACACATTAAGTGGGTCTTAAAGAGACTATAAAAAGAAAAGATACCAGTAGCAATTAAGAAATGCGAGTTCTTTACCAGAAAGACCAATTTCGTTAGATTTATTATTAAACCAGGCCAACTTAGTATAGATCCAAAAAAGATCAAGGCTATAGTAAATTGGCAAGAACCAGAGAACGTTATACAGTTGAGATCATTCCTAGGGTTTTGCAATTACTGCAAAAGGTTCATAGCGCAATGGTCACAGGACATTAAGCTATTTACACAGCTAATAAAGAAAGAAGAACTGTGGGCATAGGGAAAGGAGTAATAAGAACTATTTAAGAAAATCAAAGAGTTGTTTACCTAGGAGCCAGTTCTTAAGATCTACCAACCGGGTCTAGAGACGGTTGTAGAAATGGATATATCAGACTTTACACTAGGAGCGTACTTCCTATAGAAATATCAAGATAGATGGCACCTAGTAGCGTACTATAGTCGAAAGATGACACCACTAGAGTTAAACTATGACATTTACAACAAGGAGTTGTTAGGTATAGTTACAGCACTTAAGAAATAAAGAGCATTCTTGCAAGGTATAAAGAAACCATTTATAGTTAAGACGGACCATAAGAACCTTACAGGATTCCTAATAATAAAGAAACTCAACCAAAGATAGGTTAGATGGGCGGAAATGCTTATAGAATACCATTTCGAAATTCAGCATACCAAGGGTACAGATAATGCACAAGTAGACGCTCTAAGCAGAAAAGCTGAACTATAGAGTAGTGAAAAGCTATCAGGAGCTTTATTGCGAAGGGATTAAGACGGATTAATTAGGTATAATTATCCGAAGATTATAGCAACCAAGAAAAGTCAGATCTATAAATCACCAGAGAGTAATTAGATATAGAAGATCTAAGAAGCACAAGCAGAGGATCCAGACTTAGAGTAATATAAAAACAAAAAGGTAACGTATATACCTAGGTCTATTACAGAGGAGTTTATTAAAGAATTCCACAAGGAAATAATATAAGGACACAACGGAGCTATAGGCTTAGTGTTAAGACTCTAAAAGAAGTACATTGTTTAAGGAATCTAGAGACTAGTAAGGCAAGTTATAAAGAAATATCTAGATTGCTAAAGAAACAAACCAATAAGGCATAAGCCGTATGGAGGGCTATAACCTATCAAGACACCAGGAAGACCATGGGAGGTTATATTATAGGACTTTATTGTTAAGTTACTAAAGTCAAGAGATCCTATTACAGAATAAGATCATAACGCGATTTTAGTAATAGTGGATAAGCTAATAAAGTGGGGATACTTTATAGCATGCACTAAAGAGATATCAGCAGAAGATGTCGCTAGAATCTATATAAAAGAAGTGTTTACAAGATATGGAGCACTAGATAAGATTATATTAGATAGAGATCTAAGATTTATAGCAGCATTTTAGGAAGTATTTCTGGCAGAATAAGGGGTTCGCGCAGTAATATCTACAGCATATTATCCGCAAACGGATGGACAAACAGAAAGACTAAACTAGACACTAGAGCAGTATCTAAGGCACTATATTAATTACGCACAGAATAATTGGGTATCGCTATTACCAGTTATATAGTTTGCATACAATGCAACACCGTAGAAAGGAATGGGGACATTACTATTTAAGGCGAATTACGGATACGAGCTAAGAATATCGTTATCGCCACGTTAAGCAAAAAAGACGAGTAGCACAGCTAAATAAAGAATGGAGACGTTAATAAATCTTCATACAGACCTTAAAGAAACAGCTAAACTAGTATAGAAACGAATAAAAAGGTACTATAATGCTAGGAGATCTGAGGGACCAGATCTTAAGGAGGGGGATAAAGTGTGGCTACTATACAAAAATTTCAAGAGTCGACAACTAAGTAAGAAGTTGGACTATGTCAGACTAGGACCTTTCAAAGTTAAGCAAAGAATTTTATTGGTTATGTATAAGTTAAACCTACCAGCCAAAATGAAAATCTACCCTATATAGCATGTCGCAATGCTAGAGCTAGCACACGGAAATATTAAGCCACCAGTCTATAAGGTAGACACGTATAGAGGACAAGAGGAAGACGAATGGCAAGTTTTAAAGATTATTAGTTATAAGGACGTAGATAATGAAACATAGTATAAAGTAAAGTAGATAGGCTATAGTAAGACTACCTAGGAACCACTAAACAACCTAGAGAACGCTATAGGAAAGGTACGGGAGTATTAAAAGAAAGTAGGTTAGGCAACATTAATAAGGAAGGATTGCCAAAAAATAAGTCACCTAAGGGGGACCCAAGAGGAGCAATTGTTAAGCTACTTAGAGTTGTTTCCCTTATAGGAGGAGAGCCAGTCCTTTTATTACCTAGCTTAGATAAACCCTATTAAATAAGTTTCCACTTCTTGGAACGAATCTTCTTACGGACACGTTTAAGGCGTTAAAGATAAGCATAAGCTAAACGTTAAGCTTTAAGGACGCATGCGGACTTTTTTAAGGCACGTTAAACCTTAAGCAGCGCGGAGGCCAGCTTACCGTTAAGCTTTACAGCGGTAGATTAAACACGAGACCCTATAATAAGTTACTTAGGGAACTTAAAAACTGTTAAGAGTTATGGGACGCACACACTTAGCGTTAGAAACAGAGCGAACATTATAGGATAATTAAACGTTTGCTTTGGTGCACTTAGAGTAAAAAGAGGGTTGTTAAGACAAAGGACTCGCTAGCGCAATATAAACTAACCCCTTTTTTGCGCACCTTGAGCAAGGAATCGCCATCACTTCACTAAGTAATAGTATAGAGGAAACAGTACGAAGGCGACGCTTAACCTAGGAAAGAGAAGAAGAAGCTTTAGGTATAATAAGTACAGATATTAACCAGACTGATTAAACGGACATTACACCTCTAGTGGACGACTTGGAGATATTAGGAATCTTCAAGAACGAAGATAAAGAGGAGGGAGATAGTATTATGGACGCTTTAAGTACGATATTACAACTACTTAGAGAGGAGTCGGTGGAAGCTAGTTAGTTAATATAGGCATAGTCTAGGATAGATCTGGTGGAACTATATAACAAGGAATAGTAACCAAGGTTATATAGTGTTAAATATATTAACTATATTAAACGGAAGGAATGTTACGTTTAATACAGATAACACGTACCTTACATACAAGAGAGGATTTCTTAGGAGTATGGTTATGTATTTAAAGGACCTCAGTCCCTACCATAGATAGTTCTCTCCTTATAGTAAATCTTAGAATATAATTAGAGTTAATCTATTAGGCAACCACTCCACTAGTTATTATTACATTGTCAACTTGTCGTACCTATATACCTAGCCCATTAACAGAACCCACCGTAGTTCCTGCTACAAGGTTCCGTTACAAATAATATAGCAGCCATAGTGCGAGCACGGCGTTGCGCTTATAAGGAAGAAGACGCTTTAGGTATAATAAGTAAGGATATTAACCAGACTAATTAAACGGACATCACACCTCTAGTAGACAACTTAGAGATATTAGAAATCTTTAAAGACGAAGATAAAAAGGAGGGAGATAGTGTTACAGACACTTTAAGTACAATATTACAACTACTTAGGGAAGAGTAGGAGGAAGCTAGTTGGTTAATATAGGCACGGTCTAGAATAAAACCAGTGGAACTATATAATAAGAAATGGTAAGCGAGTTATATAATATTATACGCAGTATACACAGTGTACGCAGAGTATGTTTATATATACTACATACAACACGTACCTTACGTACAAGAGAGGATTTCTTAGGAGTATGGTTATATATTTAAAGGACCTTAGTCCCTACTATAGATAGTTCTCTCCTTGTAGTAAATCTTAGAATACAATTAGAGTTAATCTATTAGGCAACCACTCCACTAGTTATTAGTATGTTGTTGATTTGTTTTTACCTATATACCCAGCCCAATAATAAGACCCACCGTAGTTCCTGCTACAAGGTTCCGTTATATAGATTATATTTTTCTGTTAAAGCTATTAGATTTAGGTAATCTTAAGTCCCAGTATAAGGCGTTCTATATATTTTACTATCTTTTATATAGTTGCTATATTATTTGCCTAGCATCCCTTTTCTACCCTAAGGCTTATAGGAACCGCTAGGACTTTAACTAAGTAGTCTTTATAAAGTAATTTTATGCTAATATATTCTCCTAGCCTATCCCCTACCCTTATAGCTTATTTCTTTACCTATTAGTTCTTTAGGGTAACTCTAATGTCTCCACTCCTTAGGTATTAGACTATAATAGCATTATAGACTTCCTTATAAATTTCTATAAGGACTTCTATTTCTAATTATCCCCTAAGCCCCTTTACTTTTTCTATATTTAGTTATATTATAATTATATACCCGGTTATTATCTTAAGGGGGTTAGGTTCCCTATACTATAAAAGCGTAATTACGGCAGCCTATGTATAGTTTACCAGTAAAAAAGGGTTTTATTTATTTTTAATTTTACTTAGCCGTTAGAGGATTTAATTAAAGGATTACTAGAGGGGCGCCTAAGGGATACTAGACTGGCGGAGCTATTCTACTAGCTATATTAGTTTATTATAGCTAATAGTTACTCCCCTATAATTATAGATACTAGACGCGTCTAATAGGCTTTATATTTTATTAGATGCCTTCTTAATAAAGGTATTTCTGCTTTATAGTGTGGTATTCGCCTGTTCTTGTTGTGGAGGGCCATTACTAGGCGTGGTTCTGGCGGTCGCGCGCGAGTACGAACCACCATCGTTTGACGTGTGCCTCCCCTGCGATGCAGGCATCTCAGGGGGGTTCTCTAGGTGTTTTTCGGGGTTCTTTTTGGTTGGTTTTGGTCTTTTTGGGCCAGGCCAGAATACATATGCATTATAAAACTACTATACACAGCAAGTTTGCCTGAACTGCTTGCCTAGTTCCTTGCCACGGTTAACATAGCAGCTGGTGGACAAAGCCAGCTCCTACCCATATGCACTTGATTTGCTCCATAAGCCTATCCTTACAGCCTACCCCTGCCTAAATAGACCGACACGCGCATCCGTCCTTTTGGTCTATACAGACAGTGTTGTCGATAAGGTATTGATCCTTCCTCTAAGACAGGTCCACCAGGAGTTAGAGCCTAGTAAAGGGGTAAGGTTCCTAAAGTCGTCCATCACTGCCATTGTATACCACGCCCCACAGCCGTTAGCTGCTTCGCGTTACCTATAACGCTCTCACGACGACAGGCCGACCGTGTCTTGCAGGCGTGGGCCCATGATAACTTGACGCCGCGTAGCTACCGTCCCTCAGCCGCCTACTAACCAAACTTGTTGTCCTCCTATCTTAACCAATACCTGCATCTAAGTCCGTTCTAGCCTGCCTATACAGGTTCGTCTTAGCTCTTTCTTAGTCCGTTCTAGATTAACGTCGCCGCCTAGAGAAGGGTGCCCCCAGTTAATTTCTATATAGATATTATTATAGTTAAGGTTAATTAGAGCTTGTATAATTAACTTCTATTTGGTTAACCAGGCGGGCTTGCCTATAGCTTTAAAAAATAGGCGATGACGATGTGTTAGTATAGAGGATGGGTAGTGGCATACATAGGTATAGAAAAGTGGTTTAAACAGGTAAGGATTCGGCAAATTTCTGTACTAGATTATAGTTTCTAACATAAACCCATCCTTTTCTGAAGCGACTGTACTTAAATCTTATCCTGCGAATATTTTCCCGATAAAACCACCGCTAGGTTTCTTAATAAAGATTATTAGTATAGCTATAGGTAAAGAACTTACTCTAATAAATCCTTTGTTTAGATGTTTATCTAAGTACTTCCATAATACCTAGAGTTCGTTTTATAATATTCCATATAAGTGTCTAAATTTAGGATGTTTTCCTTCTTTAACTATAATCTTATAATTATATAGACGGCGTTCCAGTAGCTTATTGGCTTCCTTTTATAAGAATATATCTAGATAATTATAGTACTCTATTAGTACCTTTATAGCTGGGCTAGTATACTTCTTTAGTGCTAAGGCCTTTTTAATATTAGCTATTATAATAGCGAAGATTATATATTCTAGTTTCCTGGCAAATTATACTAATAAAGTGACTCCAATTATATAGATATCTAAGGTATTAAGTAAGCTTAGATTATCCTTAGTTTCTTATATAGTTTCTTATTTAGCTTTAGGTTTAGTATTAGGTACGGAGTTAATATTAGATTTAGGTTTAGGTTCTTTAAGGATCCTTTTTATAGTAGAATACCAGTTCTTCTAATACCTTTATACGTTAATCTTAAGCTTCTACTTAGTTTGGGACGATGTAGTAGTTAGAGTCGATTTATATAGTCTAGCGTAATTTCTAGATCCTTAGTAGATATTAGTAGAATTCTTATATTAGTGGAATTTAGTGGAATTCTTAGGTTATTAAAATTAGACGGAAATTTTAAACTAACAGATTCTAGTAGATTTTCTAGATTTTGGTTTAGGGTCTAAGTAGCGAGTTATAAGGTACTTCTGCTTATAATAGAAGGCGGTAAATAGAAGCTTAAGGTTGTTTTAATTAATGATTACCTTATATAGCTTTAGCTAGGGTTATCTAAGAATTACTAAGTAACCTAGGGTAGTTATAAAGAGCTTAATTAATTCTTTATAGTTTAGGTATTGGAGTTTTAGGGCCGCTATATAAGTAATACGGCCTAAAATAGTACGTTTGCCATTAAATCTAAATATATTAATATGCCGGTTAAGGGGTATTAGGGTAAACCTATTATCTTATATAAAGATCTTATTAATAAATCCTATACCGCTAGCTCCTATATTAATTAGGACTTAAATATTAGCCTATTAACCTTTCTGCTAAAGATAATAGTTAACGATTATACTATAATCCTAAGAGTTAGGATTTGTAATATTTAATATATTAATAAGATCCTATAATATAGCTGTCCTAAAGAGCAACTTAACTCTAGGACGTACCTTTTAGTAGCAAGTAGGAAGGGGTTCCTATAGAATATTAGTTATAGCTTTATTCTTATAAGTAGTACTTACTAAATATAGGGCTAGAATTAGGTAAAGATTAGGGATGGTAACTAGAGGATTAATATAGTAAACAGCTGCGAGTATTAGTTATTTATAAATTATATTAGGGCATAGAAATATAGTAGTATTTTAAGATATAAGCCTTACTTCCGTATTTATAGAGTTAGGGTGCTTAAGCTAAGATAATAACTTAGTGGACGTTTATAGAGTTGTTATATTATATTAAGGAGTAGGCTTCGGTGTTAGGCGTAGTATATTATTATACCGTTTATTAATAATATTTACGTAGGCATTAAGGGCTCCTAGTAGGTCTACGCCTATTAGGGAGGTTTTTAGTTTAGGGCTTAGGAATTTAATAAGGCTATTAACTAGTATAGAGTTATTCTAGCCTATTTCTTTTACATAATAGTTAAATTTAGAGAAGTATACTAAAAAGCTTTTTATTCCTTAAGTTATATAGTTTATCTTCCTCTAAGCAGTAGCTTAGCAGTTTAGGTCTTTATATATAGCTTTAAGAAGTATAACTAGACTTTATACTAAGTTTAGTTAAAGGGGTTTAATAAGGTTAGCTACGTCTCCTTCTAGTTAACTTAGGGCGTAGTAGAGTTAGTTAGCCTTAGTTAGGTAGCGGTTAGTATTACTAGTTAGCTTATTTTTAAGCTAGCTTAAGAATAATTAGAGTTCTTATTATTTACTAGTAAATATTAAAGGGTCTAGTAGTTATTTAGATTATTATAGTATAGTAGTTAGTTTAGGGTAAGAGACTATAGCAGGTTTAGGGCTCTTATTTTGCGTATTTATCTCTAGGGATAGCGTTTAGTCTTAGGGCCTTAGTATAGGCATCTTAATGGTATATATTTCTTCTTAGAGGTCCTTAATTAATTACCAGTATTATGCTTCTTATTTGGTATATTATTAAGCCAAAGTGGCTTAGTTCTATACGAGGGCGTCTATAAAGAACTTTTATATTACTACTAATTATTTTTAAAGCGCGGATATAATACCAGTAGCTATTATAGAGGCTTTAGGGTTATTTTATATTTTAGAGAGTAGTTTATAAAATTAACGTAATATAGTATTATCGAGTAAGTATAAGCGACGATAATATATAGCGAAGTATATATTATTAAGCTATATATATAAACTATATAATAAGGTTCAAACGTTATATAAGAAGAGAAGGTAAGGAAATAGGAAAAAAGGGTATATATTATTAGTTTAGTTACTTAGTTAATATATAATAATAATTCATTGCTTAACGTCCGATTCGGATCCCTATTGGGCCTACGCGGACTACTCCTTATATACATATGGGAAGAAAACTCTATATGAGAAAACCCCGTGATCCATCTCCCCGCCTTTTGGGACTCGCCTGCTAGCGCCTACGAGGCGCCTGCGCTTAGTTAATATATATATAGAGCAGAATAGGATTTAAGTAGCGGTCCTAATAGAACTTAGTAGGATTTAGTAGACTTGGCAGAATATAGCAGATTGCGGCAAATTGCCGTTAAATTGCTGTAGATTGTCATCAGATTGCTATCTCGGGGTCGGTCTCTTCTTACTACGTAGGTAGAAATAGGTAAATGTGTATAAGGTGTTATGGAGGTATCCCATAACAGCTATAAGCTAGACTACTAAATAGCTGGCCCCTATAAGATCCTTAAAAAGGTAGGGCACTCTTTTAAGGTTAAACTACTAGAGTTAATAAAGATCTACCCTATCTTCTCTTTAGATTAACCATAAAAGGCCGCAGACAACCTATTACCTAGATAGCACAATAAACCCCTACTACCAATTTAGATTGCGGAGGTTAAGAAATAGGAAGCTAAAGAAATCCTAGTAGTTAAGAGGGTTTATAATATCTTAAAATACTATATAAGCTAGGTAGGCTATAATAAAGACCTAGAATAGTATCCCGTATCTAAATTTAAATATTCCCTCTATAAGCTGCGAGATTTCTACCTAGCCTACCCTAACTTCCCTAAATCGCTATATAAATTAGACGACTAGATTAAATGCTAGGAAGAGAGGTTAGATAGTTATAAGAACTTAGATAATAATAAGGAGCTTAAATAACGCCTAAGGGCAGGCTTTTTTAGAAGAGGGGGGTAATATAATGGTGCTGGAGCGCGTTACCTGCTAAATTCTACCATATTAGTAAACTAGCTAATTAGGACTTTCTATCCCCGGGATAGAAAATCGCCATTGGCCCGCTAACTACTAGCGCCTTGGCGGCCTCTTTATATCTTATTAGTCTCTAATGAGGTTCGTCTTCTTTTTTTTCTTTTCCTTAGCTTAGTATCTTTATAAAATAGCATTTATTTAAGCTTCGTCTTAAAGGCATTTGTCTGAGCCGTTACATTTTATATCCTTCTACCTATTTATATTTAAAATTTAAAGTCTTTTATTATATAACTTTATAATCAAAATATCTATTAAGGAATTATATTATCTAGTAATTACTAACTGTTAGTGGGATATTGTTTAGATTATCTAGATTAGGTATATAGCTTTAATTAAAGATATAGTCCAGAGCAGCATATAAAAGTTCCCTTTATACTAAAAGTTTTATACAATTAAAACAATTGAGGTATTAATAAAGGGCAACTTTTTCCTAATTTAAAAGGCGATAGTTAAACCCTAAATAATTAGGTTTAAATAGTCTATTATAATAACGGGTATAGAGTTGTCCGCGTGGAATAATAAATTAATAAATTAACTTAAAAATATTAGGCTTAGTGCCTCGCTTAATTGAATAAAGAGCATCCTAAATCCGAATTTTGATATCATGATATAAACTAGGCATAGTGGTGGGTGTCTGTGGCGCGGTTGAATTCAGACAAATTGAATTTTGTTCATTGATATGGGCTATTTGTTGGACTGGCCAGCACCCGTCAAGGACGGGGGCTCTTACCAAAAGCCAAATCTGCTGAGGTAAGCCCCCCGTCTAGGGTGCTGGAGGCACGGGTAGCTATATAAAAAGTTTGCTAAGAACCCTTCGCAACATTTTTAAGATACAATATTTGTGATAAAGGTTGCTGAGAATGCAGTTCCCTATGGATTTGCTTGAAAAGCCATAGAATTTGCTAGATATGTGGGGAAAAAATCTTACTAGCCTTGGTATCATACACTATTGTATTGGTAGCCAGTTTCCTGAGCCGGTTGTGCGCAGTAATTATAGTTTGGGTACTTGTATGCAGGATGTAAAAAATATTTTATTGGTGTATTTAAATAGAAGAGGTGACTGCTTTTAGCCACCTTTAACTTAGACCAGTTATTATATTAACCTAAAAGTATTAGCTCCACATTTTGTGGCGTACCGACGTGTGCACGCTTTAGCATGGGAAATGTGACCGGAGCATTTCATAGGTACGATACAGTACCTCGCATCGCCAGACTAGCGTAGCCAGATACGGTGCCTCAAAGAGCTCTGATATACCAAATTTGCTTGCAATTCTGCGCGCACAATTTTCCTGTTCACATAATCCTCCTGCGTGCGTAACCTACCTGACCAAATTTATGCGTATAATTCTCCTGCGTGCATAATTCATAACCGGAATTTTGCGTGCACAATTTTCCTGTTCGCAGAATTTTCTTGCATGCACAACCCATCCGCACAATTTTCCTATTCGCAGAATTCTCCTGCGCGCACAACCCATCACCAAATTTTGCACCTCAAGAGAGGTTAACGGTAAATTTACCTCCAAAAATGGATGCTCCTGCCGCCGCTTTTGGGGGTCCTTTTCCCTCGATGCCAAAGACTATCTTACCAAAGCCAGGCGGTACATTAAGGATAAACCCGCTCTGCTCGTCGCCGAACTGTTGACGCATGTTCGATCGAACTCTCCTCCGTGTCAAACTCGTCGCCTTGAAACTAATCACCCGGAAAATAGGTCTGCGTCCAGACTTGGCCTTTTGGTGCAAGAACTGGGTAAATGTACACCCTCCGGATGTTCAAGCCCCATTAAACGCCCAGGGCGTTTATGCGAACTTTTACTGTACTTGTGCTTTGCCTTCGCATGCTATGCCCTCATATATTATCTGCTTTGCTGCCTTACCTAAAGTGTGCCTTAGGTGCAGTATACGGAGTACTTCGTACTATGCGGATTGGGTGGGACTTTACCGTTGCCACATCCTGAAAACCGCGTCACCCATCAATGAACCTCCAGCGTCTAGAGTAAAATTTAAATTCTGGTCAAATATCTAGATTCTTCTCATTCAACGGGCTGAAAGTTGGTGAAAAGGCTCGAAAGAGGTCCTTGGTGGTGCAAGCGAAAAAGAAACTCCTTACTTTCATACGAGAATAGGCGATTGGACTGTCTGTTGCCAGCACTGCCTGCAAGTAATTTATTGGTCATTAAGTTTTCTTCACGATTTGTAAGCTAACCATATCAAGCCAACGTCTTGTGATCATCCTTTTCAGCCTTCTGTAGCAGATTTATGCTCTGTGGTGAGACTCCCGCGTTCAAACGCACCATTCCTACCGAACAGCTACCGAATAGCATTACCTGCCCCAGCAAAGTGGATAGTTCCTTCCGACAATATGTCTAAGGCGATGCCTGATGCAGATTACAGTGCCGACAAAGCTAGTACCTCCTCAAAGAGCATGGAATCAGGGATATCTATTCTGCGTCGAAATGGATTTGATACAAGTGGAAATGATTTAAGAGGTTCTGGAAGAGTGGCGAAGCATTGGGCCGCTCTCCGTGGATACGAATCGGTAGTGCAGTTCTTGCTTGATCGTATGGCCGACCCGGATTCCAAGACCCCAAATGGCGAGACGGCATTGCATGCTGCGGCGTCGAAAGGACATAAAGCAGTCGTAACAATGCTTGCTGAGAGTGGAGCGGATCTTAATGCGAAAGATGCGTCGGGGTGGACACCCTTACATACGGCTGCACGGGCGAGGCAAACAAGCGTGCTGAAACTCCTGCTTGACCTGGGCGCCGACATAAACGCGAGAGGAAATGAGGACTTTGCGATTCTTCACAGTATCGCATCGGAAGGCACTTTTGACATGGCGGAGGTGTTGATAAGAAAAGGAGCAGATGTGAATGCAACGGATATATATGGCATAAAACCTCTTGCGAGGTTGGCGGACAAGAACTATGGTTGGAATCCTCCATATCGGAAACGGGATGGATGGGATGAAGAGCTTGCTCAACTTTTAATTAAAAACGGGGCAGGTGTGAACTCCAAGGATACTTGGGGTGCCACAGCATTGCATAGAGCTGCGGTCCAGGGAAACCTGTCGATGATAAGGACACTGGTTGAGAATGGAGCGGACGCCAATGCCGAGGACAATGATGGAAAACCTCCTTTCGAGTGGGCTAAAAGCCACGAAGAAGCCCGCGGACTATTGGTATCCCTATCAGAGACGGTATCCCACCCTCGATCAAATGCTAAGACAGACAAAGAGATGGTAGTCACGAGTCTAATTTCCGCAGCTAAAAATGGGGAAGTCCCGTTGGTGAGGAAGGCGCTGGACGACGGCGCCGACCGCAATGGAAAGGATGACGAGGGATTGACTGCGCTCCACCATGCCGTTTCGCAAGGCTACAAGGACATTGTGCAAATGTTGTTGAATGAGAAGGTCGACGCCAATGCCAAGGATAACACTGACAGGACACCATTGTCGTGGGCCGCAGCAGGTGGTACCGACAAAGCCGCTGAGCTTCTTCTCGCAGTGGACAGAATCGACCCGAATGCCCCGGATAAAGATGGCAAGACGCCCATAGCATGGGCTGCGCAATGCGGAAAAGACAGAGTCGCAAAGTTGCTCTTGGCTTGGAAGGGAATCGATGTAAACGCGACGGACAAGGATGGCTCGACCCCACTGCTCTGGGCAGCGTGTCGGGGAAACACTGCTGTGCTGAAGCTGCTCCTGGCGTGCGAGGACGTCAAGCCAAACGAGAAAGATAAGGACGGCTTGACACCACTCTCATGGGCAGCACAGCGTGGAAATGATGCGTGCGTGAAAAGACTGCTGGCTTGGGATGGAATTGACGCCAACACTCGGGACAATGAGGGTTCAACTCCACTCCTTTGGGCAGCTTGTAAAGGGCAAGCGGGTTCTGTACGACTACTCCTGGCACACGATGGCATCAACCCGGACCCAAAAGACATGAATGGCCGTACACCGTTGTCATGGGCCGCCGACCGTGGACATGACGATGCGCTAAAACTCTTGATAGCGCACAAGGGCGTTGACATTCAGAGCACGGATATGGATGGCTCAACCCCGTTGTTGTGGGCTGCCTGTCACGGGCACGAAACGACCGTCAGTCTATTGATCGCAAAAGGCGCAGACCAGGACATTGAAGATAAGGATGATTGGACCCCGCTGGATTGGGCCAAACATCGAGGATACGAAGCAGTGGTGGAACTGCTACAGTCAGCAGCAGAGGGCGTGGAAATTGACAGCTTCGAAACTTGGCATGAAGTGCCAAGCGGCGAAGATCGAAAAGGCTTTCGTTCGCTTCCTGTTCGGCCAAATCTCAGATCCTACTTATTTGACGACAGATCAACTGATTTCTCCCAAAGAACGTGAGTCCTTTTGCCTCTGAAATGCAACCCAACTAGCTGACTGATGCATTAGAATAGTTGCTGCCGACGAATGGATGAAAAGGTACAAGGAGCTTCTCGAAAATACGATCAACCCATTGATTGCCGGCGGAGGTGCCCAAGATGCAAAAACAACGAAAGTCAAAGTGGCAGTCCTTGATTCTGGAGTGGATTGGAAGAATAATGACATTTATCTCGCTTATAAAAAGAAGCCGCGTCAGATCTTGGGATACAAGAATTTCGTTGGGGATAGAAAAGATATACCCGAGAATAACAAGAGCTGTGTCGACGACGACTTTGGTCACGGTACTCATGTGACTACATTAGTACTTAACACAAGCTTAGGTACAGAAGTCTACGTCGGCAGAATTGCACACGAGGGAAAGTTGGCGGACCCAGAGCATGTAGCTAAGGTAGTGTTCCAACTTACCAAACCATTCTCGTGGAACTAACGTTTCGCAGGCCATCATGTGGGCCACTGATGTTTGGAAAGTCGACATTATATCCATGTCCATGGGCTTCGATCGACTGGACCTAACCGTCTCAGATGCAATCAAGCATGCCTACTCAGAGGACGTCATCATGCTCGCAGCAGCCGCCAACCACGGCGGAAATGCAAAGGTAGCGTTTCCGGCCGATCAATATTCGATGGTGCTGGGCATCAACTCGACGGACGGTTATGGCAATCCGTCATCATTCACCCCATCGCCAGGCCCTTTGAGAGAGAATTACAGCGTTCTGGGCGAAGGAGTGGAGTCCGGATGGCCGGAGAAACTTGGTGGGCCAACCATGCGAAAGGGTGGGACTTCGTATGCTACCCCTATTGCAGCAGGACTTGCGGCGACCTTATTATATTATGCAAAGGTCAAGTTTCCGAAGCGTGAGGGCTCGAGACGCTTTGGGAATGTGGGGAAGATGAGGGCAATGCTTTCGATCATAGGGAACGATAGACAAGATTACAAATATCTTGCTCCGTTTTCTTTCTTTGAGACGAAGTCTGACCGGTTGGTGTACGAGACTTTCGCTAATATCTGGGAGAATTACGACTAGGGTATGGAAATTTGGTTAGAAAACATTGCATCCGTCCAAAACCATCTGAGCCTTAACGATTTCCCTCCCTCAAGGAGCGCAAGGTTGTACCTAATCTAAAAATCATCAGACCTGGGGATGATACAAACATCATCCTCTCCTTCCTTATCTTGAATGCGAATAACCTCGGCATCGTCTCCCAAATCAAAGCCATCTAGATTCTCGTTCTCCTCGACCTTGACCTCGATCTCGATCTCTTCCTCCTCGGACCTTTTCAAGTCGCCATCAAACAATGCGCCCTTCACCTGCTTCTCCACCTTCTTCAAGCCCGCCTTCTTCGAGCAGACCAGTTTGGTCAACTGATAGGCAAACACAAAATCATCACCCCCCTTGAACGATGTCTCGCTTTTTCCCTCGGCCTTCCACTCGGCCTTGGGACCAACTTGCACTGGGATCCCGGACGGCGTCACATCTACCATGGCTTGGACATCGACTCCCTTCTTCTGATTGTCATGCGAATTAACGCTCTTCGCGCCCCTCGCAACCTTCACCCCGGTGATGATAAACACGGGGTACCTAAACTTCCCGGCTTTCAAATACTTCTGCACCTCCTCGTCGTCTATGTACCTCTGGACGTAATCCTTAGCCGCCTTCTTGGCCAGCCACATGGTCACCGTCTCGACCGTCTCGACGGCAAACACATCCTCCTTGTCCGACGAGGCATTCACGCCTACGCCCAGGCTAGCGCTTTCCAGGATCTTGGCCCAGGCGCTGACCTCGCCGCTGCGGATCTTGCTGCGGGTGGCGCTAAAGCCCTTGACGGTGATTGTATCCAAGGTTTCGGCCGGCGGCGGTTCGTAGGTGTCTGCGTTGAGGCAATCGGTTGCGTCGGTTGCGTCCTTGATGATGTGGCCCACTCGAATACGGTCGCTATCGGGGCGTGTGTTGAAGTCGGGAGTTAGGAAGAAGGAGGGCATGATGGCTTTCGGGGTTCTTTTTATGGTTTCACGCCGGGGAATTTGGGGGTTGAGGAGTAGCTACCTTGCCTACCAGTACGTAGTACAGAGTACGCTCCGTAGAGATATTGCTAAAGAGTGGCTGCTGCCAGCTCATGCTGATGAGCAAACAAGCTCCCAATTCGTATTCGCCTACCCCTGTATCTGTACCTCAGCCTCACCTCGGCTATGTCCGATGATGATTGGGGAAGCGGATTCAAATCCTTCGACGGTAACGTAATCGGTAAGTATCCTGGCCACGAAAGCATCCTAGCCACCCCAACAAATCCAAAAATCGTTCTTTAATATCTTAACAACCACTTCTTATCATAGGGTAACCGTCCAGGTTACCTCAGCAAGCTCAGACCATAGAATCAATTAGCGGACATACGTATATCTGCAAGCGGATATCGCTAACCTTTTTTGTCAAAAAGTTGATTCTATAGTCCGAGAGACTTTTCCAGCGTTTCTTAAGCGATCCGACTTTGTTTGTATATAGAGCAGTTACCTTTTTTAACAAAATTAACCTACACCCCTATAGCAGCTATTATCTTAGAAATACCATTAAATTAATCCGCAGAAGCAGCTCTATAATTAATAAATATATCTACCCCATTAGCCCCCATAATGTTAAGTAGAAAGCACCACTAAACGGGTAATATATTAATAATTAAATTGCCCACTCACTATAAATATAATATTAGTTAACCAGTGAACGCCTATTTAAATACTAACTAGAGTATCCGTGTAACGTGTCCCGCCCTCACGTCGCCAAACAGGCCAAAAGACATGGAGTGCTTGCGAACTTGTCGCAAGCGCGGCGGGATCCAATATATGTACTCTTACAATCCGCTGAGCGGATATTAAAGGAAAAGAAGGTTAGAGTTATTCTAGAGTATTTATAGAAGTGGCAATAGTCCTTTAGTAACCTTTCTTTAGCGTAGCTATAGCTTAGTATTAATAAAAGATAAGGTATAAGAAATAATAAGGTGTAAAAAAAGAAGGAAAAGAAGAAGGTAAAGGGGCTTATTACTACCCTTTTAGGGGATAAAGAAATCTATAATATAATTGTAGAGATTACGGATATCTATTTAGAACTAATTAATATAGTTATAAATATCCTTTATAAAGAGCTTTATAATCTTTAGTAGAGGATGGTTATTTTTAGCCTATAGAAGTTAGATCTAGAGTTTAAAGACGTTTAACTCTTATAGAGTTATAAGGTAATTAGCTAATATACCTCTCTACTTTACTTATAAAATATTAAAGTCTTTTAAGTTCTTTATTATATAATACGTGTATAATACACGTATAATATAACCTCCCTAGGTAAAATTTTTATAAAAAAAATTATTACGTAATTTTTTTATATTACGTTGCTAGGTTGTCTCGTTCCCAGACCTTCTTGCCAAGGCTTACCTTGCCAAGACGCTAACCGCTTTTGGCAAGACCTTCGTTAGAAGGTCTGGTACACGGTTCGGATTTTTGTTAGTCCCGCGCGGGGTAATTAGGCCTATATGCACCTACTTTAAGCCAAATTATCTCAACTTCCATAGCTCCCTAAGCTATTCCTAATGGCTAGAATTACCAAATCAAACCTGGCGAAGAAGACTACGTTGCCCGATTTGCCCGATTCTAATTCGTTGTCTCGTTATCGCGCCCGACGCCCCCGAGTCGCAGCAGCCGCACCTCTCCCACGACCACCGCAACCCACTTCCTACCGCAGCCAGAGTACCCAAACTGACGAGCTAGCTTTAAATAATACTTAAGGACTACTAGTAGGTATATATTTGCCTTACAGAAGGGGGTAAGCTTTACGTAGAGCTTTGGTAGAGCTTCGAGCAGAGCTTCGAGCAGAGCTTCGTGTAGAGCCTTGTATAGAGCTTTGTGCAGAGCCTTATATAGAACTTTATATAGAGCTTTATATAGAGCTTTATATAAATATATAGGCGTATAGATATATATTTTTATATTATTAATTAATTATAGAGTTTATATAAATAATTATATAGGAAATTATATAGATATTTATTTATTTATTTATAGTAAGGCTAATAATACTATACGGCTCCTAGATCTAGGGCCTAGGGCTAGATAGTAAGATATTAGTAAAAAGCTCCCTAGCGCTACTAGCTAAGCTATAAAACTAGTACCTATATAGAACTATAAGGGCCTATAGGAGAATACTACGCGCCGTACTAGAACGTAAAGTTGTAGTTTTACTACTAGACTTATATATTAATATAACTACTATATAGGGAATAGTTATAGTATAAGGCTACCTAGTAGAAGATAATATATATAAGGAATAAGGCGTATATAAGAAGCGAGGGCCCCTTAAAGAGGCGATATACCTAAGTATACTAGCTAGGAAGCCCTCTACCTATAGGTAGTACAGAGAGAAAAGAAAATATAGAAATTACTAGCTTACTAAGCGGAGACCTATTGCCGTACTAGTAGAGTACTACTATAGTAATAGAGGATAGGAGGCTATTAGTATAGATAGAGATCTACTATACTTATTATAAGATAGGTAGACCTTAACTAGAAGCGATAATAGAAGAAGGTAGCGAAAATATAAGACGTAGCTATATAGAATACCCTATAGTTAATACTAATACTCTCTCTATATAAAGGACTAATAAAGGTAGAATTTATAGCTACCTTCCTACTATAGATAGAGGTTCTAAGCCTAAATATATAGCTAGTAA
>Ga0307507_10003031_pt1 | contig 33614 bp, 6 predicted proteins | sample 7_EM_MG_FD_207223 | JGI IMG/M metagenome (GOLD analysis project Ga0307507, IMG submission 207223) | Populus trichocarpa ectomycorrhiza microbial communities from riparian zone in the Pacific Northwest, United States - 7_EM | ecosystem: Host-associated > Plants > Roots > Unclassified | place...
TGATCAGAAAGTCGCCAGATTGACCGAACAGTCGCCTCCAGATCAGATTGAGGCTTCAGATCAACTCGGTTCTGAAGCCTCCAGATTCAATCTGGAGCCGCAACCGAACACCCCCTTATTCTTTTTTCTACCAATAGCTCTGCCTAGTGGATATCTAAAATAGTAAGCGTCCGTGTTAGAGTCGCATCTTATTTCTCTCCTCTTTAATCTTAACATCCTCCTTATTCTAATGCGCTGGGTTATAAGTAACCCTGGATATAATCCTAGCGGTTGCCTTAGTTATATGTTTCCCAAACTATTATTTACATTAATGCCTTTATCTAGTTTAAAGAATATAGCATTCTTATAGGATATTAAGAACCTTATTTTAACTCTGCTATTTTCTAATTAAATAATGCAAGATACCTAACCTATTATGGTTTGTTTTGTTGCTAGTCTAACCTTTACTAACTATAACTTACCAAGTATTACCTTATATAACATTTCTCCTATAGCAATAAACGTTATAAATATTAAAACGTCTCCTATTACCATGGGTATTGCATATACTAATCTAATAAACTTAGACTAAGTCCTATTAGTAGACGCTAGATATACACCTTATAGTTATAAGGGTAGACTTAATATTAGTAAACTGTGTTGTAGAGCTATGCTTTCTTTAATAAGGTTAAGCTCCGCTCCAGAGTTAATTAAGTATTTAGCCCTTCTATCTCCTATCTACGCTTCTACCTTTAGGCATTATCTTTAAAACTAGATAAATCCTACTTCTTATTTAATCTAATCTACTTTAGCAGTTATTAAGCCGGCTTAATTAATATAGAATATTAGGTATACTAATAATACGGATACCTTAACATCCTCTTACTTTTATTGGTAAGGCTCCATAAGAGGTAGCAGGAGAGGCTTAAAGAATAGCCTTATAACCTTAGGTATGTATATAAGGTAGTTACTAATAGTAACTTTAATGGTTTTTAACAAGATCTTGTCCGCCATTACTGTTAGACTTAAAACGTTTCCCTTTAGTATATCTATTATCCTAACTAGCTTTGGTCGTAGTGCTTTAGCTATTATTATTACATCCACTATCTACTCTATCTGTCTTAGCTGTTTAGTATAGTCCATTTTATTAATCTTATTATTGCTTAATGATGGTTAAGGAGCCTGCTGTTGGGGCTATAGGGCGATTTAGACATAGCCTCCTAGTTATATATTTTAAACCACTACTGGTTGCTAACCAGATAGTTTTAGAGGCGGCTTTATTACTCTTACTTCCCCTTATAGTCTCCTAAGATTATATAACTATGGTATAGGCTATAACTAGGTTACAGCTCTTACTAAATTAATATATATTAACTCTACTTAGTATACATCCTCTTAGAACTCGCCGAGTTCCTCCTTACTTTTAGCGTTGCTTCTATTTATAAACTCTACTAAAGCTGCCTTTAGTTGGACACCTGTCCCTAAAGTGTTAGGATTAATATTTACATTTTGCCTTAGCTAGTCTTTAAGGAACTAAATCTGATTATTACTTAATAAATATAAAATTATACTTTCTAGACACTTACGTATTCTAGAGCAGATTTAGTTATTCTTATTTATATATATAAAACCATAACAAACCAATTCCTAGAGCTGTGGATACTAATTAATAAAATAGTAGGAACCCCTATATCTATAATATGTCTAAGCTTATATTAGATATACGCTAAAGTTTCCTAGCCCTTTATACCTTCCTAGACCCAGCTTATATTATTCTTATAGCGCTCCCTTATAGGGCAACTATGGTCTATTATTTAGCGCCAGTCTTAGGCCTATTTATTCTTAATATACTAACGCCCTATTTAGGAGCTGTGTATACTATATTAGATCTTAGTAAATCCTATCTAGGAATAGTATTAAAGATATAACGCCTACTAATTTAACTGTCCTAAGATTAGGCTTCTAAAGCTAATTAGTAAGTTTCTTTAATTTAGGATCTACTTTTTAAGTCGTTTAATAGGTACTTACTGACTTACTTGGCTAGGAGACTATAGGCGGTTAAAGAGCAGTATCTCTTTGGTTAGTTATAGCTGGTTATTAATTATAGAATTGTCTAACTAGCTAATAAAGGCCTTACTTCTTAGGATTTATTATTAATAGCTAATTTACGCCCTTATATAAATTAGGCCTGTCCTTTATAGCTTTCTTTATTAGATAGAAGTTAAAGAATTCTTATCTATCTGGGTCAGCTCTTATTTTAGTTATAGTATGCCTTTAATACTTAAATAGGAGTCCCCTTACGAACTAGTATCCTTATTTATGGTTTTCTAAATTACCAGCCTTAGTAACCTTTTAGGAGATTAACGTAAACTGCCTGTAGTATTTACGTATACTGCTAGGTGGATTGTTCCTATATTATAGTATATAAGCCTCTAAGAACTCTACCGTTTTAACTTGTTAAAAGTAGTTACTTCCTCTATAGTCTGTTTTAAGCTTCTTTATAAGTTCTATCTAGTTTCTAATTATATACTTAGGCAGGCTATAGATCTATATCCCTATTTAATAGTTGCAATACTCTAAAAGTCCTTAATGCTTCTTATTATCTGTAATATAATATTGGATACATAGTTGCTTATACTGTTTGATGAATTATAATATATTTTATCCTGTAAAGTAAGGGGTCCTAGGAGTTTTTAGAGCTGGTATAAGCTAGGCTATAATATATACCTTATCTCATTCTATTAGTGGTCTAGTAGAAGGCAGCGGACCTATAGTTTCTCTAGAGATAGGTAGGTGGATATTATAATCCTTATCCTTAGTCTGTTAAGGATTATTAGTCCCTAATATTATGGGAGTTGGGGTTAGTATCGCATACCCTTGTTTAGGAGAGCTTCGCGGTTTAATAGGCTGCTTACTTTCCTCTTTCTTTTTAGCGCCTTTACTATTATTATAGAGTAGACCTAATATTCCTAACAATCCTTTTGCTGGTACTGTTGCCATTATTGCTATAAATTTAAAGGTAGCTCCTATAAATGCGAGAATAATTGTATAGGCTATTGCAAATATAGTAAATAAAATGTAAAAGACTTTTCTCTGCCTTTTCTAGTGACTACAGTCCTCCCTTTTATCCTCCGTCTTATAGTACTATATACTTGCCTTCCCATTGCTATTTGCCGACTGCTATTCCTGTATAGAGAGCTTGGCATATACCATCAATTAATTTCTATAAAGGTGGCTGCGCACTAGTTGCTAATATATCTATGCTTTTTCGCCTCCCTTTCTGCATGTCCTTCTATTTTATAGTTCTAGATCGTTCTAGATCGTTCCTATGCATTTCCTATATATAGAGTACCAGACTTCTAATCTAAAGAGCTTGCCGTCGTCCCTATATAGAATGCCATAAAATATATGGGAGGGTTCGACCTCTCTTAGATAGGAAGTCACGGTATGGTTAGTTAGTTAGTTAGTTGTAATTAGCCAATAGAAAAGTAGTTAGTAAAAAGAGAAGAAAAGAGTATATTAAAGGAAAAGTGTATGTCTCTTGGTCCTGTTTAAGTTGTTAAAGACTCTAGGGCTCTAGACTAATCTATATAAAATATGTGGAAGGCCTAGGCTCTCCCAAAGCTATACCTAATCTAGATATTAAATCTAGGAGGCCAAATCACACCGCTATATTACTAAGCTATATCTATCCCTTTTCTAGTAAGCTATTAAGGTACTTTTATAGGATTTTAAGCTCTTTATAAGAGAGGTTATAGATAGAAAGGTTTAGTAGTTATTTACCTTCTTCTAGATTAATTATATAATTATATTCTAAGTTCCACTAAAGGACTTTAGCTTGCCTACCTAAAAATACCCTTAGTAAGTCATTTAGGCCTACTAGGATATTTAACAAATTGGGGTTATATTTATCCTCTATATTATTATTAAGTAAGTCCTAAAGCTCCCTTAGAACGCTTATGGGCAGCGTCACGCGCTATAGTAGCTATTTATATATAATTGCTATTATATATTAAACAGTTTTATACGGTAGCCAGTAAAGAATAGGGAATTCTTTAATGCAGTGTTTAAGGTACTATAGTATACTCTCTACGTATTACTTAAGTTAAAGTAACCTATAGTGGTAGAAGTATCTCGTAAAATCTTTAAGATCGCCACCTCCCTATAGTGTCTCCGCGACCTATTTAGTAGTTCTCTATAGGGTATCTATTATAGAAGGGTTATTGCCTATACTAGGCTCTATACCCATCTTGCTATAAAATAGGGATTGGATTTAATACTTCTTTAGGTATAGAACGTATACTATTTCTCCTAGAGCTATATCTTCTAGGATATCTTTTAAGCTTATTAATAAAATATGCCCTTTTAATTCTTTATTATTCTACTATTTAAAGCTCCTATCTTAAAGCGTATTCAAGATCTGCTTTTATAAGCCAAGGATATCTAAGAGTAAGGTTATAGCCTATAAAGTTAGCCGCCTAGAAGGGTTGTAAGCCAACTATCTTAGTGCGGTTATATATATTAGCCACTAATATTATAAGCTTATAGGCACTGTATAGTTTAATCCAATACTTATTTAGGAACTCTATAGTAAGTTTCTGCTACCTTAGCAATAGAATAAGCTTATACTCTTTTACTAAATTATATTATATAAAATTAATTTCAGCGCCGCTATTATATAGTACTTAGAACTATTATACTTTGCCTATAAGGAGTACTATTTTTAGCTTAATAGCAATATGGAGAGTCTCTCCTTCTATATCTTGCCCTAGTTACAGTTAAGAAAAATCCACAACTAAGGCTTTTCTTTTTTTAGATTATTAGTATAGTTATTACTCTACTTATTTTTCTAATTAGGTTTACCTCCAGAGAAGTTTTCTTTTAACTTTTTAGAGTATTCCTATAAGGATACCAGACGGGTATTAGATTGGCCCTAAGAGTCTTTACTATTACTTAAGGTCCCTAACTTTAACTATTCTAAATTTCTCTTTAAAAATAGCTTCTTTAAAGTTTAAGTCTGCCATATATTATTACCAAAGTGCCTGCGCTTTTAGTTACCCCTTAGCTTCTTACCGGAAGAGGTCTAGTTCCTTACTATATTCTTAGTGTTTAGAACCGTTTATTTAAAATCTGTATATATAGTAATCCGCAATAGGGCTCCTACGCGCTTTATTTTATTATAAATTACTAGCTTAATTCTAGCCTAGATAAATCTAATCTTCTCCTTCTTATAGATGCTACTATTCTTAATTTTAAAGGGCTTTAGATCGATTAATTAAGTACAAGTTTTTATAAAGTTTATAAACTGGTAGAAATTATAGCAGTTAAGCTATATCCTATTCTAAAATAGTTCTATATTATTATATTATATAATATATAAATCTTAAATCCATTTCTTTAGGAAGGGTTATAGCTGCGGCTATATAGTAATTTGCTCTTTATTAAGCTAATTAAGTGCGATCTAGTTTAGGAATTAGTCTTTAATCTTACTAATAATCCATTAAGTACGCTCTTTAGTATTATCTTATATTATTAGTATCTTAAAGAAGTTATCTACTTTACGAACCCAATTATCTAACTATTAGGCGTTAAGTCTATAGCGAAGTGCTAAACTACTAGAGGCCTTAGCTAGTTAGTCTATATCCTTTTTCCGTTCGCTATATAGATATCTTTTTAAGTCTTCTATACCTTTTTAAGTAGGTACTAGGTAGCCCCTAGGAGGCCCTTAGCCTTAGCTAGGTTATAAAAGATTTTATCTAGCCTAGATTAATCTCTATTAGATCTAGACCTACCCCTAAAGGTTTCTAATATATTTATTAGTAGCTCCTTCCTATATAGCTTCTAAGAGCCTTATAACAGCTTCCTAATATCCTCCTTAAAGAAAATTAGTATAGGGTTCTTAACTTCCTAACCTTAGGCCTAGGAAAGCTCCGGCCATAAAGGTAGTGTTAATACTAATATCTAATACAGGTTTCCCTATAAGGCTTAAGTCTTAAGTTAGTAGTTAGGTTAGATTACTTAAAGAGGTAGGCCTACTTAGCTTATAAGCAGTTTATACGCCGCCGCTATGCTAATTATGGGCTAGTAGTCTTCCGGGAGGGTTCTAGTTAGGTCCCTAATTAGGCGCGTTAGTATATTTCTTTAGCATTTTTTATTTAGGGGAAGATCTTAGGGTTACCTTTAGCACTTAATCTTCTAATTAGCTTAAGTAGGGCTAGAGGGGTTCTGGCTACTTTTTAGTAGTATTATAACTATTATAGAGGGTATTTGCGTTTTTCTTGGCGTTGCTGGTAACTATAAGTATATAAGAGTCTTTAAGCTTTTGGTGCATCTAGGTATTAGGGCTTGTTTAGCCATCTTACCCAGAGGTTTATATTATTACAATCTCTCGCTATTAGAGGGACCTTCCTGCCTTAGTGGAATGTCTTTCTATAAGGTATTTATAGAGTTTCTATTTAGGTTATTATAAGATTTTAAAGGAGGATAGTAGATATAAATAAAAGATATAAATTAACAATCTGGTCCTTAAAGCTAGCTACCCTTTTAAATAGAGTAGGAAGGATTTAAATATAAGGGGGCTTTATAGATAGGGGGCTATAAGGCACGATTGTAGAATAGAATAGATTGGTAAGAGATAAATCCTTAAGGAGGTAAGGCCTTAGGGATTGTAGAGACTATATACTATGGGTATATGCCTTTAGTATAACTAATAGACGTTTAAGGGGTGTCCGGGGGTTATCTTAAGGGCAACCTAAGGTAACCGCAATAATATCTCTTACAATATCGCTATATCTAGGATCATTAATTCTATATAGGGCCTATACTTCTAAAGGTTACGCCTTCTATATATAGCAGTTGTCCGGCTAACTATAATATAGAGATCTAGTATTTAGGCCATTAGAGAAACTAAAAAATGCCCGCCTAAGTCACTTCTTAAATCACTCTAAAAGGTCTAAATAGCCTATCTCTAGAGTATAATAGGTGGGTATAAGCAAACAGCCATAGTACTACTTAAGAAGGAAGCTAATATCCCCCCCTTATAACTATATATTAAAGCCGCTATAATATAAAGGGCGTAAAAAAACACAACTTTAATATTATAAAGTATATTAAGATACGCCTAAATAAATTATAAAGGGACCCTAGGGTGCCCTATAGGAGAATAAACTAATAATCTTAAAGTAGGGAAGATATATTAAAGAAATAGGTAGAGAAAGTAGAATAAGAATAGTATAGCATTAGGCCCTAGGCCTATATAGAGGAGAAAGGGAGACGCGTAAAAGACTAGTAAAGATAATAGTAAGGGAGAAAAAGAAGCTGAAGTAGAGTATAAAAGAATATTAGGAAACTATCTATTATAATATAATACTAGTTAGAATAACGCTAGAGAGGAGTATAGGAGTTAAAGATATAGAGGCTAACCTAGGCAAGAAAAACCTAAGCCGTGGTATAGTTAATACTATAAGGGATAAATACCTAAGGGCTCTGAGAAGGCCTAATAAAGACAGAAAATATAATATTAATACTTTTAAGGTTAGGAATAATAGGACTAAAAGACTGGCTTTACTGGGTAGGCGTTCTAGTAGGTAGCCTAAGATGCAAATATGGCTGGCTAAGATAGATATTAAGGGAGCGTTTAGTTATAGCTCTAGATTAAATCTAGAGGCTTTAGAACTAAGTTGATCTAGAGGTGGCTGTTCGGTCAATTTAGCGACTTTCTAATCTAGAGCTCCTCTAGATTGGCAACCGCGTCAAATTTGCACGCCTTACCGTATATAGTAGTTAAACTTGGACTCTTGGCGTTAGATTAATCTAGAGCTTTTTTCTTTAGGTTAATCGTTAAGTCGAATTTAGAGCTCTGCTCGTGCAACCGTCTAATTGCCTATGCCCCTACTGCTACCGACCTTACTAATGACGGTGTTACAACAGCAGCAGTAGGCCCTATTATTTATTTATTTATTGCTTAATATTTAATTTAGATCCCTATCGGGCCTATGTGGACTATAGTAAGCCCTATATAATAGTAATAAAAGATCAGTAGAAGGCACGTTTTAGTAGAGGATTGATTAATAACGTCGCTAATTCTAAGCCTTATCTAAGGCATTTTTAGAACAATTAACCGAACAGTTGGCTTTATTTTAGATTGAGTACAACTACTAGATTAAGCGCTACTAATTATCTACTAATTAACGCTGGTGGAAGTATAGATTAACGTTAGATTGAAAAGGCTCTGGATTGCAACCGAACGCTTCCTAAAATATATAATACTGCTATACTCCTTATATACTGGCTAAGAAGTAATACTTTTAGTAGCTGGCATAGAGAACTATAATATACTACTCTTAATATAAAAAGGTCTTAAGGCGGCTACTTTGTGGCTTATTAGCCAAAATATACTAAACTAGTTCTGGATTGCAAAGGAAATAGTAATAGAAGGTAAAGGGGCGAGTAACAGGCGCCCTCTAATAACTCTATAGTGGTAAAGTAAAGTCTGTAATACTAGCGCGTCCATGGGCTTGGTACGGCAGTAGTGGTTCCTAAAAAGGTTAAAAAGCAAGGTAGTAGAGCACTATAGGTAACTTGTAGGCAACCTATAGGTGAGTTCTAAAAGGCGGAGAGACGGATTATAGGGTTTTCTTAAATAGAGTTTTCTCTTATATATATATAAGGAGTAGTTTATATAGGCCTAATAGGGATCTAAATCGGACGTTAAGCAATAAATAATAATAATAATACTATAGGCATAGTAGTGGAAATTAATAGTAGTGCTATAGGTAAAGTAGCGAGTATTAAATTAAATTAACTATAGGTATAGCAGTAAAATGTTTAATAGTTCAGCTATAAGTAGGAGTAGTAGATTATTAAATTAAATTAGGTATAGGCGGGAGTAGTAGATATTTATTTAGATAGTAGTATAGTATTAATATAATAGTTAAATATAGAGCTCGTCTATTCCTTATTTAGTTTATAGATTATAGGTATAATGGTATAATTATTAGTTAAACTATAGGTAGAGCGGTATTGTTGGGAATATAGGCAAGTTGCCGTCACATGCCGCCGCGGCACTAGCGTGGCGAGGAGCCTTAAGCTCCTCGCCCTTTCTTAAGGAAGAGGAATAATAGAATATAATAACAATTATCATACTATCTACAAACCGTAGCTACGTGATATCACCTTATGATACCTATACTGATTAGTGGTTAACTTTACTGTTATACTATAGAGTAGCTAAGTATTCCTAAGAAGAGATAAGCCACTATACCAGTGCTACTCGTGCTAAAGGAAGCTGTCTTTTAAGGTTAGAACTGGTCCTAAACCTTAAATAGAACTCTTCTACGAATCTAAAGATTTAAAGGCTAGAACTAGTTTTAAGCCTTTCCCAGATTACAGATTCTTACGTCCATTACGTAGAATAACACGCTTTATAAGTCTTTGTGATTTAAGGCTAGAACTGGTCCTAAGCCCTATAATCGCAGATTCTTATCTAAACGCGTACTAAATAATAATTGATAATCCCTACACCAATAATACCTCCTCTCTTATAACCCTATAACACTTCCCTTCCTTTAAAAATATGGCTAATAACTAGAGAGACTCCTTACTACTAGGGGTAGCCACGTACGCGAAACTTATTAATAAAGATTAGGACGAATTTCCTGTTTTTAATATAATAACCTATACGGTAAAATAAGTTAATGGCTTCCTCCTATACTATATTCTCTTCTACCGAAGTAGACACTACGCCGATGTATAACTATAGGAATATTTTAAGGAGGATTTTATAGGATGGACTACCGACACCTAGGCACTTAGAAATGTTAATATTATTTAGGATTTTTAAGACTTTCTCTATAGGAATGGGGTATATATTGCTAAGAATGGTAACCTAATTACTAGTAATATTTAAGCCGTTATTATTAGAATAGAGGAGCCAGTATAGACGGAAGCCGAGATTATATATTAACTATAAAAACCTAAAACCAACCTATATTCTTTAGAAGGTAACCTTAATTTATATCTAAACCCCTAGAACGCTACTCTCTTACCTAGAGGTACTCTTCTACTTGGAGGCACTTTTCTACCTAGAGGTACTCTTCCTCTACCTTCTTTACTGCCTCCACTTTAGCCAACCAGTGAGCCTCTATTACGAGAAGTCACAAATCTGATAAAGGTATATTCGGACGAAGAAAAGAAGTTTGGAGGAGAACTATACGATATACTCAGAACAAAACTATAGGTCTTTTACAACTGTTGCAACAAGGTTAAAATTTAAGGCCACTAGTACCACCACGCTTTCTCTGTTATATTAAAGAGACGGGCGGCGACATTCTATTATAACCATATTGCGGGTAAAAACTATAGCTTTAATATAATGCTTTAGCTTACTAGAGCTCACTTTAAGACTAATAAGAATTGCTAACTTTATATATCTAAATAGTGGGAGACTATATTCCAGAGAGTTATTGCTTCTAACCTAATAAAGACTTGTTTAGAGTGCCTTTAATTACTCTTTAATAAACTCTAGAAAATCTAATATGGCCTTACTAAAACTTACTAAAATAAGAACAGCCTAAGGGACCAGGTTATTTTAGCCTGCTATAGCGTTCCTAAGTGCAATCTGGCGCTATATAAACCTATAGATACGTTTAAAGGAGTATATACCGAGCTACGCTCCGCTATAGGTACTGTAATGCAAACATAAGAATCTTAATAGTTCTATACCGAAAACCCTACCTAACCAAGTATTCCTAACTAATATAATTATAACTGGACTGACTGAATATATGGTGGCCGTGGTAGGGAATATGGTAAAGGGTACAATTAATATCGACTATAAGGCAATTATGGAGGTCCTTATAGAGGTTTATTTTAAAGTGATTACCAGAAGAAGTGTTATGTTTGTAAGAAGCTAAATTGCTAGTTAACTAGATACTCCCTTAATAAGTAAAAGGAGGCATATAATAAGTTTCGTTAAAGTGTAAGAAACGTTAGAAATTATAAGGTTACTATAGCCTACTTCTAAAGCTTTCTGGTTTAATATAAAGGCGTAGAAGATCTTAAGGGTAAGGTTAATAAGACCGAACAGCTCCTTATAGATATAGAAATTAAGGACTACTCTCCTAACTAATACTTCACTAAGTATGGTGAGGTAGATGGTATATAAACTATTGCTGTTCTTAATAACTAATCTACGCTCTATTCTATTACGAAGTCAGATATCTTTAATAAGCTAAAGGAAAGCTCCGCGTTCTCCTTTAATAACAGATACTCGGCAAACATCTTCTATAGTATTATGCTAGATACTAGAGCCGCAGGAGTATCTATAGTAGGAGAACCTTAAGTTTAAGCCCTTTAGCAGCTTAATAGCTCTATTTAGATTAACTAATTAACGGCAGGCTAATATATAATACGCTTTGGCAAGGGTACCGCGATCTCTCTTAGCACAATTAGGGTCCAAACCCCCTTAGGATATATTACTTTCCATATTGTTCCCGCGAATACTCCGTTTCTATTCTGCATTAGGAATATAGATAAATTAGGCATTAAGCTTAACAACCTTAAGAATATACTCGTGCAGGGAGATAATCGGGTGCCTATTATATATAAGTGGGGTCACCCTTAGCTGCTCCTTTAACAACTAGAAAGGAGTATTGCTTAAAGCCATTTAACTAAGTCAGAGTTACGTTAACTATACTATTATTTTGGCCACCTATCCGTTTACTAATTGCTTAGGGTTCTTTAGTAAGTAGGCTATAAAGTTAAGGTTAAGGCAATTAAGCATCTTATAAAGTACTGCTATTACTGCTAAATAAACCAGAAGTTCCCTAGCCGATTTAAGTTCACCCTTAAAGATAACTACGACTTCAACTTCTGTATTATTGTTGATGTTATATATCTTAGCGGCAAGCTAGTACTCTAAGTTGTTAACTTTTTAACCTCCTTCTAAGCCGCACGTTTCTTAAAGAATATGTTAGCTAGGAACGCATAGGATACCCTTTAATTGTGCTAGATTAATATCTACCTAGGACCCCCTAATTAAATTGTTTATAATATAGGAAAGAACTTCTTATCTACAGAGTTTTAATAATAGATAAAGGCAATGGTAATTAAGGTTAAGGAAGTCCCTATTAAGGTATATAATAGTATTAGAAAAGTAGAGCGATATCACGCGCTATTACGCCGTATATATAAGATTATCTTATTAGAACTAGAGGACGCTAGCAAAGAACTTACCTTGTAAATAGCTATTAAAGCTATTAACGATTCTACTGGCCTGGATAGACTTGTACCTATATTACTAGTCTTTAGCGCCTACCCCTAAATAACTAACAATTCTCCACTATCTCCCTCCATTATATAACGAGCTGAGGCTATTCGCAAGGCAATAAAGGAGGTATAATGTCTCTACGCTACACGCCAAGTTAATAACGCACTAGGAATAAGAAATGGCCTAAATATCTTAACTACGCTTAATCTACCACTCTAGTTTAAGGTACGCGTATGGCGTAAAAAGGGAGGATGGTTAGGCCTATATTAACTTATTGTAATTAATGGCCAGACTTACACTATTTAGATGCCTTATGGACCCATTTAATTCCGTTTAACTGTTATCAAGCCTTATTATAAAGATAATAGTTCTGAGCCTTTATAGGATACCACAGAAAATGCCCTAAAGGAGAGCCATAATTAATATGCTTTAGAAGGCGACCACAATTCTAATATAATTATAGTAGATACGCCGCAACTATGATGCGGTAGAGGTCGCCCAAAGGGATTACAAAATCGCTAACATCTTGTTAATTTTAAAGAGCAATTTGTTGCCGCTATTGAGAATAGAGTTAATGTCACGGAACGGGGTCAGGAGGCTCTGTGAACGTCGTAGCATTGACTAGGTATACAACAGGATGTTATATAAAGGTGCAAAGAGGTGCGAAGGCACCGTGGCTCTATATACTGTGGGTGCCAAGGCTCGCCTAGGGCGAGCCCTTGGCGGTGCTACGGTTGGAATCCGTGACACTTTCCCCCCCTAATACAAAGCCGAAGTCCCTTGAGGCAGATCCTCCCCTTATGCGTAGTACTATGGTACTCGTTGGCGACTAGCAGAGTGTTTCTTTTTAAAGTGTTCGCTAGCAGACGTTGTACAAACAATTGGCTGGGGTGTTCGCTGGCAGGTGTTGCACGAACGGTTAACTAAGGTGACGATTTGATAGGTAGATTGACAACTCAATGTCTAAGGTATCTTATAACTATTCTTCTAAGTTCGTTAAGTCGTAGATAACTGTTCGTAGTTGTAGTTTGAAGTAGTATCCTTATAGCGAGACAGTGGGTGCTGGTCTTGCTCGGCAGGAGCTCACAGCGGGAACACAGAGGTGCTGGTCTTGGATTGGCGTCGTCGTAGTCGTATGCGCAGGCAAGTAGAATCGTAGAGACAGTAGACAGAGATAGAGACATTAACGCGCTAGGAATCGAGAGGTAGATTAAGGGGTATCGAATTTCGTCGGCCAATGGTCGGTACGAGTCAAAGTCGTCGTGCCGGCTCTATAGGCGGTAGGTGAAGCCTATGCAGCCGTTGGGGTGCAACATAATGTCACGGAACGGGGTCAGGAGGCTCTGTAAACGTCGTAGCATTGACTAGGTATACAACAGGATGTTACACAAAGGTGCAAAGAGGTGCGAAGGCACCGTGGCTTTATATACTGTGGGTGCCAAGGCGAGCCTAGGGCGAGCCCTTGGCGGTGCTACGGTCGGAATCCGTGACAGTTAAGCTATTAATGGCCTTTATAATAGCTAAGGAGAAGGCTAACTTTAAACTCGTAAAACAGCTCTAAAAGGAAGGTTATATTATAACTTTAGGAGCTCCTTTCTAAGCATCTAATAAGCAGGAGATCGACGGCCTTATTATAAAAGGAGTTTTTAAATTTAAGAAGTATAACCCTACTAAGTTTAATGGAGTTTGTATCTTTAAGTTAAAAATGGTTAATAAGATTAAGGGCAAAGCTACTAACGCCCTATTTAAAAAATTAAGACTTGTTATCTAAGGTTATAATAATAATGGTAAGGAGGTAATTCTTATATAATCTCTTATAATTTAACAAGCTAGTTAGCGAGTTATTATTGCGCTAGCTCCCTCTTTAATAAAAAATAGAATGGCGGTTTATTTATAAGATATTACTCAGGCCTATACCCAATTAGAGATGCACCTTTAGCGCTTAATATTGGTATACCTTCTAAAGCAAATTTGCTACTAATATCCCGAAGATATAATCATGGTTGTGCTTAAGCCATTATATAGAATTGCAGAGGCAGGAACTTATTAGTGGGCTACCTATAGTAAGCACTATAAAGAGAAGCTTTTAATAACTACTTCTATATTTAACCCCTACTTCCTTATTACAACTACGGGAACTCCATTTGGAATCGTTGGCATATAAACTAATAATATAATTATCTTAGGAGATAACCAATTTTTAGCTCTTAAAGAAAACGAGCTAGTAAAGGTAAACCTTATAGCAAAGCTAAAGGAAAAGCTTAATTTAATAATACTATTACTCTTTAATAGATGCATCCTCTCCCTAAATAAGGATTCTATTGCTTTGCGCTAGAAGGGTTAAGGCAAGAAGATTAACGTTGTTAACGTTACTTCTTTAAAGTAAGGGTACGTGGAGCAACGCGCTTGTAGAGCTTATATTGCTTCTATCTGTTAACCTAAGGCTTCCTTTAATCTCTCTGTTGCTGCTTAATACTAGGAACTAACTAAGGATGACGTTCTTGCCCTAAATAAACGTCTTTTTTGGCAAATGAACTATCTTGATTAGGGACTACTCTACGTGCCTATTAATCTTCCCACCGCTAAGCTCTTTGTGTTTGTTAATAGATCATTTATAAATAATAAAGATTTTAGCTCCTAGCTAGGATATAAGATTATTATCGCGAATAAATTTACTAAAAAGAATAACTTTATAATCTACGGCAATCTTATCTATTAGAGCTTAACTAAGAGTAAGTGTGTTACTCAAAGCGTTCTAGCATTAGAGATATATAGAATGGTTAGCGGAGTTAATATAGTAATTACAATTGGAACTACCCTAAAGATAATTATAAATTGACTCAAACTTCCCACTATCCCTGTGATTGTATGCACCAATTTATACTCCCTCTATAAGTGTTTAGTTAAGCTTGGTACCATAAAGGAGAAGCGCCTTATAATTAATATTATAGCACTTTAGTAATTCTACAAGCGTTAAGAACTCTTTAAGATTTAATAGATTAATGGCCAAGATAACCTAGCAGATGCGATAACAAAGGCGAACCTAAATAAGGCACTAGAGACGTTTGTTAACACAAATACTCTATATATATAAGTTGAAGGTTGGGTTAAAAGGGAGTAGGTATAAGGGGAACTTGTAGACAGGGGGCTATAAGGACACGATTATGGAACAAGATAGATTGGTAAGAGAGACAAATCCTTGAGGAGGTAAGGCCTCGAGGATCGTGGAGACTATATACTACGGGCACGTGCCTCCGGTATGTGACCGACGGACGTCCGAGGGGTGTCCGGGGGTTGTCCTAAGGGCAACCCGAGGTGACCGCAATAATATCCCTTACATTGCCCCCCCCCTTCTTACGGTCGGCCCCCGATCGCCATTACCTTGCGGTAGGGAGATTATAGAGGGCTCGTCCCAGAAGGGGTTCGGAGAGATGTTGGCATGCTGTTATATATTATCTATCTATCTAACCCCTGCTTTAAACTCCTGAAAACCTTAATAAGGAAAAACAATGACTGGAGAAAAGATATAAGAATTGCCAGGAGACCTATTGGAAGCCTACTGGAAGCGTGCTAGTAACTACCTAGGCTAACCTAAGGATTTTTATATAACTCTACTTCCAAGCCTTTATGCCGGTCTGCAATTAATCGCGAGTGTTATAGGCAATTTAGTGTTCCTAATATGGTTCCGTAGAACCTTTTAGTATAGGATTCGATGTATAGGGCCTTAGCTCACCGTTGTCTTTAACTATTAAGATATGATCTATAATCCTTTCTCCTAATCCCCTGCGTCACTAACACATTGCTCCCACATTTGCCCTTGGGCTGCTATATGCGGTTGGGTAATTAATCAGTTAATTAAAGAGACTTGTCTCTTAAGATTTGGTGTATATAGTTTTAAATCTAGTAGTCCTGTACTATATAATTGGCGTAGCTTTACTGCCTAGCAAATAGGAGACACTTTGTAATAGCGCCTATAGCTATTATACGATTGTCAAAAACGTCTGTAATATTGTTCTTTTGATACTATAGTATCGTTTAGGTATAATTTAACCTATATGCGTCTTTAATTGACGTCTTAATTGCCTTCCCCCGGCTACATAATCAGTTTTTATAAGGAAGTAATGGCTGAATAGCTTATACTCGTTTTTCCTTCTTTCTGAATTGCGCTATTATAACGGAGTTATATTGGCAAGGTTGCGGCTATTTACTAGAAGGGTGTTGGGAGGTAAATTATAAAGACACCTTGCTTATTGAGCTTGATCCTTTTTCTTAACACCTTACTTCCTATTATTAGCCTTCGTCCAATTTTGGACGTATCTTTGATATATTATTAAAATTTTCTTCTTTTCCGTTATCAATTTAATATGCCTCTTTATTCTCCTGCTAACTACTCTTCTGAGCTGATTCCTTAGCGTATTCTAGCCCTACCGTTATATATAGAACCCTAACCTCTGTTAACCCGTAACTGGTGCTGGTTTTGCCTAAATGATTTTGCCTATATGTCCTTAAAAGACTAGAAGTCTGATAAGAGGATTCTGGAGGCTTGTAATAAGACGTACTATATTAGATCCAATACCTTTAGTTCTTATAATCGATGCATGCGTACTAAGAGCGGTAGTTGTGTTAAGGTAAGCTTTTCTATTCTTAATAGATTTCCATTGCTGACTATAGCTTCAATAGCCTAGGCCTAAGTGGCGACGTTCCTTTAATATCCTTGACTACTATATCGCCCGGGCTCTCTTTTATTCCAGCGCAAATGCTGAACGACTTAGTCGAATTTGAGATTACGCCATAGCCATCTATACCGCCTATAATTCCCAGCAAGCCAGCCAGCAACGCCTGATAAGGGAGCAAGGCTGGTATACTAAGGATAGGGTAAAGGATGGGGGTAATAAGAAGAAGGTTGCCGTCTACTACAAGAAGGAGTTTGCGCATACGCGTTAAGTTTTAAAATAGCATAATATAATGCGGTATTAGGTAGGTTACCCTTTGGGTACCTAGCGGATAGGTGACTAATAGTTGCCGTAGCAAGGTCTAGGTGGTTCTGGACTATGCCAGCCAGCTAACGTCTCTATTTATTCTGGGCTTAAGCGTGTCTTTATTAACTATAAGCTGACGCTGCAAGAGCTTTGTTGGTATTGGTTTGGACCTGATATTAGTGTTAAGTGTTTAAGGATCTCTGCCCTAGCTACACCTTATCGTCCTGCCCCTGTTTTTATGCCTACTTATACACCTATAAAGGGATCTCATTCCCGTCAGCCATCCCTTGGAGGGCCGATGGATACTGACCCTGCTCCTAAGAATAAGGCATAGTGGCTTTTTAGATTAGGTATTTAGGATTTATTCTTGTATATAGTAGTAATTAAGTACCTTAATTAGGTGCTTAGGAAGGCCTTAGAAGGCTTTTAAGAAGGGCTTAAGAGCCCTAGAAATAATATTCCTAATATAGATTAATAAATGGGAATGTAATTCTAGCAAAATGCCCTATTAACTCTATGCTATATACGTGAAAAGGCTGAGGACCTGTCCTGCCTTGGGCCGTAGTCCTAATCCTTATAGTTTCCGGAGCCTGTCTGTTTTATATCCGATTTAACCTATTTACTCTTTGGGGCCTTTTGCGGCCTACTATAAGCTTTCTTCATAGGTTGCGATGACACTATAGTATCAAAGCGCTTTCTGTGATTTGTAGATTATGGACCTTGGTCCTAATATTCTTTTAGAATATCTTCGCAATAATTAAGGTAATCCTCTGGTTTCTATATAGAGTCCTTAGCGGGCCAGCCTAGCTATTTAACTTTATATTAAAGCTTGTTCTTAACAGACTTATAGCATAGTATAACTTTAACCTCGTACCACTCGCCCACCACTTTAGGGTGTTTAATTGGGCCTAGACAGAAGTTCTTTTCTAGTAGTAGTCTATGCCATGGCTCCAGTAGGTTTATGTGAAACACTAGATGTATATAGGCCATAGATGGGGTAGCTGGAGACAGTAGGCTAGCTTACCAATTTATTCCTTAACTTAGAAGGGACCTAGGTATCTTATATTAAGCTTCTTTAATGGTCGGCGGGTCTTAATATTTGTTAAACGTAATAGAACCTTATTGCCTACTCCAAAATACTTGTCCTGGTATTTGCGGTTGTACTAGAGTCTCTGCTACTCTTAGGTATCTTGTAGGCTCTGCTTTATATGCTTCCATTACTCTTCCCATTCCTGGAGGTATCCTTATACTCTCTGGTGGATGTCCTTTAACTTCCCAGTAGGATCCTATAATTAATTATGCGGCCTTAGCTAGTGATTGCTGGGTATACCATCAAACCCAAATAATTAGACGCCATAGGCAATCTAGATTGGTGTATACTTATGCGATATATATTACTTTGAGTTATAGGCATACTCCGCGTATAGAAGTAGTTCGCACCAATTGTCTTGCTAGTAGTTTAAATATATTTGCAGATAAGACTCTAGTTCCTAGTTCTGGCGTTCCGTTTGCCCGTCCGTTTATAGATAGAAAGCTGTACTATAACGGTGGTCTATCTTTAAATAAAAGCATAGATCCGACCAGTACTGGCTTGTAAAGACGCTGCCCCTATTAGTAATAATAGAGTGCGGCTGGTCTACTTTAAGAAAGCATTTCTCCTTAATTAGGCTGGCAAGCGCTTGTGCGTTAATCGTCTTGTTAACAGAAAGGTATTAGACGTACTTTGAAAACCTATTAATAAGTACGAGGACCGAATTGTATGTTCGTCCTTAGCCATCTTTAGATGGCGGGAGATCTGTGATAAAGTCCATAGCGTAATGTCGCTATAGCTTACTAGTGGGGGGAACTGATTTAAGTAGACCCTATAGCTTATGCCTACGGATTTTGTATACTTAATACTTCTTATAATAGCTAATATACTCCTTTGCTTCCTGCTTAAGCTTTAGCTAATAGTATTTGCGCTAAAGTAATTCCACTGTCTTGGCTTAACCATAGTGGCCGCCTAGAGGATTATCGTAATTCTTTATAAGAATCTTCTGCCGTAGATTTGCTTCTAGTGGCACCCAAACCTTACCATTTCTACGCAGTAGGCCCATTGGGTCTAGTTCCTAATTTTAGCACCTTATAGCTTCCTTTCCATTATATTTCCGGTCTACTTCCGCATTAAAGATGGCATAGGAAGCGTCCCTCCATTATACCTCATAGATGAGATCCGTTAACCTTTTAGATGGTTCCTATATAAAAGCTATTTCGCCCCGTACTGCTCTAAGTATAAGACTAGATAGTACCATGGATCTTGCAACTCTTTGATGCACGTGCATCAGGAAGGCCGCTACAAGGTTAAAGTCCTTTGGTTATTATAGGGCTCCGAGTTCCAATTGCTCTATAGCTTCGCTATTGGTTTAAGAGGATAGCTTAGCAATTAGGGGTGATATATTACTAGGTTCTAAGAATGTGTCAGGGACGTCCTATCCAGGTATATTCGGACCCTTAACAGCAACGGACCAGGTGCCAGCTGGAACGTTAGTAGAGACTAATAGGGTTTACACCACCTAAGACTTAGTGTATAGAGCTATAGGTGCTTGAGTATCCCACACCCAGAGCTTGTTCTGTAATATAGGGAGTAAGATATCTATCATCTGTTTTCCTTCTCCCGTTTTAAAGCCTTTGGCATAGTCTGGCCGTCGTGACGGTCCATTAGCAGGGTTGTTCTCCCCTAGCTTATATTTAATCTCAAAATCAAATTGCGTGAGCTCCTCCGCCTATCTGGCTTATTAAGGTATAAGCTCCTTTATAGTTATAAAGTAGCATAGATTATAATAATCTAAGAGTATACGAGTAGTATAGCTTGCGTGTTTAAGGTAATATTGCCACTATTTAAAGCAGTTGACTATGGCCAGCAGTTCCTTATTATAGGTATAATACCTAACTTTAGGCCCCTGGAATTTTCTGCTATAGAATGCTACTGGTCTCCAGTAGAGCTAGGTAGCATCCGGATCCCTATTAGGTTGTAGTAGGATACCTATAAGAGCAAAATTTGATACATTAGTAATTATTATTAATAGCTAATCTAGGTCGAAATGCCGTAGCAATAAAGCTTTTATAAACTTTTCTTATAGTTCCCAGAAGGCCTCCTAAACCTTTCTAGGCTATAACCATGGTTTATACCATTTGGTTAGTCCCTTTTTGGTTTTCTTCCTTCCTGCCTTTAAGCTTTTTGCTCCTTGGGCCGGGTCTTAGAAAGCTTTTATAATATAGTTGGATAGGTATTAGGCGATGTCTAAGTAGTTATAAATAAAGCGCCTATAGAAATTGGCAAAGCCTAGGAACACTTAAATATCCTAGTAGCTCTCTAGCTCTGGCTACTCTTAGATTGTTTGTACCCGTACTAGGTCCATAACTACGCCTATAGGCGTTATAATATAACCCAGGAACTCGACCTGCTTGGTATTAAAGGTACACTTTAATACCTTAGCGTAGAGGCCCCAATTATCCAAACGTTCCAGCACTTGGCGGACGTATTGCTTGTATTAATCCTTATCTTCTAAGTAGATCAGGATGTCATCTAAATAGATAATATATATGCGGTTAACTAGTCCCCCTAAGGCTCTGTAAATATATAATTGGAATATCGTAGGCGCATTAGCTAGCCTAAAAGGCATTACTATATACTTAAAGTGGCCGTATTAGGTCTTAAAAGCGGTCTTCTACTCATCCCCTTCTTTAATACGGAGCCTATAATAGGCATCTTATAGGTCCAGCTTCGTAAAGATCTTTGCCCTAGATAGTCGATCCAGCATTTCACTAACCAGTAGTAGTAGGTAACGGTTCTTAATTGTAACTTTATTAAGACCGCGATAGTCTACATATAGCCTTATAGTTCCATCTAGTTTTGGGATAAAGAGGATTGGTGCGCCTACTAGCGACTTACTAGGCTAGATCCATCCCTTTTCCTATACACTATTAAGGTATTCCCACAGGATCTTAAGCTCTTTGCGAGAGAGGTTGTAAATAGGAAGGTTTGGGGGTTGTTTACCCTCTTCTAGATTAATTACATAATCGTATTCTAAGTTCTACGCTACGACTTTAGCTCGCCTGCCCGAGAATACCCTTAGTAAGTCCCTTAGGCCTAATAGAATATTCAATAGATTGGGGTCGTGTTTGTCCTCCGCATTATTATTAGGTAGGTCCCAGAGCTCCCTTAGGATGCCTACGGGCAGTGTTGCGCGCTATGGTAGTTGCTTATACATGGTTGCTACCGTACGTTAAACCGTTTCATGCAGTAGCTAATAGAGGGTAGGGAATTCTTTAACGCAGCGTTTAAGGTGCCGTAGCATATTCTCCGTATATTGCTTAAGCCAGAGTAACCTGTGGCGGTAGAAGTATCTCATAAGATCTTCAAGATCGCCGCCTCCCTGCAGTGTCTCCGCGACCTGTCCGGCAGCTCCCCGTAGGGTCTCCATTGTAGAGGGGTTATTACCTATACTAGGCTCTATACCTATCTTGCTATAGAACAGGGGTTCGATCCAATACTCCTTTAGATATAGAGCGTATACTGTTTTACCTAGAGCTATATCTTCTAGGATATCTTTTAAGCTTATTAGTAATATACGCCCTTCCAATTCTTTATTATTCCACTATTTAAAGGCTCCTGTTTTAAAGCGTATCTTAGGATCTGCTTCCGCAAGCTAAGGGTATCCAAGAATAAGGTTATAGCCTTTAAAGTTAGCTGCCTAGAAGGGTTGCGGACCAACCACCTTAGTATAGTTGTGCATATCGGCCACTAACACTATAAGCTTTTAGGCACTATATAGTTTGATCTAATACTCATCTAGGAACCCTATAATAGGTTTCCACTACCTTAGCAACAGGATAAGCTTATGCTCTTTTACCAAATCATATTATATGAGATTGATTTCGGCGCCGCTATTATACAGTGCTTGGAACTAATGTACCTTACCCATAGGGAGTGCCATTTCCAGCTTAACAGCAATACGGAGAGTCTTTCCTTCTATATCTTGCCCTAGTTGCAGCCAGAAGAGGTCCGCAACTAGGGCTTTTCTTTTTTTATATCGTTAGTGCGTTTTTCGCCCTGCTTCTTCTAATAAGATTTGCCTCTGGAGTTTTCTCTTAACTTTTTGGAGTGTTCCCGTAAAGGTGCTAGACGGGTGTTGGGTTAGCCCTAGGAGTCTTTCCTATTACTTAAGGCCCCTAACTTTAACCCTTCTAAAGTTCTCTTTAAGAACGGCTTCTTTAAAGGTTAGGTCTACCCTGCGTTACTACTAGAGTGCCTACGCTTCTAGTAACCCCCCAGCCTCCTACTAGAAGAGGTCTGGTTTCTTACCGCATCCTTAGCGTTTAGAACCGCTCGTTCGAAATCCGCATATACGGTAATCCGCGGTAGGGCTCCTACGCGCTTCATTTCGTTATAAATTACTGGCTTAATTCTAGCCTAGATAAATCCAATCTTCTCCTTTTTACGGACGCTGCCGTCCCTGTTTTTAAAGGGCTCTAGATTTATCTGCTAAGCACGAGTTTCTATAAAGTTTATAAACTGGCGGAAGTCTTAATGGTCCAACTATATACTATTCCAGAATTGTTCTGTATTATCGTATTATATAATATGCGGATCTTAGGTCTAACCCTTTAGGAAGGTCTGCAGCTGTGGCCATATAGTAATTTGCTCTTTATTAAGTTAATTAAACGCAATCTGGTTTAGCGATCGGTCTTTAATCTTGCTAATAATCCACTATATACGTTCTTTGGTATCATCTTGGATTATTAGTATTTTAAAGAAGTTGTCTACTTTACAAAACTAATCGTCCAACTATTAAGCGGTGGGTTTGTGATAGAGTTCTAGACTGTTAGAGGCCTTAGCTAGTTAGTCTATATCTTTTTTCTATTTGTTATATAGATACCTCTCTAGGTCTTCCATATCTCCTTAGGTGGATACTGGGTAGCCCCTAGGAAGCCTTAGGCCTTAGCCAGGTTGTAAAAGATTTTATCTAGCCTGGATTAAGCTCTGCTAAATCTGGACTTGCCCCTAGAGGTTTCTAATATGTTTATTAGTAGCTCCTTCCCACATAGCTTCTAAGAGCCTAGCGGTAGCTTCCCAATATCCTCCTTAAAGAAAATTGGTGTGGGGCTCTTAACTTTCCAAATTTAGGCCTAGAGAAGCTCCGGCTATAGAGGTGGTGTTAGCACTAGTAGCTAGTATAGGCTTCCCAATAAGGCTTGGGTCTTGAGTTAATGTTTAAGTTAAGTTACTAAAAGGGGTAGGCCCGCTTGGCTTATAGGCAGTCTGTGCACCGCTACTATGCCGATTATAGGCTAATAGTCCTCTGGGAGGGTTCCGGTTGGATCCCTAATTAGACACATCAGTATATTCCTCTGGCATTTCCGGCTTAGGGGAAGATCTTAGGGTTGCCTCTGGCGCTTGATCTTCTAATTAGCCTAGGTAGGGCTAGAGGGGCTCCAGTTGCTTTCCGGTAGCGTTGCGACCGTTATAGAGGGTGTCTGCGTTTTCCTTAGCGGTAACCATAGGTATATGAGAGTCTTTAAGCTCCTAGTGCATCTGGGTATTGGGGCTTATTCGGCCGTCTTGCCTAGAGGTTTATATTGTCGCAATCTCTCATTATCGGAGGGACCTTCCTGCTTTGGCGCGACGGCTTTCTATAAGGTATCCGTGGAGTTTCCATTTAGGTCGTCGCGAGATTTTAAGGGAGGAATAGTAGGTATAAACAAAATATAAACACACAATCTGGTTCTTAAAGCCAGCTGCCCTTCTAAAAAAGAGTAGAAAGGATTCGAATGTAAGGGGAACTTATAGATAGGGGGCTATAAGGACACGATTATAGAACAAGATAGATTGGTAAGAGAGACAAATCCTTAAGGAGGTAAGGCCTTGAGGATCGTGGAGACTATATACTACGGGCACGTGCCTCCGGCACGTGACCGACGGACGTTTAAGGGGTGTCCGGGGGTTGTCCTAAGGGCAACCCAAGGTAACCGCAATAATATCCCTTATAGTAGGGGTATGACATTCTATAGACCCTAACTTAAACTAGCCAATTAGGATTTTCCATCCCCGGGATAGAAAATTGCTATTAGCTCGCTTACTACTAGCGCCTTGGCGGCCCTCTTAACAAGATATCTACCCACGACTCCTAAGCAAGAAAGCACCACGTGCTAAGAGGCAAATTTTGGGACAGCGAGACTTATATTACAATAGCAATAGTAAGTAAGGAGGATTGATATTTGTTACGCTAGTCGAGCGGTATATATATATAGACGGCAACCGCAAAAGAAGGGTTGCCAGTGTTAGGAATATAGGCAAGTTGCCGTTACATGCCGCTACGGCACTAGTGTGGTGAGGAGCCTTAAGCTCCTCGCCCTTCCTTAAGGAAGAGGAATAATAGAATATAATAATAATTATTATACTATCTACGAACCGTAGCTACGTGATATTACCTTGTGATACCTACAGGTATAGTTATTATAATAGTAGTATAGTATAAGCATTAAGTTATAAATAGTAGGCTTATTAGCACTATTATACGGTTAGTAGATTATATATATATTAGTATAATTATTATTAGATCTATAAAACTATAGGTATAATGGTATAGTTATAATCTAATTAATTTAATTAATTTTGTTCCTTAAAACTTATATAGCTTAGTATTAATTAGGGTTATTTATTATAGCTAGTATCTAGTCCTAGTCTTAGTATTAACTAAGTTTGTTCCTTATAGTATATATAACTTAGTATTTATTAAAAAGGATCCCCATAAGCTATTAGCATAATATTATTAAAGGTAGTAGTATAGTACTAATATCTATAGACGTACAGTTAGTTAATCTATTGTTATTTAATTGGTTAGTAGGTAGGTATATATATTTAGTTAATAGAAATATAAATTACCTAATTAGTTAATACGTTTATATAGTTAAAAAGAGGTTATTACCTAGTGTATACTTCCCTATAGTATAGGTGGTCGTTTAATAAAGAAAGAGGAATGAAATATAAATAAAAGAAATAGTAAAGAAATATAGTAAGTATATATAGGGTGCCTATATAGTATAAGGACTAAGCTATTTATAACCTAGTATTATGGTATTACAATAAAGTAGACTAAATAACTACGTTATAGTATAAAGAGAAGAAGAGGCGAAAGGGGTACTGTATATAAGTAGTAGGGCCAGGCGCCAAGGCGCTAGTGGTGGGCCAGCCAATAGTAGGAAATAGTACGAGATAGTGTAAAATAGTACGTAATAGGTTAGTACCGTGACAGTACTCCCCTCCTTTAGAAGGTTTGGTCCTTAAACCAAATAAGTAACTCTAGAATAGAATATTACGGTACTAGCAAATTGCGGTCACATAACCAGTAGCTACAGTGTTGGTGGAAAATAGTAGATTTAATGCGCGAAGATGTCAGTTTTGCTTACCGCTTTTAGCTAAGCTAATGGCGATTTTCTATCCCGGGGATAGAAAATCCTAATTAGTTAGCTTAATAAATAGCGTTAGCAGAACTCCACACCACCACCCAAATTAATTAGGTGTAGCGCTCTTGGCAAGAATCTAACCAATTAGACAACTTTAACTGGTGGTTAAAGTTTTATAAGATCTTAACTTTTCTAAATTATTATAGTCGTCGTCTACGGCCTTAATATGGTAAGTCTCTCTTACCTTATACCCAGTTTGGGGGTCTAGGCTTCTTAGGGTATTATTTATAGAACTTTAGTAGTGCGCGCTTATACCCTTTTAGAGACTTCTCGGGTTCCCAGGTTTTCTTATTATAATACTTCCACTTAATATAGTACGTTAAGCCGTGATCGTCCCTTTATTTATTATATACGTTAAGAATTTTCTTGAATTCCCACTTGTTTATAATATTGCCGTTATTATCTCTTTCGGCTATTCTACCTGCAATATTATAACGTTCCTCTTTATTAATGTGTACTTAGCCAGGGATCTCTTTAGGGAACCAGAGGCGGACCTTTATTATATAGAAAGACTTATTAACATAAATATGGTCTAGAAGGTCCACCATAACTACCCCTTTATAGGCAGCTAAGACGGGCCAGGGTCCGTCCTAGTTGTCATCCTATTTTCTCTTAGGCCGGTTAGTCTTTATATTTTTAAGGCTAACTATAACCATATTATCCTTTTTAAATATTATACCTTCGTCCCATTTCGTATTAGCGTTATCTTTATAGCGTTGCTAGGAGATACGAGCTAGAGCTTTAAGCTAAGTTAGAATACGCTTAAAGCGGTTAGTAATAGTATTAGCTTATAGGTACTCTTTCTTTATATATATAGATAGGGCTAATGGCTAAGGGCCCGCTGGTTCAATGCCCAGATATAGGTTATAGCCGTAGTTAGTAAAGAATGGTGAGATTCCCATAGTCTTATTAACTTAGTTATTTGTGGCAAACTTAGTAAGGGGGAGCTAATCTACCTAATTATCTTAGGTGAAGCTTACGAAAGCGCGTAGGTACTTATTTATTACTATATTAATAATCTTAGTCTAACTATTTATTTTAGGGTGCTATGCGGAACTAGGGTTTAGGGTTACTTTTAGGCGCTAGTTTAGGCGGCGCTAGAAGTTAGAGATAAATAAAGACCCTCTATTAGAAACAATAGTACTTAGGGCGCCATGTAACTTATAAACAGTATAGGTAAATACTTTAACAAGCTCCTTAATGTCTAGGCTAGTAACAGAAATAAAGTGTCTTATCTTTATTAGGCGGTTAACGACGACAAGGATGTGTCTATATATTTTGCCGTTGTAAAGGCACTTAGGCAGGTTAATAATGTGGTTAATGGAGATATTGGTTTATAGGCGGACTAGTAGTTCTAGTGGTTTTAGGAAACCGGGCGGTGCTAAGCGTAGGGTCTTTATACAGAAGTAAAGAGCGCAGTCTTTTATAAAGGTAGCTGTGAACTGTGAAATACCTAGCTATTAATAGGTTTAACTAAGGAGGTCTAGGGTCTTAACGTGGCCTAGATAGCCTACAGGACCTAAACTATACGTGCGGTATACAACTTCTAGTTAGAGTTTAGGTAAATTAGGGACGAATACTCGGTTTCTATAGTAGATTAGGCCGTTAACGATTAAGCATTTAGATTTATTGCAGTAGAGTAACTTCCTAATCTACTTGGGCTAGCGGCGTGCCTTATGGCCTTCCTATTTTTGTAGTGCGGCTAACATGTCTCTAGCTAGTTTGTTCTCTTTATAGGCATTCTTAATAAGCTCCTTAAGGGGTTTTTTCTTAGGCTCTAGGTTTATTACTATAATAAAGTCTTTAATGCTCTGGTCTTGGGATTTGCTTAATAGCTTATCTAGAATAGCGGGGTTAACTTTTTTTAGTAGTAAGACAACGCGGTTTCTATATTATAGTTATTTATTACCAGCGTTAGTAGGTGCTACGCCTAGAAGGCAGCTAAGAGCGTCTGGAATTGTAGCTTTAGTACTAGGCCTATAGGTAATAATAAAGTTAAACTAAAAGAGGAACTTAGCCTAACGGACTTAGCGCTAGTTTAGTTATTTTGTTATTATAAAGGTCTAGAGGTTCTTATAGTCCGTAATAATCTTAAACAGTTGCTTAGTTCCTTGTAGTTTGGGGCGCTATTCTTTTAGTGCTTTTACAATTGCTAGGAGCTCCTTATTATATATCTTATAGTTATATTTAGGGGCGGAGTGCTTGGCGGAGAAGAACGCGACTGGCTTAAGTTTACCATCTTCGCTAGCCTGGTAGAGCACTCCTCCTAAAGCCTAGTTTAAGGCGTCTGTCTCTACTACGGTCTTCTTTATATAGTTGTAGTACGCTAAGACCGGTGCTGTAGTAAACGCTATTTTTAGGGTCTAGAATGCCTGTGCTTGGTTAGGGCTCTATAACCAGTTAGTGCTTTTCTTTAGTAGCCTAGTTATGGGCTTAACTTCCTTAAAATAGCCTTAGATGAATTATTAGTAAAAGTTTATAAAGCCAAGAAATTACTATAGTTCCTTAACTAATGTTGGGTCCTTCTATTTCTATAGGGCCTATACCTTCTCGGGGTCCATAGTCATGCCATTAGTTGAGATAATTAAGCTAAGGTATTTCGTTTTTATAGCGTAGAACTTAAACTTATTAATACTAATCTAGAGTCCAGTATTACCAAGTCTCTAGATAATTTTATTTATATATTTTATATGCTTAGCGCGTGTTTTTAAGAAGATAAGGACATCATTAAGGTACGTAGTGCAGTAGTTATTGAGGGCGTTGTGTAAAACATAGTTAATATAGTTCTGGAATATAGCGGGCGCGTTATAAAGACTAAACGGTATAACTAATATCTTATAGAGTCCAAACCGGGTAATAAATACTATAAGCTACTTATAGCCTTCTGCGATCCGGATCTGGTTAAACACAGCAATTACGTTAAGCTTAGTAAAGTACTTAGTACTATAGAGTGCGTTAAGTGTCTTATAGACTAGTAGTAATAGGTACCGATTTTTAATAGTAACTATATTTAGGCCTCAGTAGTTATAGTAGATTTATATACCACTACCAGATTTCGCTGTAAGGAGGAGGAGTATAGTGGCTGGTAAGGTTAATTCGCGGATAAAACCCTTATCCAGTATCTTATTAATCCACTTCTTTACATAACTAAGTTTAGCGGGTAAGAGTGGTCTGTTTTTATAATATAGGGCCTACTTTCTGGGCATAATCTTAATTTTATGGTCCCATAGTTAGTAAGGGGGCAGCTTCTCTACGTTTTTAGGGAAGAAGTATTTAATATATTCATGAAACTCTTTTGGTAGGCGTTATAAAATATCTCCGTAAGTTAATCCTAGTTTGCCTTTTAGAAATTTTTTAATATTGGTGTTAACTATCTTTTAGTGTAGAAACTTAGATTTAGTTTTTAGGTTTATTTTAAAAAAGTTATAAAAATAAGGGGATAGTACTCTTCGGGCTTCCTCTATTATATAGTCACCTTCTACTAGCTGGCGAAAAGACCTTTCTAATAGGTTTAGTACTTCTACTAGGCCTATAGGCAGTTCTTTAAGCAGCTATTAGTGTTCTTCTTATTTAACTAGTTCTACTAGCTCCGCCATATAGATCCTTATCACTTTTACGTCTTTTTGTTTACAAAACTGGGTAAAATTAACGGTATAGGTGCATCTAATATTGTTTAGGTTGGGGCGTGTCTGGTTCTCCAGTACTATAGCCAGGCTGGCACAGTTTAGTTGGCCTAGGAGGGCGGAAACGAGGCGGCGGCCCTACACGGTACGCGCGGGAGACGGGTATAAGGTTAGGCGTTATAGGAAGAAGGTCTTAATTGCTCTAGTTTTAGTCTTAGCTATAGCGCTCTTAGCTATTATACGTGCGGTCGCATGTGCGTATAGTAGATAACTTAAAGTTAGGTATCTTATTAGCTATCTTAGGTTGAGCGGGTGTATATAGGGGACTTATAGTTCTAGCGGTGTTTATTTTTTTGGGGATAGGGTGGTAGTCTAGTCTTCCAGAATCTCCGCTTTATTTACTGCATATATTGGCTTACTAGTGTTAGGCACCTCTTTTACTGTCAGCTGACAGTATCTAAGCGTTAGCCGTGTGGTGCGTCCGCATAGTGCTAATTAGTTACAGTTAGGGATGTGCCATGGGAGGCAGTTATAGGCGTAGTAATTAGAGTTAAACTTAAGCTCTAAAACGGGGAAGTCTAGTCTTAGGTTATACTTTTTAAGCTAGGGCATTCTAAGAATTACTAGTATTAAGGGTAATAACTTTATAATGTAAAAAAGCATAGATTCTATATAGTAGCCAATTGTCATTTTTACTGTAAAGTAGTAGGTAATAAAGCTGGATGGGAGTCCGTTAGTAAGGCAGAGTAGTTTTAGAACTAGGAGTCTTTTTATTATAATATTATACTTTTTTATAAGCGAGTCTTCGTCTGCAAACGCTGGTGCTATACTACTACTATTAACAAGGCTTATTGTTTCAATAAAAGCTTCTAAGAGTGGGTTGCGTAGTGAGGAGAGGTAGGTCTAAATAAGGATAGTATTTCTATTATTATTTACTATTCTAAGGTTAAGTAGTAGCTAGCTTAGAATAAGGTCTAACTAATCTAGTAGCATAGATCTAATCCTTTTATTCTCCTCCCTATATAGTTCTAACCCTTGGAGGCAACTTAGTTCAAGGGTTGATTTTTTAATAACTAGATTATAGGGCTTGGCTGGTAGCTATAGTCTTAGTTAGTATATCCTAACGTATTGGTCTCTAATGGTGTATATATACTAGGGGGTACTTTACCGAGGATATGGCCGGTCTTATAATTAGTAGCAATACGAAGCGCTTGTCCATAGTTCGCGTACGGGACCATTAGCTAGGGCTATATTAGGGAAGGGAATTATAGGGGTAGGTCTCTGTATTTAAACCCACGTCCCTATCCGCGGTTATTATTTCGGTTACTATCCCCTCTACTAAAGAATCCGCCGCGGCTAGGAGGGGGTTGGCGCGGTGGCATTAGAAGGGGATTTGGGTTTATTTTAGGATTGTAAGCATCTTTTTAGTAGCTGGGTTAACCATATGCCATATAGAGTCTATTATCCATGCGATATCTTTAAACGTTATTAGGGAGGCTACTACTTCTGCCGCCAAATTTAACGGCGTTAAGGTCTATTAGGTTATTCTATAATACTAGTGCTAAGGTGTTGTTGTTAGGTAATACAGGTTGATATCTACCAGCGGTGTTTAGCTTAGCGGTATTTAGCTTAGTATAGTGGGCATAGTTCTATAGGTTATAAGCAAATATATCCATTTGCTCGCTCCAGCCCTTATAGTCAGTATTATTAATCTTGCGGCTAAGGGTAAGGGCTAGGTCCTTTATCTTAGGGGAAGTGTTTTTCCTAAGCAAATCCACTTTTTATTTCTTGGTTTTATTTACTTTAATTATTAACTTATTAAGCTCTGCTTTCTAGGACCAGTAGTTATACTTGCCTTAATATAAAGTGTCCAACTTATTTTTAGCCGCTTGGGTTATATTTATGGTCTTATAGTGTCTTCTTATATGTGTGAACATGGACTCTTGGTCAGAAAAGGTCCATTTACTTAGGTTGTTTGGGTATATACATAGCATATTAAGGCCATGTTTAATATAGTTATAGGCCTTATCTATCAGCATATCTGATATATAGATGACTTCGTCTATTAGGGTCTTAAAGCACTTTACATTCCTTTAGAAAACGCCTTGGACCTTCATTTCCCATATTTTAAATTTTTCTTACTTTTTAATTGGTGATCCCTTGCCGTTAAATGGGGTTAGATCTTTTGCTTTACGCTTTTTTCTACAGGGCTTAGCTGGAAGAGGGGAGCTAGTTATAGGGTTTATATTCTTATTGGCAATAGCCTGGGTAAGTATAGCGATCTAAGAGCTTAGGCTTTATATAGTCTCAGTATATACAAAAGCTTGCTGTTTATATTGTTTAACGCGTAGTTTAAGTGTCTTAAGGGAGTTAATTCTATGCTAAGCCTTTTTAAGTTAGGATGTTATAGTTTAACCTTTATTATAGACGGCTTGGAGACCGCTCTTAACGCTAGTTAAAAAGGTTGTATATATAAAGAGGTGCTGGAAGGTTCCTGCCACATTAAGGTCCTTAGGGTACTCCAGACCACTCCTAATTGCCTAGGCAATGTGGGTATAGGGGGTATTAAAGAGGTAAGTAAGCGCTTCGCGTGTATTCGTTAACGGGGTATTATTTATATTTTAGTTACCCATTTTAAGGGATCTAGGTGGGGTAATCGAAATCTTATAAGGCTGACTGTAATACTAAAATTATTAAAACTGTCTGGGACTATGCTGAGACTGTGCTAAGGCTATACTAAGACTATAGTATGGTGTTGTTGGTCGCGCCAGGTTGCGATTATACTGGGAAAAACGGAGACTATAGGCGGAGGCGGTAGACTAGGAGGGCAAAGATCGCGACAGGGCGCAAAAGGAGATACCATAAACTGTCACGGTGCTGCAATGAAGTAGACCAAATAACTACGTTGTGGTATAAAGAGAAGAAGAGGCGAAAGGGGTACTATATACAAGTAGTAGGGCCAGGCGCCAAGGCGCTAGTGGTGGGCCAGCCAACAGTAGGAAATAGTACGAGACAGTATAAAACAGTACGCGATAGGTTAGTGCCGTGACACCTAGCTACTATAGAACTTTTTTTTCTTTTTTACTTTTTATTAGAGTATATATCTCCTATCTTTTTATTTTAAAAATTTAAACTCTTCTACCTAGAATATAATAGCCTATATTTAACTAAGGAATTTTAATATAATATTATAGCGTCCTGGTAGGGAGCTTAAGGTGCGAATATAGCTAGCTAAGACATATACCAAAATACGTAATACTGTTATGCCCCTTACGCACCAGTAGAGAAGCAATGCTTTTAGTATCTGGCATAGAGAACTATAATATACTACTCTTAATATAAAAAGGCCTTAAGGTGGCTACCTTATCGGGAAAATATTCGCAGGCTAGGTTTTAAGTCGACTTTATTAAGCGCGTTTCGCGTAATTGATATGTAATTAACCAACTTGATATACAACTTGACTAACTTAACACGCAATTAACCAACTTAACATATTTAAAAGTTAAATAATACGCAGTTAACCAACTTAATATATTTATAAGTTAAATAATACACAGTTAACCAACTTGATATATTTAAAAGTTAAATAATACGCTATTAACCAATTTGATATATTTAAAAGTTAAATAATACGCAGTTAACCAACTTATACATTCCTTAATATGCAATTGAGGTAATGTAATATATTATTTAAGTTATATGCTAATTACAAGAGGCTCTGCACGAAGCTCTATACGAAGCTCTATACGAAGCTTTGCATAAGGCTCTACACGAAGCTCTACGTACAGAGGCTCTGCGCGAAGCTCTGCGTACGGAGGCTCTACACGAAGCTCTGTATTGGGTCCCCGCTATATTCCTAATAGCCTCTACACATACCTCTGCCGCCTTATTTTTTACCCTTCCTTTCTTCCTTACATCCTCCCTACCTAGGGAGGCACTAGAACGGCAGCCAGCAGAGGACTGTTGCTAGAACTAGATGACTACCGCTAGAACCAGACGACCGTTACTAGAACCAGACGACCGTTACCGGAACCAGACGAGCGTCGCCAGAACCAGACGACCGTTACCAGAACCAGACGAGCGTCGCCAGAACCAGACGACCGTTACCAGAACCAGACGACCGTCGCCAGAGCCAGACGACCGTCGCCAGAACCAGACGACCGTTACCAGAACCAGACGACCGTCGCCAGAGCCAGACGACAACGACTAGCCAGCGAACACTATAAACGATTCGATCGATCGATCGAATCAAGGTAGCAC
>Ga0307507_10003032_pt1 | contig 33605 bp, 7 predicted proteins | sample 7_EM_MG_FD_207223 | JGI IMG/M metagenome (GOLD analysis project Ga0307507, IMG submission 207223) | Populus trichocarpa ectomycorrhiza microbial communities from riparian zone in the Pacific Northwest, United States - 7_EM | ecosystem: Host-associated > Plants > Roots > Unclassified | place...
TCTGCCCTACGGCAGACTGGTTGTAGAGGAGGTCGTCTACTGTGGCAGACTGGTTGTGGTGGAATCGTTGGTTGTGGTGGCTAGCGTCGTGGTGACGTGTCTTTATGGGGTATACAACCGGCGGCGCCCTTGCGACGACGGACGGAGGAGCAAAGGGGAGGCGACGGACTAATATATACCCTAAAGCGCAATCTATCTCCAAAACCTAAAAGCCCTATATATAACCCTATAGACCTCAATGCCGCTTAATCCTATATACCCTTAGAAACCAATAAATAAAGAACTTAAGCTATAAATAGAGAATGCTTTAAATGCAGTAAAAAAGGATATATTTAAAAGTATTGCCAAACTTACCCCTTTAAAAAAGTCCGCCGTAGTTCCTTCTATTCCTTAAATTATATCCATTTCTTAAGTTATACTTATTCCTTAAATTATACCTACTCTATAAATTGTACTTAGACGCCATAAAGCACCTTACCTTTAGTTAACTTAGAAAACGAATTATCCTAAGGCCAAGTCGCGCCTTAGGATAAAAGATAGAAGAGTATAAGTATCTAGGCTCTTCTAGCGCTAATATATAATATAATTTTCTTAATATACTTAGCAAAATTTAAATACTTAGCAAATAAAAGGAAGTATAAATCCTTATAGACAGCGAAGCTACTAGTATGGGCTTTATTAATATAAACTATATAAAAACTTAACGCCTAAATTTAAAGAAACTTAATAAGCCCTAAGGCCTGCAAGGCTTTAACGGTAAACCCTTAATATATAGCAAACTAACGCACTACACTCTTATAAAATTATGGATTGGCGAATACCTTAAATATATTTCCTATTTATAACACCCTTAAAGTATTATAAGATAATACTTAGACATAAATAGCTAAAACGACACAACCCTTTAATTAGCTGGGTTAAAGAAATACTAAAGTTCCGTATAACCTACTGCCAAAATTATTGCTTAAAAAACCATTTACCCTATAAATATGCATATAACTATTTAAATTCAATATAATACAAATTGCCCTTACTATAAACCCCAAGCCAATATAATAAATCTATAACTACTAATTATGGTAAAGAATGCAAAAATATTTTGTTAAAACCTTTTAAAATTTATATAATACAAGCCGCGCCTTTTATCTTATTAGTAAAAAGATAAGATTATAAAATCTTTACTATAACTATAGAAAATATTAAGAAAGCACTAGAACTAAAATAATATCCTAACCCTTAACCTCTTATACCTAAAGAGTACCATAATCTAATTAATAAGTTTAAAAAAAGATTTATAAACTAACTAGCCCCGCACTAAGATAAGCACAATTTTAAGATAGAACTTAAGCCAAGTATAATACTAAAGTTTAGTCCACTATACGGTATATTATAAGAAGAACTGCTTATAATATAATAATACCTTAATAAGCATTTGGAAAAAGGATTTATTTACCCTAGCCAATCTCCATTTATGTTACCTATACTATCACGATGACGATGTATTATATGCGAACGCTAGATGAACAAGCATCAGATTCGTAGAATTGATAGCTATGTACAGCTGTCGTGGAGACTCAAGAGGATTGCTGGAGAGTTTGACAGGAATGCAACTGCGGCTAAATCTATATAGGGGCAATCGGGGCGGATAAACTATCTGCCGAGCGATATTAAACAAGGAAAGGAAAGCTACGTGTCTAGCGTAGCGCGTGTCGCGGGCAGTCCCGTGACAGTACCCCCCCTCTAGGGGGTCGCAGATCTGGTAAGGCAGAGCTGGGAGGAAGGAAGAGAAAGAGAAGGAAGAGGAAGAGGAAGAGAATCTGGTAGGTAGCAGTATGGTGCTAGCGACAAGGTCGTTAGGGTGGCAGTACGATGCCAGCGACTGGGTCGTTAGGGTAGCAGTATAATGCAAGCGACTGGAACTGGTCTGGTAGCAGTATAATGCCAGCAATTTGGGTCTAGAGCTCCTGCTAGAGCTGCCTACTAGCAGGAGAAGGGTCTAGTATCTGGTGTCTGGTCTAGGTCTGGTTTGGTGTCTGGGTCTAGGTCTAGGGTGTCTAGTCTGGCGGTCTGGTCTAGACAGTCTGGTCTGGGTAGCAGTACGATGCAAGCGAAAGGTCGTGTGGCGGTAGTACAGCGCCAGCAACGGAGTCGGGGTAGCAGTACGGTGCTAGCAACTGATCGAGCAGTAGCAGAACGGTGCCAGTGATGGGGTCGTGTGGTGGCAGTACGGTGCCAGCGTCGGAGTTGTGTGGTGGCAGTACGATGCCAGCAACGTGTCTGAGGTAGCAGTATGGTGCTAGCGACATGTCTAGGTAGCAGTACGGTGCAAGCGATCTGGATCTGGGGTAGCAGTATAGTGCTAGCGGTCTGGATCTGGGGTAGCAGTACAGTGCTAGCGGTCTGGATCTGGGTAGCAGTATGGTGCTAGCGACTGGTGTCGGGGGTCTAGGGAGCATAGCTCTACCTAGTCACGCAGTAGTAGTACAACGCTAGCAACAGGATCGGGGTCTAGGGAGCACAGCTCTACCTAGTCACGACCGTGCGGTAGCAGTACAATACTGGCGATAGAGTCTGGAGTAGCAGTACAATGCCAGCGACAGGGTCGGGGTCTGGCGGGTCTGGCGGGTCTGGGAGGAAGGCTGGGTCTAGAAAAGAAGGAAGAAAAAAATCTAGATTGGATACATCACTCTACGTGGAGAGTCTGCGATAGCTCTGCGCTATCGTTAACGTCTGGCTAGCGGGGCGAGCAATCCTAATATTACGATGACGATGTATTACATGCGAACGCTAGATGAACAAGCATCAGATTCATAGAATTGATAGCTATATACGGCTGTCGTGGAGACTCAAGAGGATTACTGGAGAGTTTGATAGGAATGCAACTGCGGCTGAATCTATATAGGGGCAATCGGGGCGGATAAACCATCTGCCGAGCGATATTAAACAAGGAAAGAAAAGCTACGCGTCTAGCGTAGCGCGTGTCGCGGGCAGTCCCGTAACATATACTATTTATTAAAAAGCTAGGAGAAGGCTTAAGATTCTATATTAACTATTAAGCTCTAAACGTAATTACAATTTAAAACTAATATCCAATTCCCCTAATTTAAGAGACGCTTAACTATTTAGTAAAGGTATAGTACTTTATAAAGCTTAATATAGTTACCGCCTTTAATAAAATCCATATATATAAAAGAGATAAGAAGTATATAGCTTTTTGCACGCAATAGGGACTCTTTAAATACTTAGTAATGCTATTTAGTGTAAAGAATAGTCCTAGTATATTTTAGCAATATATTAACAATACGCTTTATAAATTCCTTAATATATTTATTACCGCATATATTAATAATATCTTAATCTACTTATCCTTGCTTTCTAAATATTAGAAATACATTAAAATGGTTCTTAAACGCCTATAATGCGATATTAAGAAATATAAGTTCTACACGTCCAAGGTTATATACTTAGGCTTAATAATATTCTGTAATAAAATTAAAATAAACCCTAAAAAAGTCACTATAATTATAAACTAGGAAAGCCCTAGTAATATATAAGACATTTAAGGATTTCTAGGATTTACAAATTTCTATTAATAATTTATTAACCACTTTTTAGAAACTGTTTAGCTATTAGTAAACCTAATAAGAAAGAATATAAAATTTAAATAGACTACTAAATGCGAATAAGCTTTTAATAACCTAAAGTATTATTTTATAACTGCTCTAATTCTTACCCACTTTAACCCTAACCTTAAATATATTATTAAAATAGACTTATCTAATTATGCGCTAAGGGGAGTGTTATTACAATATAATAAGAACAGTAAGCTATATCTAGTAGCCTTTCTCTCCTAGAAACTTGCCCCTATTAAATTAAACTATAAGATATATAATAAGGAACTGCTTGCAATTATTAGATGTTTTAAATAATAGCGTCCCAAGTTTAAAGAATTATTATTTCTAATACGTATATTAACGGACAATAAGAACCTATAATACTTTATAACTATAAAGTAATTAATATAGCGCCAAATTTATTAGGCTAAATACCTCTTATAATTTAACTTTAAGATTATATACTGTCTGAATAAGGTTCTGTAATATAGTAGACACAGTTGCTTGTAACCAATTGGGTTGACCACGTGAGCTAAGCGAGCTCAGGAGATCCATCAAATTCCACCTGTAGAAGTAGAAGAGGGAAAGGAGAGAAAAGAAGAAATCGATTGAAACCAAAACCCCCCCTACCGTGGTTCCAACATATACTAACCGGGCAAACTTAATTAGAAGCCTAATATATTAATATAATAATTATAGGATCTACCTATAAACACTATGGACAAACGGATTATAAATTAATTACGGATCTTATTACCTCCTAAACGTTTTAAAAAACTATATCCTATATTTCTAGATATGGAACTTAACAGAAATAAATTAGAAGTTAATAAATAGGAAATAGAAATTAATAAGTTAATAGAATATAAATATAAGAACAATATATAGATAATAAATATAATAAAAGCGATTTAAATAGGAAAATAATAATATAATAATATTATACTTGCTAAATACAAGATTTAAAATAACCGATTATACTATTAATAGAAGATAGTAGTTCTAAATTCCAAACCTTTACAATTTAAGATACTTAAATTTATATATAACTCCCCTATAGTAGGGCATCCTAGCCATATAAAAACTTATAAAATTATTTAATAAGTATACTACTGGCCTATAATGCATAACTATATATAAAAATATATTCAAGCATATAGGATATGCGTGCGTGGAAAGACCTTTTATATAAAAAAGTAAGGAGTACTTTAACTGCTACTAATTCTAATATAAAGATAGCGCGATATTTTAATTAACTTTATAGTTAACTTACCTAGTAGTAATAGGTTTATAAATATTATAGTGGTTATTAACTATCTTATAAAAATGCAATATATAATTCCTATAGACTTAATTAATGCGATATTAGTAGCTAAATGTTTTATTAAGCACGTCTTTAAACTATACAGACTTTTTATCTTAATAATATCTAACTATAAAAGCCAGTTTATTTTAGATTTCTAGTAAGCCCTATATAAACAATTAAGTATTTAAATATAACTCTTAACTGCATTCTATCTAAAGACAGATAGTTAAACTAAAATTATAAACGCGATTATAGAATAATATCTATAAATACACTACTCCTACCTATAAGACAAATAGGAAAAATGGCTGCCCTTAGCTAAGTTTATCGCGAATAATATAATAAATATATTAACAGGCGTAACGCTGTTCTATATAACCTACAAATAGGACCCTTAACTTAGATTTAAACTATAACCTAAAATTAATGTAAAGGGACCTATAATTAAACGGATTTAGTTAATTAATGTGTATAACTTTACTAATTAAATAAAGCAGTTAACGGAACTATTATAAAGTAAATTAATGTACGCTTAAATGGTATAGAAATAGTATGTAAATAAAGGACGAGCTCCTGCATGGGACTTTAAGGAAGGTAATATAGTTTACCTAAATATATAAAACCTATGGACTTAACAGCCCTTAAAGAAACTTAATTGAAAGTTTATAGGCCCGTACTAAATTAAAAAGAAACTATGCCTATATGCCTATAAGCTTAAACTGCTAACTAAAATAAAAATACACCTAATATTTTATATAAGCTTATTGCAACCTTTAAAAGATAATCCTATAACTTATAAAGTGCCGCTACTACCTTCTATAATTATTAACAACGGTAATAGTTCTTACTTTATTAACTTAATTAATAATATATAATAGAAAATATAATCTAAATAATTTAAACTTCTTATTAAGTGGGAAGGATATAAAATATAAACCTAGGAAACCTATAATTAGATTAAGACCAACGCGCCTTCCTTAGTAAAAGAATTTTATAAGGACTATCCTTTGTGGCCTACTTTAGCTAGATGGATATAATATAAAGGTAAATAACTACTACCTAATATAAATATACGAAACATAATAGTAGGAAACTTAAAATTAAAAAGAACTTAAAATATATTACAACGCTTATAACGCGATAAGTTATAAATTCTTAACTAAATTAAATTATTTTAGACCTTTAGCTAAAGGGGGGGTACTGTAATGGGACTAGCCTAGCTATAATAGGAGTGTCTCGGTAAAATACTTAACAAATAACTATCTAAAACTGTTTATAACTATTTGCGACTGTTTATAACTGTCTATAATTATCTGCTATAATCTACCGTTTTCCACTAGCGCCGTAACACTAAAGTATATTAAAGACCGTTAAAGACTACGTATGTATATATGTACGCACCGACCACTAAGACCCTAACTGTTTAATTATATAATTCTCTTGTTATTCCTTTCTCTTCTTTATATAACGTCTTGTTCTTTATAAGAGCTATATACCCTTGGATTTAGATAGAATTTATATTATTCCTTTAAATCTTCCCTAAAGCCTCTTTGCGCCTGTTGGTCATATAGGGTGACTCACCAATAACGACTACTTGAGTAGGTTACAGTGATGTTAGTTAAAAAGCTTATTGATTGGAATAAGGAAGGGCGAGGAGCTTAAGACTCCTCGCCACGCTAGTGCTGTGGCGTCACGTAATGACCGCTTGCCTTATTCCCGACACTAGTAACTCTTCTTTTGTGGTTGCCATCTATATACAAATACTGCTTGACTAGTGTAACAAATATTAATCCTCCTTACTTACTATTGCTATTATAATATAAGTCTCACTGTCCTAAAATTTGCCTCTTAGCACGTGGTGCTTTCTTACTTGGAGTCGCGGGTGGATATTGTATTAGGGCCGCTAAGGCGCTAGTTATAAGCGAGCCAATAGCGATTTTCTATATTGGGTATAGAAAATCCTGATTGGCTGGTTTAAATTAGGGCCTGCAAAATATTATACTCTTACTCCCTTTTAACCCAACCTTTAACTCATATATATAGAGTATTTGTGTTAATAAATATTTCTAAAGCCTTATTTGGCTTTGCCTTTATTATTATATCTGCTGGGTTGTCTTAACTATTAATTTATTAAATCTTAAAGAGTTTTTACTGTTTGTAGGATTGCTAAAGTGCTATAATGTTAATTATAAGGCGCTTCTTCTTTGTGGTACCAAGCTTGACTAAATACTTATAGAGGGAATATAAGTTGGTATACACGATTATAGGGATAACAGGGATTTTAAGTTAATCTATAATTATCTTTAGGGTAGTTCTAATTGTAATTGCTATGTTAACTCCGCTAACTATTTTATATATCTCTAACGCTAGCACGCCTTAAGTAACACGCTTACTCTTAGTTAAGCTCTAATAGATAAGATTGCTGTAGATTATAAAGTTATTCTCTCTAGTAGATTTATTTATAATAATAATCTTATATCCTAACTAGGAGCTAAAATCTTTATTATTTACGAATGATCCATTAATAAATATAAAGAGCTTAGCGGTGGGAAGATTAATAGGCATATAGAGTAGTCCCTAATTGAGATAGTTTATTTGCTAGGAAAGACGTTTATTTAGGGCAAGAATGTCATCCTTAGTTGGTTCCTAGTGTTAGGCGGCAATAGAGAGATTAAATAAAGCCTTAGGTTAATAGATAGAAGTAATATAAGCTCCGTAAGCGCGTTGCTCCACATATCCTTGCTTTGGAAAATTAACATTAATAATATTAATCTTCTTGCCTTGGCCCTTTTGGCGCAAAGCAATGGAATCCTTGTTTATGGAGAGGATGCATCTATTAAAGAGTAATGGTATTGTTAAATTAAGCCTTTCCTTTAGCTTTGTTATAAGATTCGCCTTTACTAGCTTATCTTCTTTAAGAGCTAAAAATTGGTTATCTTCTAAGATAATTATATTATTAGTCTATATGCTAATAATTCCGAATGGAGTTTCTATAGTTATAATAAGGAAGCAGGGGTCAAATATAGAAGTAGTTATTAAAAGCTTCTCTTTGTGGTGCTTGCTGTAGGTAGCCTACCAGTAAGTTTCTACCTCTACAATTCTATATAATGGCTTGAGTACAACCATAATTGTATCTTTGGGATATTGGTGGCGAATTTGCTCTAGAAGGTATGCTAGTATTAAGCGCTAAAGGCGCGTCTTTAATTGGGTATAGGCCTAAGTAATATCTTACAAATAAACCGCTATTCTATTCTCTATTAAGGAGAGAGCTAGCGTAATAATAACTCACTAACTAGCTTGTTAAATTATAGGGGATTACGTAAGGATTACTTCCTTACTATTATCGTTATAGCTTTAAATAACCAGCCTTAACTTCTTAAATGGGGTATTAATAGCTTTGCCTTTAATCTTATTAACTATTCTTAACTTAAATATGCGAACTCTATTAAACTTAGTAGGGTCATATTTCTTAAATTTAAAGACTTCTCTTATAATAAGACTGTCGATCTCCTGCTTATTAGATGCTTAGAAAGGGGCTCCTAGAGTTATAATATGGCCTTCCTTTTAGAGCTATTTTGCGAGCTTAAAGTCAGCCTTCTCTTTAGCTATTATAAAGGCTATTAATAACTCGTCTCTACTCTTAATAGCGGTAACGAATTGCTCTTTGAAATTAATAAGATATTGGTGATTTTGTAATCCCTTTAGGCAACCTCTACCGCGTTATGGTTGCGGCACATCTACTATAATTATATTAGAATCGTAGTCGCCTTCTAGAGCACATTAATTATGGTTCTTCTTTAGGGTATCTTTTAGGGCATCCTATAAAGGCTTAAAACTATTATCTTTATAGTAAGGCTTAATAACAGTTAAATGGAATTAAGTAGGTCCATAAAGCATCTAAATAGTATAAGTTTAACCATTAATTATAATAAGTTGATATAGGCCTAACCATCCTCCATTTTTACGCTATACGCGTACCTTAGACTGGAGTGGCAGATTAAGCGTAGTTAAGGTATTTAGGCTATTTCTTATTTCTAGTGCATCGTTGACCTAGTGTGTAGCGTAGAGATATTAGACCTCCTTTATTGCCTTATAAATAGCCTTAGCTCGTTGCACAACGGAGGGAGATAGTGGAGAATTATTAGTTATTTAAGGGTAGGCACCAAAGACTAGTAATATAGGTATAAGTCTATCTAGGCTAGTGGAATCGTTAACGGCTTTAATAGCTATTTATAAGGTAAGTTCTTTACTAGTATTTTTTAGTTTTAAAGAGATAATCTTATATGCGCGGTGTAATGGCGTGTGATATTACTCCACTTTTCTAACACTATTATATGCCTTAATAGGGACTTCCTTAACCTTAATTACTATTGCCTTTATTTATTGTTAAAACTCTATAGATGAGAAGTTCTTTTCTATATTATAGACGATTTAATTAGGGGGTCCTAGGTAGATATTAATCTAGTATAATTAAAGGGTATCCTATGCGTTTCTAGCTAATATGTCCTTTAAGAAATGTACGGCTTAGAAGGAGGTTAAGAAGTTAATAACTTAGAGTACTAGCTTGCCGCTAAGATATATAACGTTAACGATAATACAGAAGTTAAAATTATAGTTATCTTTAAGGGTGAACTTAAATTAGCTAGGGGACTTCTGGTTTATTTAGCAGTAATAGTAGTACTTTATAAAATGCTTAATTGCCTTGACCTTAACTTTATGGCCTGCTTACTAAAGAACCCTAAGCAATTAATGAATGGATAGGTGGCTAAAGTAATGGTATAGTTGGCGTAATTCTAACTTAGTTAAGTGGCTTTAAGCAACACTCTTTTCTAGTTAATAAAGGAGCAACTAGGGGTGACCCTACTTGCGTATAATAGGCACCCGATTATCTCCCTAAATAAGTATATTCTTAAGGTTATTAAGCTTAACGCCTAATTTGTCTATATCTCTAATGCAAAATAGAAATGGGGTGTTCGTAGGAATAATATAGAAAGTGATGTGCCTTAAGGGGGTTTGGACCCTAATTATGCTAAGAGAGATTATAGTACCCTTGCCAAAACGAATTGTGTATTAGCCTGCCGTTAATTAGTTAATCTAAATAGAGCTATTAAGCTACTAAAGAGCTTGAATTTAAGGTTCTCCTGCTATAGATACTCCTGCGGCTCTAGTATCTGGTATAATACTATGGAAGACGTTTGCTGAGTATCTATTGTTAAAGGAGAACGCAGAACTCTCCTTTGGCTTATTAAAGATATCTAACTTTGTGATAGCATAGAGCGTAGATTGGTTATTAAGAATAGTAATAGTTTGTATACTATCTACCTCACCATACTTAGTGAAGTATTGGTTGGGAGAGTAGTCTTCAATTTCTATATTTATAAGGAGCTGTTTGGCCTTATTAACCTTACCCTTAAGATCTTCTACGCCTTTATATTAAACCAGGAAGCTTTAGAAATAGGCTGTAGTAACCTTATAATTTCCAATGTTTCTTGCACTCTAGTGAAACTTGTTATATGCCTTCTTTTGTTTATTAAGAGAATGCCTAGTTAACTAGCAATTTGGTTTCTTATAAATATAGCACTTCTTCTAATAATTACTTTAGAATGAACCTCTATAAGGACCTCTACCTTTGCCTTATAGTCGTTAATTGTACCCTCTGCCGTATTGCCTACCACGGCTACTATATATTCGATTAGTCTAGTTATGATTATATTAGTCAGGCGGGTTAATTGAAGTAGGTTAAAGTTAGGTGTTAAATTGCTATACTTCTTAAGAGCGTAGAGTGGTGCCAATAGAAGATCTTAATTAAGTATACACTCCTTTGTAAGTATTTGTAGGATTAAAGAGAGTAAGGTTATATTCTTTAACGCCTTAGTATACGCTAATGACTTAATTACATAGGCTGAAATTCTCTTAATATAATTTGGATAAACCACGCTAAATTATCTAAAGTTAATTAAAGAGCTTTTGAAGATAATTAAGCCGAGGGATACCTGGGTTTGTAGTAATAATCCTTAAAAAGGTAGTCTCTCTCTATTCTAATATATACTGCTGCTTGTTCTCTTCTGTTTTAAAGTGGCATCTTAACTTATATATTATGCGGTTAAAATTGTATCCTTTTCCTACTAAACGATTATAATAGAAGGTACTAGCTCGGCCCTTAAGTATAACGGAATAGGTATTGTGGTATTAATTAGACTCTATTCCTACCTTCTGGTAATAGTTATAGAAGATGCGTAGTTTTGAATTAAGAATATTATATAATTCCCTGCCAAACTTTTTCTCCTAATCTAAATAGAGCTTTGCAAGCTCTATAAGCAATTTTAAACTGCCTCCGATTTGAGATTAAGATGGAGGAGGTAGGAGTTGCATTATAGGCTATAGTGGGGACGTAGGTCTAGTTGGTGGAGTCTAAAGGTTATTAAATTGTGAAGTAATGGGATCCTGTACCTGCTTTTATTGGGGTGTAGTATTTAAAGCTAAAGTTACGGGTTAGATTGGACACAGAGGAGTTAAAGGCGGAGGTAGATTTGTCTTTAGAGGTGTATTACTTGGATTCTATTGTGAGTTAAGCTTTTTTATAGTGCGTAGTTAGTGCTTAATCTCTTATAGAGTCTATTTATGCTCTTCTTTTACATTAATAACCTGCTCCTAAATATTGTCTCTAATAGTACCTCTATCCATAGGTACAAACACTCTATACTCCCATAAGAAGTTATGGAAGTCTCATATAATATCCTTTTTTATAGGAGTCTATGTTCCCTTTATCCATCTAACAAAGTCCTCCCTTATATAGTACTATAGCATGGTGTCGTTGTATTTGCTGTCTTTGTAGTATGCTATATAGTGTAGTAAGAATCCGTTTAAATCTTATTGATTAACATCTTTAAGGTTAATTATATTGGTTTTCTATATCTCTGGGTTAATATCGTCCTTATACTTCTTTGGGTAGGTTAACGCCATAATGGCTATTATTAAGGGTTGTTTAACGCGTTTTGATAAAAAGATTAAGGAAAATAAAGGTTGTTTAATATATAGTTAGGTAGTGATCGTGATCCTATAGTCTGTAAAGGTACACCAAAGGTATTGAGATGGTTGTTTTAATGTGTTTTGGATATTAACTTAGGACCCTAGGTTTAGTAACACTTCTGACCTAAAGTACTTAACTAAATCTTTATAAATGTGGTTGTTCTATATAATGGACGCAACTTGGTATTTCCTAGTACTTAGTAACACTTTTGTTACTAGTTTTCCGTAAGTCTAAGGTAGCACAGTATCGCCGGGATCTATTCTATATGAGCGCATATAGCACTCCTGTATAAGACCACCCCCCCTACCCAAAAACCTAGCTGCTCTGTGGTTGACTATGTATTTAACCACTAATCAGTGTTGGTTATATAGGGTGACTCACCAATAACGACTACTTGAGTAGGTTACAGTAATGTTGGTTAAAAAGCTTATTGATTGGAATGAGGAAGGGCGAGGAGCTTAAGACTTCTCGCCACGCTAGTGCCGCGGCGTCACGTGACGACCGCTTGCCTCATTTCTAATAGCGCCCTTATAAGTTACTAGAGCCTAAGTAGTTAATTAGCTAGTTAGAAGGTTTTAAATCTTATAACAGAATTTGTAAGAGAAAGCAATATAGTAAGGCTACGTTAGTTAATATAGAAGGCGCTAAAGATCGCATAATAGAGCTTTATGCGATTATTGCGTCTTATCCTTTAAAGGATGTATATAATATAAATAAAACCAAGCTATTTTAGAAGGCCATACTAGATACTATATTGGCTACTAAGTTATAATTAGGAACTAAAAAGTAAAAGGTAAGGCTATCTCTTACTAATTACTCTAATGTAGATGGCTCTAATAAGATTCCTCTCTAAATTATTAGTGCCTTAATACGGCTATATTGCTTTACGCAAGCTTATATTAATATTAATTAGCTAAATATATATTAGAGGCATAATAAGAAGGCTTAGATAACGACTGTAATTATACTTAAGTGGCTTACTTAGTTTAATAAAATGATATAAAATAGGAAGGTCCTTCTACCAATTAATAGCTTTAGCGCTTATAAAGTAGCCGTTTAAACAGCTCTTAAAAATAGATCTTTAAAGAATATAAGAGGTAAGTTCCTTTCTCCTAATTATATATTAGTTTACCAGCTACTTAATTAAGGAATAATTGCCAATTTTAAGGCTCTCTACTAATAATATTAGTTATAGTTTATAGTAGAATAGACTCTAAAAAACCAAGGTTTAATTAAGCAGATATACGTCCTTTAGGCAATTTAATAGGCAATTACTACTTAGAAGAAAGTTATACTATAGATAATTAAGGGCTGCTTTATTAAATCTACCTTATTTGGTTTTAAAGAAGGCCTATAGCGTTACCCTCGCGATTATATAGATCCTCCCCTTTTAGATAAGATGTAGTAAATAGTAAAACAGTTATATACAGTAGAAAGAATTTATAACGTTATAAATATTTAGGATTTTATTAAGCTTCTAGGTAAGGAAGTAGAGGATTTAGCTAAGGATCTTATTAAGTAAGTAGTAGAGCTCTACGCAGGGCCTAATCGCGATATAGAAACGGATAAAAATAACTCTAAACAGCCTTAAATAAAGCTTAATAAGGCCTTATAAGCCTTATAAAAGCTTTATCTCTATAAGAAATAATAGAAAGATAGTAAGAGAGACTTAATTATGGCTCTTATAAGGCATAAATGTTAAATTCAAAGCCGATAAGCTCGCAACACCAAATAAAAGACAATTATAACTTATTTTAGTGTAGCGAATTACTTAATTTTAACGTCAGGTATGTAAATATAAGATATCATTACTTAATTTTAACTTTTAATGTATTTAACGTATAAATATTAAATATAACAATACCCTTGATATAATAATACACTTGGCCGTATAAACCATATCATACTAACTGGTTTTTACTACATAGTAAAGCCGCGTTTTAACGTTATCTTGGTATAACGTTTATCTATGGTATACCAGTTAATAGCTAGGAATAGTTGATTTTACTATAAGGCGTATAAGGCTTACGTTTAAATTTAATACGCTGTTATGTTTAAAGCTCTCTTATATAAGAACGCTATAGCGCAAGCTATTATAGTATTGGAAACCCTATTTTTAGAGCTAATTTGGGCGCCTAATAGGAGGTTAATTGCCTTAGAGGATTAGGAACAACCATTCTTTAATAAAATTGCTTAATTCTTAATAGAAGTTAACTGTATATATCTACTTTATTAATCTATAATTTAATCAACTAGTAAATATATATTTATAGATTATTATAGGGGCGGTTTAAATTCTATCTCCACTAGGCGTAATTTGGCGCTATATATTAACCCCTTACTCTTAAGCCTATAAACCAGCACCACTGCCATTAATATTTATTAATTTAACGTCCCTCTTGCCCTATATAATGGCAAAGTCTAAGGACCTTAAGCGCCTTCGCCGCTAGTGTTTTAGAGTGTAAGAGGTAGTAGATCCGGGTATACTACTATAAAAATCCTAGAAAACCTTAAAGAGACACTGCTTACTTTTTTACTAATTAATTTTAACGCCCTATTTAACAGTTTATTATATTAGACTCCCTAAAGCCTAAATATAAGTACCTTAATTTACTTATCCTTTAACGCGGCTAGAAGGGCTTTAAAAGGTATAGAGCTCCTAATAATCCTAAGCTCAAAAAAGCGCTATTTAAATAGCAACAGCGAATATAGGTTATTAGTATACTTATTACCGGCAACCTTATATGGGCTATAGCAATTAAGCTTTAGAATATAATGGCGTGTTATTAGGGTTAACAATAGCCTAGCTTCTTAAGTGGTTAGGTTAATAACTTTAAGAAGAGGAATTAAATATTAAGACGAAAGCTATATGGTAAGGCTAGGTTAGTAGATATAGAGGGCGCCAAGAAGCGTATATAGGAGCTTAGGGTTGTTATAGATGCGTACCTAAATAAAGACGTTTATAATATAGATAAGGTAGGACTTTTTTATAAGGCCACGCCAGATATAGGACTTATAACTATAGGGCAATTAGGCACTAAAAAGCAGAAGGATCGTATTATAACTATATACTGTAGTAACATAGACGGTAGCTATATTGTACCCCTATGGATTATTAAAAAAAAAAAGCAAAAAATCCTTAATATTTTGGCACGCAGTATAGCAACCTAAGGGGCCTTAACTTCGCCTAGAGGTTTAATAAGAAGGCCTAGATAACGGCGTTAATATTCCTTAATTATATTAGGTGGTTTAACGGCTTAATAGGCGGCAGGAAGGTTCTCCTACTTATTAATTCCGCTTTTAGCTATAATATACCCTATAGGTGTAACGGGACTCCCATTATAAGCGCTACGCTATATATATAGCTGGTTTCCTTTTCTTATTTAACGATATTAGTAGATAGTTTATCTGCCCCAACGCCCTTATATAGATTTAGCCGCAGCTATATTTCTATTAAGTTCTTTAGTAATCCTTTTAAGTCTCTATAACAGCTATATATAGCTATTAATTCCATAAATCTAATGCTTATTTATCTAATATTCGTATATAATATATTGTTATTATAATATTAGGATTGCTTACCCCTAGCTAGCTAGACGTTATTAATAGCACAGAGCTATTGCGGACTCTTTATATAGAGTCTTTAATATATCTAGTCCAGATTTTTTTCTTCTTCCTTTTTTTTTTTAGATAGCTACTATATTTAACCTAGCTCTTCTCCTATTAGTACAGCAGCTATAGTAAAAACTCTAGAACCAGCGTACTAAAATCTAGTCGCTTTAATTAGACCTTAATACCTTATGCGTTAACGTCTACTAACTCTAGCTTTAGCTTTAGCTTTAGCTCTAGACCCGCCCTATATCTACTTTAACTACTTATTTACGTCTCCTTAATCCACTATACTTTAATAGTAAGCCTTTTGCGTTATGTATATAGCTCCTATTAGTTAGGGCAAAGCTTTAATTTAACTAGCTTAATAGTACTAACGCGTTTAACTATATATGGGATTGCCTTAAGCAGTCTTAGTAGGCTTCTATTCTATATCTCCGCTAGTTAACCAAAGATACCTAGTCTTAGAACCCTAAGAATATTTTCTCTTTCTTTTAGCGCCTTTACTATAACCTAAGAGAATAATAGAAAGCTATTTAGCGCTTTTTATCTATACACTAGAGAGAAGAGGAGTTGCTTATTACATACCTTGCTTACTTTAAGCAATTCGCATATAAGGCTAATACTTCCTCTTAGCTAGAGGTATTATATATTATAGCGCTCTACTATAGCTTCCGTCCTACCCTCTACTAGTCTCTTAAGGAGTTAAGCAATACCCTATTTAGCCTATTATACAGTAAGTACATTAAGCACGTTTAGCGCCCTAATTGCCACTTCTATTATTTACTAGTTTAAAACCTACTAATCTAAAACCAATTAGCCTAAAAACCTATTACCGCCTATAAGCCTATAGATATTAACCTCTAGCTCTAAACTGCTAGTCTTATCCCTACTTTTTAGTCTAGAAATAAGTTTAAAGCCCTACCTAGCTTCCGCTCCCACCCGCCATCTACTACCTTATTGCAATTATAATTGTCCTTTACTAAGTCTACTAAGCGTTGCGCATATCGCCGAAAGAACAGATTCTGTCTCTATTATAATGCATATAATTACTAAATTACCTAGTATCTACACTCCTATAATAACTCCTAACTTTACCCTATTAGACCTATTACCCCTAAAAGGGGGATACTGTAACAGGACTCTTGTTATAAGCGCTACACTATATACATAGCTGGTTTCCTTTTCTTATTTAACAACGTTAGCAGATAGTTTATCCGCCCTAACGCCCTTATATAGATTTAGCCGCAGCTACATTCCTATTAAGTTCTCTAGCAATCCTTTTAAGTCTTTACAACAGCTATATATAGCTATTAATTCCACAAATCTAATGCTTGTTTATCTAGTATTCGCATATAATATATTATTATTGTAATAGTGGGCTAGTGGGCTATACGGGCCAGTGAGCCACTTACTAAGCCACTAACGCTAAATATTGCAAATTACTTAACCATAAATATTTATATTTGGTGTAGCTATCTACTAGCTAGTTGCCTGCTATCTAGGGTATATACGCGCCGTATATTCTATTAAAGTGCATATACTGCACTTATATAGTGCTCGCTACGGTCACTTAGCCACTACCTCTGCTACCCCCTCTACTACCCCTATTTAGGCAGCTTGTATATAAAATAGCCCTTCTACTCCTAATAAAACACCCCCCCCCCCCTAGCTATATATATACATAGCTATGCCCTCTTTCTTTTCTAGCGCTAGTTTTCTATACATAGCTTCTTATTTTTGCTTATAAGTAGCACAACGCTTAATATTGCTATTTTACACCCCTTAACAAGCTAGCTAAGGGCTTATTCTATTAGACTTAGTAGGGTATATATACGCTATCTAAGATAGCGTCTTAGCAGAGCCGTTTACTGCTATAGTTTAGCAATATTATATAGTGTTTTAGCTACCTAAGATATATTTAATTGCGGACAGCGTTAGGGTAATAGGTCTAATATTTAGTATATAGCTGCGATAGTACGCGATTAGGGTTATATAGAATAAGGCTAGTAGCTGCAAATCCTGCCTATATATTATTTTAATATAGCGCTATTTGCCTAGCCTACCTATATAGTGGCAGGAATTCTTATTTATTAATATAGTTAATACTATAGCTTATAAGCTATTTAACGCTATGTCCATAGGCCTACTTTAGCGCTAAGAAATAGCCTATATTAAGCGACTGCAGTAGATATAATAAATACACTAGTATATAGACGATAATAATCTTATAATCTAGGCAGAACTAGTTAAATTTGGGGTTAATATAGCTGCCATGGCCGTCTAGTATAAGCATTTAATGCGTACCAACAATGTAATCCTTTATATACTTATAGAATAGATTTAGCTAGGTTAGGCTAATCTTATTTATTATCTAGCCATTCTTACTAACACTAATTAACTAGTTATATAGAATAATATTATTCTTATATTAAGCAGCTTAGCGCATTACTACTTTAAAAATAACTAGCGGTAAAATTGCACCCCCTATTATATTAATGCATTTAATAATTATAACCTATTCTTATATCACAGAACGCCGCCACAGGAGCCTCCATAGGAGACTCCCTAGCGGAACCCCGTGCCCTTATATACGTTTCGCGTACAGCTTACATCAGCCACGCGTAGTATATCACCTTTCTACGCCCTTAATCCTTACAATTAATTACGTAACGTCTTATGGACTCCTCAAATACATACATTTAGCAGCCACTGTTCCGCGCCCCGTAACATTACATTACACCTTTTTTTTTTTACCACTAACACCTAGCCTACAACCAATTCTATATCTCTATAATACTGCAGGTGCTGCTAGAAGCAGCATATCTACAAGCAACCTTCATACCATAATAGTAAGACAATATTCCTTACTAGCCACTATATTAAGCCCAAAGAGTAACCTAATACCCCAACCTAACCTACAACGCCAATCAATCCCAGAAGAATTTAATTTATTAACCCTAGCATTAACCCCTAAGGGCAAGCCTAGCGGCTTAAAAGAGTTATAACTATAAGTACCCCTAAGCACCTAACACTACCTTAAAGATAATAAGAGTTAACTAGCCCAGCAGAATAGGTACACCCCTATTAGTATAGGTGGCCACAATAACAACCTTAATAAGATAAATACCAGCAACATCTTATCCTTTATTAATTACACAGCCACAGAAAAGCAACCAGAGGGGCAGCTACCTATTAAGATTAAAATACAAGACGCCAAGATATTTATATAAATGGTAGCATAAGAACCTAATAAATACTACCACCTTCTACAGAACTACCACCTAAAGCTTATATAAGCTAAACTGCGTACTGCCTAAGATTATAATATTATCCAAGACTTATAAGCTAGTAAGGCACTTGCTAATAATATATGCTAAAAGACTAAAGATAACCTCCGTGTCACGGGACTCCTCCGTAACACCTTACACACGTCCACCTGTTTCCACCTACACAGCCAGAAGAGACCGACCACGAGATGGCAATCTGACGGTAATCTACGGCAATCTAACGGCAATCTGCCACATTCTGCCATATTCTGCCAAGTCCACTAAATCCTGCCAAGTTCTGCCAGGACCGCTACTTAAATCCTATTCTGCTTTGTGTATGTATCGACTAAGCAACCAAACTAGCAATATATACCCTTTCTTCCCATTTCCTTACCTTCTCTTCTTACGCAACGTCTTGACTTCATTACACAGTTTATATACATAGCTTAATAATATCTACTTCGCTATATATTATTACTACTTGTACTTACTCCGTGACACTACATTGCATTAAAACCTACACTCCGCCCCGCCCTATTTAAAATGCAGAACGACCTCAAAGCCCCTATAACAGCCGCCGACATTATGTCCGCACTCTGGGAACAATTGGCAGATATATAAAAGTCCTTTATAGACGCCCTCGCACAAAACCAAGCTGCTATAGCTTAATAGCAAGCCGAACAAGAAGCACGGCACTAGAAAACAATTAAGGCCCTCTAAGAAGAAATCCGCACCCTTAAGATGTCCACGCTAAGCCTTTAAGACTAGTCACTATTACTAGAAGCTAATACGCGGAACGCAAGCCCTAAACTAGCAATAGTTATCCCACCGGTAGAATTAACTACTACACTGTAACAATCTGAATAATTACTAGACCCTCCGATATTTACTAGTAAATAATAAGAACTCCAATTATTCCTAAGCCGGCTCAAAAATAAGCTAACTAGTAATGCTAACCGCTACCTAACTAAAGCTAACCAACTCTGTTATGCCCTAAGTCGACTAGAAGGAGATGTAGCTAACCTTATTAAACCTCTTTAACCGAACTTAGTACTAAGCCTAATTGTACTTCTTAAAGCTATATATAGTGACCCAAACCGCCAAGCTACTGCTTAGAGAAAGATAAACCACATAACTTAAGGAATAAAAAGCTTTCTAATATACTTCTCCAAATTCAACCGTTATATAAAAGAAACAGGCTGGAACGACTCTGTACTAATTAACAGCCTTATTAAATCCCTAAGTCCTGAACTGAAAACCTCCCTAATAGGTATAGACTTACTAGGAGCCCTTGACGCCTGCGTAAACGTTATTAATAAACGGTATAATAATATACTACGTCTGACACCGAAGTCCGCTCCTTAATACAATATAATAACCCCGCGAACGTCTACTAAGCTATTGTCTTAGCCTAAGCACCCTAACGCCATAGATATTAACACTAGAACCCTAGAATACGCCCCACTAGGGTCCTCTAAATGAGAACAACGCACTAAGCTAGGCCTCTGTTTTAAGTGTAGAAGTAGCTTCTACCTCTTTAACTACTGCTCCGTCCCCCTGCCCTAACGCGAATTACAAACGGCCAATACTAGCAGCCGTTTACTATATTAATCCTCTAGTTACCGTCCCTAATCTCTACCTAGTTCCAGCCCCGCATTTAGTAAGCACTACTTATAAGGACGAAGCTATAACTAATATACTATAAGAACTCCACCCCAATCGCCTCTAAAAGAAAGGTCCTAGAGCTAAGTCGCTCTCTAGGACGGCGCTGCCTTAGGATCTCGTTAAATGCTTTAGATGTTATAAACTCTAACTCTTAGGATCGCAGCATAACCGTTAACTATCGTCTTTAGTAGAATAATTAATAGGTTAATGCTTAAGTCCTAATTGATACAGGAGCTAGCGGTATAGGATTTATTAACAAGATCTTTGCGTAAGATAATGGTTTTACTCTAACCCCCCTTAACCAGTATATTGATGTATTTGGATTTAATGGCAAACGTACTATCTTAGGCTGTATTACCTATGTAGTATTCCTAAGACTCTAATACCTAAACCATAAAGAACTGATTAGGCTTTTTGTTACCACCCTAGGTCACTTAGTGATCCTTAGACAACCCTGGATAAAGCTATATAAGGTAACCATTAATTGGGACAACCTTAAGCTTCTATTTACCGCCTTTTATTGTAAGCAGAAGTGTCTTATAACCCGCTGCTTAGACCCCGAACCGAAATCTAGAAAATTTACCAAAATCTACTAGTCTAAGATTTCCACTAATATCTACTAAGAACCTGGAAATAATATACGACTATATAAACTAACTTTGACTGCTATACCCCAAACTAAGCAGAAGCTTAAGCTTAATATATAAAAGTACCAGAAGAACTAGTACTCTACTATAAAAAGGATACTTAAAGAACCTAAACCTAAATCTGATACCAACTCTATACCTAACACTAAACTTAAACCCGAATAAGAAACTATATAAGAAACTAAGGATAATCTAAGTTTACTTAACACCTTAGATATCTACATAATTGGAGCTACCCTATTAGCACAACTTGCCAAGAAACCTAAATATACAATCTTTGCTGTTATAATAGCCGATATTAAAAAGGCCTTAGCACCAAAGAAACACACTAACCCTGCTATAAAAGTACTAGTATACCACCATAATAACCTAGAAGTATTTTTATAAAAGGAAGCTGATAAACTAGCAGAACACTAACTATATAACCATAAGATCGTACTTAAAGAAGGAAAACAGCTAGGATTTAGACCCTTATATAAAATGTCCCAAAACAAACTCTAAGTGCTATAGAAGTACTTAGACGAACACCTAAGTAAAGGATTTATTAGAGCAAGCTCTTTGCCTATAGCTATACCTATAATCTTCGTTAAGAAACCTAGCGGCGGTCTGCGCTTCTATATAGACTACTAAGCTTTTAACGCTATTACCATTAAGAATTGGTACCCGCTCCTATTAATTTAAGAGACACTAAACTAATTAAGTAAGGCTCGCTACTATACAAAACTCGACCTTATCCACGTATTTAACCGCCTCCGTATCACAAAAGGAGATAAATGGCTCACCGCATTCCGTACTAGATATAGACTGTTTAAATACTTAGTGACACTATTTAGCCTCGCAAATACCCCAAGTTCATTCCAATACTTTGTGAATAATACCTTATAACCTTACCTGGACGTTTTCTGTACTGCTTATATCAACAATATCCTAGTATATAGCAATAACCTAATTAAATATAAGAAACACGTTAACCTTATCCTAAAAGCCCTACGTGGAGCTAGACTACAATTAGATATAGATAAATACAAGTTCTATAAAACGGAAGTTCTATACCTCAGACTTATTATCTTTATAGACGGCATATAAATAGACCCAAAGAAGATCGAAGTAATTGTAAACTAGTAAGAACCTAAGAACGTTAAGGACATAAGAGCCTTTATAGGATTTGCTAATTTCTACTAATAGTTTATTAATAACTTCTCCGCCCTGGTTTTACCTCTTGTGGCTCTAACACAAAAGGACAAAGCCTTTATCTTTAACAAGGAATGCAAGAAGGCCTTTACCTATCTAAAAGTCATGTTCACCACCGCACCTATACTTTAACACTTTGACCCAAACTGAAAGAGTATTATAGAAGCTGATTCATCTAACTACGTCACTAGAGGCATTCTGTCTCAGTATAATAAGGAAGGAGTACTGTATCCAGTAGCATACTTCTTAAAACAATTAAGTCCAGCCAAATATAACTACGAGATCTACGATAAGGAATTGTTAGCCATTATTAGATATTTTAAACAATGGCGACCCAAACTAGAAGGCGCCAGATTTCCAATTAAGGTTCTTAGCAACTATAAGAATCTACAGTACTTTATAACTATAAAACAGCTAAGTTATTGTTAAGCCTGCTAATTAGAATATCTATCTCGTTTCCAATTCTTAATTACGTACCACCTAGGCGTTTAAGGTTAAAAACCTAATGCCCTAACTTGACGTTTACAAGACATAACAGCATAGGAAGAAGCGCGCGCCTACCGTAATTAAACGCTACTTCGCCCTAAATTATTTAATCCCCTAGCTAAAGACCTTATAATACACGTCCTTAAAATGACTAATCGATTAATTAAGCAGATTATAGTTAACGAATACCCAAATAATAAGTTTATTTAAGAGATACTTAAGTTAATTTAAGATAGCGTTAGACACTCTAAAAAGATCTCTCTAAGTAAATATAAAGCTCGCGGAGAACGCTTGTACTACTAGAACCGCCTAGTTATACCTAACCACAACAAACTTAAGCTTAAGCTCCTTAAACACGTATATAATCTACCAGTAGCCAGCCACCTAGGCCAAGGAAAAACCCTAGAGCTGCTCCAATAGGAGTACTACTAGCCAAACATGCATAATATGACACGAAGGTATATCTCTAGCTGTCACACCTACCAACAAGCTAAAGCCTTGCATAAGAAGTACAATGGCTTTCTAAAGCCACTGCCTATTCCGGACCAAAGATGGAAGGACATCTTAATTAACTTCATTATTGATCTCCCTATAAGTAAAGGCTATGCGAACATTATGGTAGTTATAGACCGACTATCTAAAATAAAACACTTAATCGCCTACCCCAATATATTAATACCTACCGTCGCCCAACTGTTCCTAGATTATGTATAGAAACTCCATAAACTTCCCAAAACAATTGTCTCCAATAGAGGCCGCCAGTTTGTCTTGGTGTTTTGGGAAGAACTAACTACCCAACTCTATATTAAAGCGCTATTATCTACGGCATATTACCCGGAAATAGACGGTCAAACAGAACGTGCAAATGCTATAATAGAACAGTATATTCGGATATACATATCGTATTTGCAGGATAACTAGATGGACTGGCTTATATTTACTAAGTTTACTATAAATAACTCCATCTTAGAAACTACAAAGGTCTCCCCATTTCTAGCTAATTACGGCTAGCACCCGCGAATGGGTTTTAAACCCTTTAGTAATATTCCTCGCCTAGCTTATTAGGCCTTATAAGTTACAGAAGCAAACGAATTTATAAAGAAGATAGAAGAACTATAAGAGTTTCTTACTAATAAAATAATATAGGCCTAGTCTGTCTATAAAGCCACAGCAAATAAGAACCAAACCCTAGCACTGGCTTACCAAATTGATAACTTTGTCTGGCTAGACACAAGAAATCTAAACACAAAACAACCTACTAAGAAACTTAACTGGAAGAACGCCGGCCCTTATAAGGTTGAAAAAGTTGTCTCTCCTTATACCTACCAACTAAAGCTCCCTGATACGGTTAAAATCCACCCTATATTCTATACGTTAGTCCTCCGCCCTGCCGCCCCTATATTAGACGCCCTACCTAGATAAATCCAAGACCCTCCCCTACTAGTCAAAGTAGATAGTGAGGATAAATACCTTATCGAAAGAGTTAACAACATTAAGTACAACAAACGGAAACGCAAATATATATATCTTATAAAATAGAAAGGCTTTACTAAGCCCTTATAGAAACCCATTAACTCTATAGGACTTACACAAGCCGCAGAAGACTTTTATAAACTCTACCTAGAACTACCTCAGCCCCATCTCACAGAAGCTCGAGTTTAAAGGGGGGGTACTGTTATAGGACTCCTCCGTAACACCTTACACACATCTACCTATTTCCACCTACGCAGTAAGAAGAGACTAACCACGAGATAGCAATCTAATGGTAATCTATAGCAATCTAACGGCAATCTGCCGCATTCTGCCATATTCTGCCAAGTCTACCAAATCCTGCCAAGTTCTGCCAGGACCGCTACTCAAATCCTATTCTACTCCATGCACGTGTCAACCAAGCAACCAAACTAGCGATATATACCCTTTCTTCCCGTTTCCTTACCTTCTCTCCTTACGCAACGTCTTGACTTCATTACACAGTTTATGTATATAGCTTAATAATATCTACTTCGCTATATATTATCACCACTTATACTCACTCCGTGACACTCCGCATATCTAAACGCGACATTTAACAATTAAAAAAAGCTAAGATTATACTTATTGCCCAGGTTACTAAAAAGGAGGGCACAATTAAATACCTATAGTCTTAGCTTAATAAGCACATCTATAATAATACTAAGTACCTCCCTACTACGTACCATACCACCTAAGTCTCTACACCTCTAGCAACCTTACCCACCCAACACTTAGCCAAAAGTTAGCGTTAAGCAGCTTCACCTAATAGGGACAACCCCTATAACAGCAACCAAACTTAAGCCGCAATTGCGGGGTCTAATATATAATACCCTAATCCCCCAGTCTTCTAGGGAGACTACAAGGAATACAGCTACTAAAAAATATAAATCCGCAAGAAACTAACCTAGAGCGCCTACCTTTTTCCTAGGGAGGATACCAAGATTAGTTACATTATTAGGCGTATAAAGGGTACCCTATTTAATAGACTCTTCACCTAATAGGAGACCAATAGCCCCTAGAAGTAGTAGTCCCACTATAAGGTCCTCAACAATCTTAACCTAATATATCGTAACTACAACCTAGTGGCCACCAGTTAAGCCAAACTACGCGCCCTTAAGATAAGTCCTACTAAGTTATTTAATAAGTTCTATATCAAGTTCTAGGAATACACTAAAGTCCTCTCCTAAGACAACACTAAAGACTAGGAAAACCTCCTTAAAAAGGTTACCTATCATCTTAATCACACTACTGCTAGTCACAATTACAATAACATTTATAGTATAGTGGCAGCCCTACGGAAGATTAAACAATAGCTAAATTAGATCTCCACTACTAACCCTTACCCAAAGACTCCTATATAAAAGCCCTCCAGGCCAACCACACCTATATACACTAGGTCACTAACGCCTACTACTAATACCATTACCAGAGCTAATATTAACCTCTCTATACTAACCTTCCTACATAAACTCCTAGATAGAAAATATAAGCTACTTCAAAAGCTAGGGCGCTGCTATAGATGCTATTAAGAAGGCTATTATCACAAAAACCTAAACTGCCCAATAGCTAGGTTTAATAATCGCCGCCCAACACCTAACTTTATACCTTAAATACCAAATACCTTACTACACACCATTACCATACAAGATAAAGAAGCAGCAGCAGCAAAAATAGCAGGAAATGCTTAGTTTTAGCCCTAAGTCGCAAGCTAGGACACCCTAACAATAGAGGGATCTATATATTAGCCTACTTAATAGATAACTTAGTAAAAATAAACGGACAAAAATAAATAGTTTTACTTATAATAGAAACAACTGCTAAAAAACAATATAAAAACCATTCCATAATTAACTACAGAGCTATTAATAAATTTATAGATACCTAATTTATACATAAACATAACCTACCAACCTTACCCCTTACTAAAGCCTACACCCTATAACTTACTAACAGTAGTTATACTACACAAAAGATTACTTATATAGCATAACTCTACCTAGACATAAACAGACACTAAAAAGAGCTCTAGGCCTACATTACACCACTTACCAATTACCCTATTATCCTTAGAATAAACTAGCTTAAGCAGTATAACCCCATTATTAACTGGAAGAAAAGAGAAGTAACCTTTAACTTCAACTACTGCAGAGAGACCTACCTAGGGCATAGTCTAGCCGCCTCTACCTACTCCCTAGAATATCAACCCAAAAAACCTCTAATTACACTACTTACAACCAACTATTACCACGTTAGTACTATAGCCTTCTATTACATAACATAAAGGAAGAGCTAAGTTATTACAGCAGCCTCCCACTTATAGCTATATAAACTTAATAAAGAATAGGATTACGTCCTCTATAGTAATAGAATAGACCTAGTAGACCTCCTAGAGGACAATACACCCACAGAACTTAATAAACTCTCAACCTTAGACTTTAAGAAGTTTATAAAGCTTAAAAAGGGACTTACTAACAAGGAACTCCGCAAGCTCCTCCCTAAAAAGTACCACAACTTTATTAACATATACTCATAAAAGGGCGCAGATACACTCCCCCTATATTAACCTAACAACTATACCATTAACATTAAATAAGGAAAAATACTACCTTATAAAAGACCCTATCTAATATTAAAAGACAAACTTCTAGTTGTAAAAAGTATATCAACAAGCACCTTAATAAAGGGTTTATTTATCCCAGTATATTACTAGCAGCCACCCCTATCCTTCTCGCTAAGAAGCTAGAAGAAGGTATCCAATTCTACATTAACTATAGAGGACTTAACGCTATTATAATTAAGAACCAATACCCAGTACCGCTTATACAAGAGACCCTTAAGCGGCTTAGTTAAGCCAAAATCTATACCAAGCTTAATATCATCACCGCCTTTAACTATCTCTAAATACAGAAAGGTAACAAATAGAAAACCGCATTTACATTACACTTTGGCCAATTTAAATATACCATTATGCCCTTTAGTATATATAACGGCCTAGGCACCTTCCAAAGCTATATTAATAACGCCTTATAGGACTACCTTAACAACTTCTATTTAGCGTACCTAGACAATATACTTATTTACAGTAATAACCCTTCTAAGTATACTAAGTATATTTAAAAGGTTCTATAGCGCCTTAGGGAAGCAGGACTCTATATTAATTTAAAGAAGTGCAAATTCTTAGTTACAGAAGTAAAATACCTTAGACTAATTATTACTACTAAGGGTATCTATATAGACCCCAAGAAGGTACACACAATTACTAAGTAGCAAGCCCCTAACTATATTAAGGACATATAAGCCTTCCTTAGTTTCGCCAACTTCTATTAGAAATTTATATACAACTTCTTAGGCATAGTAGCACCACTTATAGCAATAATGCAAACAAAGGGCCTTTCTGCAAAAGGAAAAAAAACGCACCTACGCTTTACCTAGACGCCTAACTACAAGAAGGCGTTCCAAGACCTTAAAAATGCCTTTACCAAAGCACCTATCCTAGCTCACTTTACACTAGGACAACAACTCTATCTTAAAACCAACTCCTTAGACCATATTAACACAGACATTCTCTCCTAGATAGGCAATAACGGTCTCCTCCACCTAGTTACATTCTACTTATCTAAGCTTATACTACAAAAGTGTAACTATAAGATTTATAATAAAGAACTCCTTGCAATTATATAAGTATTTAAATAATTCTAACCAGAACTCTCCTTAGTAGAACCTAACTAGCTAACTAAAGTCCTTATAGATTATCACAATCTTAAATACTTTATAACTATAAAGCAGCTAAACTAACACTAAGTATATTAGAACAAGTTCCTCTCCAGTTTTAACTTTAAAATTATATATAGGCCAGGAGTATAAGGCACAAAACCTAATAGCCTAACACGCCGCTTATAAGATCTTCTTTAGTTAGAGAACAACCCCTATAATTAGTTCCAATAGCAGACAATCCTAAAAGCAAAGAACCTGGCCCCTAGTATACTACTTATAATAGAACCATCCACACCTTAGCTTTACACTACAGACTTAAAGCCGCCCCCTAAAATTAATAAGCTTATTACTGCTGCATATAACATCTCTATTAACCCATTATTACACTAACTTATTATTATAAAAACTGCCAGCGTCTACAAGCCATCCACTAGCCTCCAAAACTTAGGCTAAATTAATATAGTAGCCTTAAAAGTAAAGGAGAACAGACTCTACTATAGAGACCATCTATTTATCCCCAATTTAGAAGACCTACAACGGCAACTAATCCAGATAGCCCACAACCTCCAATTAAGCGGCTACCCAGGCAGAGAAGGAACTTATAAACTCCTTAGCCAATACTACTTCTAGCCTAAAATAATAGACTTAGTTAAACGCTTTATAAGCGCCTACTATAGCTATAAGCGCGCCAAGGCCTTTTACACTAAGTACTAAGAACTACTACACCCACTACCAATCCCTATACAGCGGTAGGCAGATATAGCTATAGACTTTATTACTAACCTACTACCCTATAAACGGCATAGTTATACCTACAAGAACATCCTAATAATAATATGCCAACTTATAAAGAAACGTCACTACATCCCAACTAAAGGTATAGCTATTAACAACATCGTAGACGCTTTTCTTCACAAAGTCTACTAACTACATAGGATACCTAACTCTATTATATCCAACTAGGGCACGCAATTTAACTCTAACCTATAGAGACGGATCTATCAACGTCTTAGTATCTCTATTAAGATGTCTATATCCTTCCACTATAAGATTGCAGGACAGCTAGAAAACGCCAACACCAGTATAAAGGCGTACTTATAATAGGTTATTGCCTACAGCTAGGACAACTAGGTAGATCACCTCCTACTAGGCAAGTTTGCAGCTAATAACCACATCTTAGCCATTACAGGACTTACTCCGTTCTTCATAAATAAGGGTTATCACCCCTAATCTAGCATAGAGCCACCAGAACCTATTAATAAGAAACTGCCATATAGAAAACACCTTAAAATGCTACTTACTAACCAGCATACAAACCACATAAAAAATCTACTTAACTACTATAGGGGAGAAATGGCCTAGGCTTAAGCAAAGCAGGCCTACTTTACCAACTATTATAAAACACCACCATTGGAGATGCGTGTTGGTAACTAGGTATAGCTAGATATATATAATATCTCTACACAAAGGCCTATAAAGTTACTTAATTATAAGAATCTCGGCCCCTATTAGATTAAATAAGTCATTAATAGGGGAGCCGTATATAAGCTAGAGCTCCTACCTACCCTAGCCACCCATAGGATATAACCTATATTTTACCTATAGCTACTATACCTTTACCAGCCTAACCCCTTACTAGGACAGATATAGCCTAATCCCCTGCTAGTACTAATCCAAGACAAAAACAAAGACAAGAACCATAAGGAGTGGACCGTTAAACAAATTATCAACTCTAAATACTTTAGTAAAGGTAGAGGACGGCGGCTCTACTACAGAGCTATCTACACAGTATTTAATATAGATTAGCCAGAATGGCAACTATAGGAAGACTTCAAAAATACAAAGGACCTAATTAGCAACTTTTACCACGCAAACCCACAGAAACCGGGCCTAAGCAGAGATTTCATACCTAATCCTCTATAGGAGCCCTTATAGAGTTCAACCATTATACACTGCTATATAAGGGCAAATTGCCGTTAAATTACTATAAATTACCATTACATAACCAAAAAATCGTTAAGATGTCTAGGAACTTCAACCGCCGGTTAAAGTTATCTAATTGGTAGAATTCTTAGGTGCTAAGCCTTATTACATAATATCGCTGCGGATTATAAAGATGTTAGTTTAACTTACTACCTTCTACTAAGCTAGTAGCGATTTTCTATCCTGGGGATGGAAAATCCTAATTAATCTATTTAATAATTAGAGCCGGTAGAACCCCACACCACTAACCCCTTTAGTATTATTTCTTTTCCTTCTTTATGCCTTAAGCGTTCCTTTTATATATATATAGTAACCACAGCGTCGCCGGAGCTCCGCCTCTATAAGAGGGGGGGTAGTGTTACGGAACGCCGCCGCAGGAGCCTCCATAGGAGACTCCCTAGCGGAACCCCGTGCCCTCGTATACGCTTCGCGTACAGCTTACGTCAGCCACGCGTAGTATATCACCTTCCTACGCCCTCGATCCTTACGATCAATCGCGCAACGTCTTGTAGACTCCTCGAATACATATGTTCAGCAGCCACTGTTCCGCGCCCCGTGACATCTTAATTGCCTAACTATACTATTTTAGGCCAGCCAGCCCTATTAGTTCTAGTAACAACTTTCGCAATTACAATAATGCCCATTCAAAAGCCAGTCTTATTAAAATTCTAGGTATCCTTATTAAGAATCCTATATTATATCTTTAAATCTAAAATGTGTTTAAACCAGGCCTAAATAAGCATAGGATCTTCGCATTTAGCACGCTAGTAGTTATACTTACAATTCCATTTAGATTATAGGTCGTCGTGGCGCTTAATAAAGTTATATACCCATCGCTTACCAACTAGTTGTAATCCGCGCTAGGTAGCTAGAAGGCTAGCCATTTACCATATGGTAGAATTCCTAGGTGGCATACCACGTTGATCTATTGACAGAATCCACTGCTTAAGGGTCTCTTCTTGTGCTAGTATAAGGCGGCAATTTGGGGCAATAGAACCGCGTTATAGTGTAATACCTTTATGGCGTCGCTAGGCTATAGATCAGGGCACGTCGTACGTGCTAGTGGCCTTTCAGAAACTTGTAAATTGGCCTTACTTATAGGCATTAATAGATAGAAGAATTCTCCCCTCTCGAAAAAGGGGGTTTTCTTATTGTGGGGTGGCCATTGAGGTTGTAGTTGTATAACGCGTTGCATTCTTTCGCGATTTTGATAGGGTGGCCCACTGGCCCGCAGGGTACGTTACTGGGGGTATGCTTACAATATTAGAGCGCGCTAGCTTGCTTAACACTAGGGTCGAATTCCTGCCTAAAAATTTCACCTCTCTCTATTAGCCTCTAGATCAGGGTATAATTTGAACTTTTAAAGCCTATTACCGCCGCTACTGGCTGTCCTATATGGTAGATTAGGTGGAACAAGATAAGAACCCCCTTAAGACGATGAACGTACTTAGGGCCGTTTAGTGGGCCATCGCAGTATGGCATGAAATTAGCCCTTAAACCGTGATAAATTGCTTCACACATTTAACAATCTTTAGACCCCATGAGGGCCCCCAGAGTACGCCAAGCGGGTATAGCAAGCCTCAGCTTGAGGCCGAATTGGAGGTGTATTTATAGCAACTTAGCCAGGCAGGGCAAATCAGGCAATTAATGGCTATTAGTAACTTCATTAATCTAGATAGGGAGGACGCTTTAACAGAGCCTGAGGCCTCCTTGTCACAAAAAGCAATTGAGGCCTTAATTATAGCTTTATATAATGCGCCATATGATAAGGAAAGTGATAATAAGGTTGAGCCACAAGTTATTAAGCTTGATGAGGCTTTAGATGCACTAGAGCGCCTTAAGCTCTATGAGGGGCAGCAAGAGGAGGGTGATGAGACTCTAATTACAGCTCTCATAAAGGCAGAGAGAGTAATTCGAGGCCGTCGAGTTGCGCGAGTAAAGCAGACGACTATCACGAGCTTCTTTAAGTAGTTATGGATAGAGAGAAGAGTTGATTTAGCCCCTTGCAGCGATTAATAAGTGAGCTCGCAATATAACGTTTCCATACGGCATAGCGTTCAAACCCCCTACTACCGAGCTGAACGGTATAACGAGGTTTTACTGTAGTACGCTAAAATATTGGCAACCCCACCGTATATAGCTTCTGAAATGGAGCTCTTGGCGTCATTTTAATCTGGAGCTCGAAGCTCTAGGTTAGATTCCATTTCAATATGAAGGCTTCAGATTGCACACGTCCGTGCGATTACAAAGCCACAGACGCGTGACAAATTAGGAAGGAACGCATTCTTTCTGCCGGACTTTCAGTTCAGATTCAATCTGACGGTTTTGCAACCGAACACCCCCTAATCTGTTTAAAAAACAGGTAAGGCTGAAGATTGATTGGCAATAATGACGAGCCGCGAGACTGAGTCAGTATCCTTGAAAGTGGCCAAGTGTTCCGTCGTACGTGGAAACAGGCGGTAACGTTCAACCCGCCTTATCATCGCAAGCATGGACTCCTTGGACGGGCTGAATATGGATGACCCAGAACACGACTTGGTGGTTTCAGAGAGAAAATTGGAACACTATTGACGACCTGTTTAAGCTCAAAACAAACTTACCAACAACGGACGAGATTCATGGAGAGCACAAGCGGAGGAGGACGACAGGCCTTTACAAAATCATCACAGCGAGCAAGCTGAACTCGCTCTTCAACTGGTTTTCGTGATTCGTAATGGTTTGGAGGATTTCATAGCTGCGCTGCATATGCACAAACTCAGCGTGGTCCTAAGCTGATCGTGGTCCGAAAGCTGGTTTGCAAGTTCGGACCACGTTGAACTTTCGGACCACGCCGAGCTTTTTCCGGACCACGCCGAGCTGTAAGCCCGACGAATAATGTAGTCCGCTGACTGTCGCGCACTTCCTGCTTCGGTAACATTTGGATTTGTTTTTGAAGGACAGCGGATCCGAAAATCAGCAAAAGATATAAGAATGAAGTGTTCCAGATGTTCGACTGAGGCCACTCTATTTTGAGGGGCTTGTTCTAATTTGAGCGTAATACACTGACGTTCATCGTTGAAGACGACTGATATGGATTTGACTAGGCCTTGACAGGACAGTTCGGCGCTATTAGGCAGACGGGAAACATTATAAGACCAGACTTGATCGTCCAATTTGATTACCGGCTGAAGCGTTTGCTGGAAAGATCGGGGCCTCTTTACGCTAGATTGGTTCGACATGATGCAGCTATATTAATGTGAGAGTTGTCTTAGGGGTCGTTCGGTTGCAAAAGCGTCAGATTGAATCTGAACTGAAAGTCCGGCAGAACGAACGCGTTCCTTCCCGATATGACACGCGTCTGTGGCTCTACGGGTTGCACGGACGTGTGCAATCTGAAGCCTTCAGATTTAACTGAGGGGTCGTTCGGTTGCGATCTGGAGGCCTCAGATTCAGTTCAGAACAGAGTTGATCTGGAGCTCCAATCTGATTCTGAGGCGACTGTTCGGTTGAATTCCAGTTCAACTTAACTTCAGCCACAGATTTTTGATGTTTCTCTAACCGCCCAAAAAACGCGCTAAAACCAGGCGTACTTTACCATAT
>Ga0307507_10003033_pt1 | contig 33588 bp, 27 predicted proteins | sample 7_EM_MG_FD_207223 | JGI IMG/M metagenome (GOLD analysis project Ga0307507, IMG submission 207223) | Populus trichocarpa ectomycorrhiza microbial communities from riparian zone in the Pacific Northwest, United States - 7_EM | ecosystem: Host-associated > Plants > Roots > Unclassified | place...
ATAGATTCTATTATTAATCTTTATTAACTAATCTATTAACTCTTTTAGAGTATCCGCATCTTCTATTAGGATAATTACGTCCTAGACTTTAGCCTTAAGTCCCTATTTATACTGTGCTATAAGCGCCTTATCATTCCACTTAACCTATATAGCTAGTGTTTAAAACTGTGTTATATACTTAATTACTAAAGTGCGTTATACTAAGTTCTAAAGCTTTTGTTCCGCTATAGTTATAGCCTCTAGGTCTCTAAATATCTATGTTAGTTACTCTACAAACCCATTCTAACTGGTAAATATATACCGTACATCCTGGTTAGTAGTTGTTATGCCATTAGCCTATATTTCCGTGAGATACAGCTTAAACCACTTAAGTGCCCTCCCCGTTAGAAACAATCCTGCATAGGCTACTTAGTCTAATGATATTACTAACTTTACTCCTTTCTGTACTACCTTAAAGTGCATTTGCATAAGAAATCCCTTAAGCTTCAACTTTTCTCCTAAGAATTGTTTAATTAAAGGTAACTTGATCTTTACTGCTCCAATTCTATTAATGCGTTCTTTAAGTATCCTATTATTATCTTATAAGTAATTAACCATTTCCTATAACTAACCTCGCGTAACCACTTAAGAATCCCCCTTGTCTATACTGGTATTACCTAGCCCTAAGGTTATAGCTGCCGTCGACGTTATTATTATGACTAGTGCTGCTCTTAGTGGTATATTGTTCGATCTTGTTCTAATACCATAACCTTGGTAGTGAATGTGTAACGGAACCTTATAGCTTAGACTACGGTGGGTTCTATTATTGGGCTGGGTATATAGGTATAATAAGACAACAACGTAATAATAACTAGTAGAGTAGTTGCCTAACAGATTAACTCTAATTATATTCTAAGATTTACTATAAGGAGAGAACTATCTATAGTAGGGACTAAGGTCCTTTAAATACACAACTATATACCTAAGAAATCCTCTCTTATACGTAAGGTACGTGTTGTCTGTATTAAATATAACGTCCCTTTTATTTAATATAGTTAATACGTTCAACACTACGTGACCTTGGTTACTATTCCTCGTCATATAGTTCCACTGGATCCATCCTAGACCATGCCTATATTAACCAACTAGCTTCCGCCGACTCTTCTCCAAGTAGTCGTAACATCGTACTTAAAGCGTCCGTAATATTCTTCCTCTTCTTCTTTATCCTGTTCCTTATCTTCTTTATTATATAAGTCTATAAGCTTCTCATCCTTTTTTAAACTAAATAGAAAGGCTTAAATAATAAGATTAATAACGTACCCCTAACAGTGAATTCTTTAATATGTTGTAATCTAGTTAATTTTATACTTAAGGCTAAGCTATTAACCAATTATATAACAAAGAATATTGTTTAATCAGGCATTATTACCAACAAGAGCTCTAATCTTTGTTTTAATACTATACTTAATAAGAACCGGACGAAGCGCCTCCTATTAATCTATACCACTCTGACTAGATACTGTATAAAGGGCAATTAAGGGGTTCCAATATTTATCCTAAATATTAATAAAGCTAGCACAGATTCTAAGGAAAAGGAAATAACTTAGAGAGGTCCAGATATCCACGGCAAGGTGAATATTTGTTTTTATAGATTAAAGTACTTTTTGTATAATATCTTAACTTTTAGTAAAGTATTTAAAAATCTAGGCTGTAATCATTAAGTGGTATATAGGGATAATTAAGGGTGCTTCTTAATTTAATGCTTTTATAAAAGTATAAAACTCTAGCTATTTTATATATAAGAAGGGAAGCTGTTATATAACAATTAGATCTAGAAGTGCTTGCTTTATAGTATTTTAATATACTATATGCTTTAGAACCCTATCCCTAAGACCTTAAACTTCTCCTCTTGCTAAAAGCTTTTAATATAGTTCTAAAAGAGATCTCTCCCCCTAATCTTTTACTATTATACGCTCCTAATTCTCTACCAAATTCCATTTAATATTATATTTTTTAAGATGGCCTTATAATCCAACAGTTAAGAAATAGTGTCCTTTTAGGTCTTAAGGAGGACAGTATTTATAAAAGTAGCGTTTCTTTATATAAGCCTTTTCTTCCTTTGTTGCTGTACGAGTATATTTATAAATTAAGGAGACTTGTCTTAAGATCTATGTTATATAAGTAGTTGGGATTAAACTAGTATTAGCTTTAGTCTTAACGCCGCTTAAAAGGGCAGAAAGTGTATTAACTTTAAAGGAATTATTATTGTTAAAGTTTTCAGGGTGAATTTCACTAGTACTATCCATATTTATAGCGTCGTATAATAGGGGGTAAAGGTGTAGTTTGTAGTTAAAATTTTGCGGATATCTAGATACTATCCGGATATTATCCGATATCCGGGCTATCCTTGGATAGGATTATTATCCGCCCGGCCGGATAGGATAATTTATCCTCCGCAGGTCTGACCTGGCAGGTCTTTTAATTGGGGCGCACGGGCCACAATTTATTGGACGCAGTTATCAGTGGATATAGAAATCGTCGTGGCCGATATCAATTAAAGCTTGTACAATCGACTTGTGTTCAATTGACCAGGCAGGATTGCCCATAGCTTCAAATATAAGGTAATAATAAGGTGATAGGTAGTGGCAAATTTCTGTCGTCGATCATGGTTTTTAACATTTGACCATCCTTTTCTGAAGCGACTGTACTTTTTTTTCAAGGGGGTGGAAGCTGGTCATGCAATAGGCGGATTTCCCAATCCTTGTAAACCTCGTAAAGTCGCTCAATCTAGAAGTTGAAGCCGTCGATTGAGCCTTGATCAACACCAAGTGGCTTGACGCCGTCGCATACACCCTGGCCTGTAGATCCGCATAAAATCGTTCATAAAAAGCCTCTCTACAGGGACCCCTACACATGCATAACGCAGGCTTAAAATACTTCGTAAAATAAGGCAGTATTTTAAGCCTGCGTTACTTCGCTTACACACCTATATCAGGTAAAGTTACTTAGTGATTGTCGTGATTGATCAAGCCGTGATGTAGTTGTGGAGACTTGACGTCTTAGCAGCTCCTTCTTATTACCCTCATTTTCTTCACGATCGGATCGCCTATATATCACGACTTTTGGAAGCAGTATATGGTGGTGATCAAACCTCAGGTAACGTCAAAGGCGTGATCCTGAGGCAGCGGCTTTTGCGGAGGCCCAGAAGGAGGTGATCGCAAGGAGGGTAGTCGTCACCAAGTGGTCGGCAGGAAGGGAGGCCTGGTGGTAGATAAAAGGCCTCTGTAAGGAAGTGTCAATCGCGAGTCCGTGCGCAGATTAAGAATGAGAACTCTGTCGATTAAACGTGGCTCTAGGGCCTCTATATATATATGAGAAAGATGCAAGGAATAGAAAGAGGGGGGTACAGGCAACTGGAACAGATGGTAAGACATACGGGGGTAAGAAGCTGGGTGGTAAGACATAGGGTGCTAGGCATCAAAGACAGTAGTAAGACGGTGGAAAGCAAATCTGATTCAGGTCGACAGGAAGTAAGTAGGAGGCAATAAGACACAATTCTCAACTCTCAATTGTATCATCAAATTGAACTGACGACTCAATCAATTGTCTCCTACTTACAATGTCCTCTCGTCAACCACGGCTTCGTCAATTTGCCCACTTATTAAATGCGGAGGAAGCTCCTGGTTCAAGTGCGTCGCCCGCAGGCAGTCGCCTTCAATCGTCGGCCTCTTACCCCAGTATTCCTGGTATTACGAAAGCCATGCAGGACGCCTTTTACGAGAACGAAATTCGCGACGCCCGCGCCCTCCATGAGCACTGTGATATTGAGGACGCTTGGCGGTTTATAGAGGACGATACCGACGGAGCCGTCCTAGAGCCACGAGCTGCAGATCCTGAAGCTGGTGTAGATAACTCGCCTCCGTCATATCCAGAGGCTCTGGCCGAGTCGCGAGAGCGATTGACTAAGGAGGAGCAGTTGCTCTTTATCAAAACCTATAACAACTACCGCTTCAACTTAAAGAGGAACGGGCTCGCAAAATACATCGACCAGATCCAAGGCTTCGTCAATGAAGTCACAGGAAGGAAGCTGCGCAGAGCTAAGTACAAGAACGGCTACAAATGGATTATGGCCAAGATGAGAGACTGAATTAATGAGAGGAAGGCCCAGAGTGAGGAAACTGGAACTACGCAGAGAGACAACGAATTCATTTAGCAACTAGATCTTTTTACTACCAAGGTTGCTGACGTCAATCAGTCGATTAGGAGGAAGCTGGCGGCTCCACCGGGCGCCGCGACTGAGGCAGAGGCTCGCAATATTGTTATTAGTAACCTCCACTGAGTCGCTCCGCCAAAAGCGCCACCTTGAGGAAGCTGAGGTAGTAGATAAGGGAGAGACTGCTTCTCAATCTACTGAGCCACCTCGTTGCCGCCAGAAGACTTCTGCTTGGTACGAAAGGAATGCGAGAGAGGAGCGTCATGAGAGAGGTCGCTGCGAGCAGATGGAGGTTCTAGTTCGTGGCAATAGGGAAGCCTTAGAGTCATTTGGAACCAGCTTCTCTTGTAGGCTTGGAGCTATTTTGAATCCTAATAATACGCGAGAGGAGACTTGTTAGCTTATACAAGCCAATCATAAAGCTAATTTAGCTTACATAGATAACACTATTCACCATCTTGCAAAAACTTTTAGTAGCTCAGTGGCAGCTATTAAAGGAAGCGTCGATGAGAGACACCACGCCAGAGCTTCGCGCGATCTTGAGGATAATATTGGCAGGCAATTAGGTCGTCTTTCCGAGCCTGATAGAGGGAGAAGCAAAGGGAAGGCTCCAGTAGTCGTTGGTTTGGGAGGCTATTCGTCCGCTAGGCCAGATACTGAGGAGGAGAATCGGCGCAAGTCATTGTAGGCTTAAGGGAGTTTATCGCGCTCACTAATTTCAGTCGTTTCCTAGCCGTTTTTTTTTTATCAAAGTCTCTCGTTTGCTGGATATAGTTATAAAGAAGCTTCTGCCGAAGTAGCTCAATAAAACAAGTTGTGGTTAAGGCTGTAGAATTTTTGACAGTCATGTGGTCGCATAAAGGGCAGAGAGCCTCTAAAAGTTCAAAGTTTCACCGGAGTTTTGTTAATCCGAGGCGCTAAACCCAATCAGGTAGAATCTAGGCTAGATTTTTATAAGTAGAATTCAATGTAGGCAGGTGAGATCTCAGAATACGACTCCAAATTCAATATATAACCACTACTACCTTACAACACCTCTCTCAAGCCTCCAAATAGTCGCAAATACCAGGCGTACCCATTAAATAAATATCTGCCATCTGATTACCCCGAAAGCAGCTTAAACAATTGGTTAGCAACACCGAAACGATGTAGTAGCTACCAATCGGCGAGAGGCCCGCCTTCATCGAATTTCGAAAAGATCTAAAGCTCCAATATTCAGTAACCAACCCGAAGCCGTGCTTAACTGCCACTCGAAGCGCTGCCATCTCTCTGTCAAATACTCTCTGTTCTAGGTCTCTTATTATATAATCAATCAGCTTACCTTTAAAGGCGCCTATCATACCCCAACCATCAACGTACGCAGAATCGCCGACAAAGTAGATCCTCAACGGGTAACTCACCCATAAGTTCAACCAACTTATCACCAAGGCCCGAGTCGGCCACCATCCTCATATCGCCAGTAGAACCAGGAAACGGCCCGGCCAGCGATCGCATTATTCCATCAGGTGTAACTACCGATTGGAATTTAATGCAGCAACACTTGGTATAGCCAGAGTAGAGGATGCTCTGCAGACGACTGTCTACTAGCCGAGCGACTGGGCGATAAGTTCCATCAATATAACCCCACACTTTGCTTATACCAAGGTGCTCCTCGGTAGCATTGGCGTACTCTTATAGCCTCTTAAAAGTCAACTACTTTGAGTCCCAAAAAAGGCGCTCCTTCCATTGAGCAGTTAGGAACAGAATAGTGTCTTTGAAAATATCGCTAAGCCACGCACGGCTTCGACCGAACACGTGTATCATATCACCAAGTCGACGAGGCTCACCAGCCGCCAGAGGACCACGCAGAGGGCAGTATCGGAGGCGCGAATCGGTGATTGCCAAAGGTAATATCCTTAAGCTTCAGCGACCCTGCGAGCCGTACAATCTTGGCCTTACTGAATCGCATGTGGAATTGACACCCGACTTCAGTAAGCTCCTCGCGAAAGTACGGCAGGAAGTCGCATTGGCAGTAAGGCAGAGCCGGGCGTGGGCGCGGTACAAAATGATGAAGCAATTCGTCACCCTCCTCAAGATCCTCATCCTCGAACCCAGCGTCGTCAAATTCGCTCAGTAGAAGTGCGGTTGAAGTAGTGGCAGAGGAGGCAGCTACAGCGACAGTAGCGGCGCCAATTAGCAGAACTACAAAAGCTTCACGAGACGACTCGGTAGTCATGGTTGATTAATATAAGAAACAGGTGGATAATGAGGATAAGAAGCTAAGCAGGCTTCAAGTACGAGTTGAGCCATAAGGAAGCTTTGATTTATTAGGGCGCGTTCGGTTGCAATCTGGAGCCTCAGATTCAGGCAGAATCCATTGATTCGGAGTGATTTTGCCTGCACAGCCTCAGAAATTTGATGTTCCTCTCACCGCTCGAAGAACGCCAGAATTGCACGCTAAAAGAACACTAAAAATTGGCAACTTTACCGTATGAAGCTTCTGAAACTGAAGGTCTTGGCGTCAGTTTAATATGGAGGTCTGAGTTCCAGATTTCAGATTCAGCTTCAATCTGAGGCCTCCAGATTGCACACGCCCGTGCTTTTATAAAGCCACAAACGCGTACCAAATTAAGAAGGAACGCGTCCTTTCTGCCGGAAGAAAGCACGGATCAACCTCAAATTGAAAAAGCTCCAGATTGCAACCGAACACGCCCTCAATCGACAGGAGGCTCAACCAAGATCACCAAACCGCGCGACGTCACGATCGTCGTTTTGTTACCACAAGCCTATTATACGATTTTGAAACCTCAAAAAATGCAAGGCTCGGCGCCCGCTTGTGAGGAAGCTAAGCATGGCTCCCTTGCAGAGTCTTTCGCCCAAACCAGCATCCTCTAAGCCGTATTCGAACTCCCTGCAGGCCTCCTAAATTAGCTCCAACTAGTGTAAGGAAATTTCCGAAACATGCCTAATGGACATAAGGGCTTTCCACACCATTGGCGGGCAGGCCGACCCATATCCAGCCGCCGTTCTGCTAAGAGTTCAAGCTTACAGCAAAACACGTATCGGAAGGTTATTGATACAACTGGGGAGAAAGCTAGCAACCCACCATGGCAGCTCTGTGAGCGCCGCCGAGGCGCGGCCTTCTCTCTCCTTGAGTTCCTCCTTTCGAGGTATACACATGCTGCGAACACTGCACACCACGCGCTCGAGTCTGCGCTGCAATTTTATCTGTTCAAAACGAGGCTGCGCCATTCTGTGCCTGCGGCGCGGATGGCAAACGTCCACCGCGAGGGCTTCACGAGGCTCTCAGGCGGAGAGGACGACCAGTTTAGCTTGAAGTTAGACCACGTTTTCTTGCGTTTTCTTGCGTTTTAGAGCCCTCTACTGACTCGCCACAGTATAATATTCGTCCATGGCCTTCGAGGACATCCTCGAGGGACCTGGGAAGCCGCGCCGGTCGCGAGCAGCGAGCGCAGCAGCGACGCAACCAAGAAGCATAAAGGCTTCAAGTCCTTATTTAAGCGACGAGCGGCCGATTCTCCATCAACAAGCACGGAACAGCAACAAGCCCCCTCGTCGCCATCGTCATCGTCCAAAGTCTTCTGGCCGGAACAGTACCTCGCGTCGGATATACCTCAGGCTAGAGTGTGGACGTATGGGTACAACGCAGATGTTATTGGAGGTCTCTTTCAGGCGAAAAACAAGAACAGCATCTCCCAGCATGGCCGGGATCTGTCAGTTAGACTCGAGAGAGAGATCGAGAATGGAGTACGATAATGACAGCCTGTTAGTTTGGAGCAGTTTCTCTAACAGCCTCGTAGAAACCAATCGCGTTCGTGGTGCATAGTCTTGGTGGCATCATCGTCAAAGACGTACTGTCTTAATAATCTGTGATATAAAGGAATCCCTACTTACTTATTGCGACAGGCCATTCATCGATCGGAGAAATGCCGCGAATGGATAAAGCTCATTATTTTCCTTGGGACGCCGCACCGGGGGAGCACATATGCTAGCTGGGGCCAGATTGCTTCTAATCTTGCCCACCTTGCCCTCCAAGATTCAAATAACAGGATCCTCGAAACGCTAGAAGTAAATAATGAGGTTCTAGATAATATCCATAAAGAGTTTAACACTATTGTGTTTAAGAATAGGATAAAGATTTATTCCTTTCAAGAGGCACGGGGAATTTCTGGCATGAAGGGACTAGACGAAAAGGTATATTATATACCCGCGATCAGTTTGTACGACGCTAACAATTAAAGGTCGTGGATGACTTTTCATCAAAGCTCGATCTTCCACGAACGTTAGAGACTGTTAAGAGTATCAATGCAAATCATATACAGATGGCTAGATATAGCAGTAAAGATGATCAGGGCTACCGTGCTATCTTTAGCGTTCTTAAGAGCTTTATCCAACAGGAGCGAGAGAGTAAAAGAATACCACCCGCCAATGCTACGGACGTTTCTTGTACGTAAAAAACGTAGACTGTCGAGCATTGCAACATAGAACGCTTATAAATGTACTCCTGCTAGCAACTAATGCATTATTTATAGTCCCCTTTTCAAGGGACGACTTGTTCGTTGGCCGCGAAGGCATTATCGTAGAGATTAGCGAGAAACGTAAACAAGCAGTCTCGCGGCATCACACCCGTATAGCTCTTGTTGGGCCAGGAGGCGTAGGGTAAACAGCGTTCCGTGGCATCCTTATAGATGGCAGTCTGACACCTCTCTAGGAAGTCGCAGATTGCAATTGAGTATGCGTATAGAGTTCAGCAAGTAGAGCCGCAGACTCTAGTGGTCTGGATACATGCAAGCAATCCTACTAGATTTGAGCAAGGATATAGAGACATTGCCGATAAAATTCTACTTCCCGGGCGAGAAGATCCAAAGTCTAACATCTTGCAACTAGTATGCGCGTGGCTGTCAGATAGGAGGAATGGGCAGTGGCTTATGATACTCGACAATGCCGATGACGATGGCGTTTTCTTTGCTACCGACGAAGATACCGCAGGCACTACACAGACGAGCAACATCACGAGCCACACGAGGCCGCTCGAAAGCTTCCTCCCTCAAACGCCGAATGGAATGATTCTTATTACCTCAAGGAACAGAATTGCAGCAATTAATCTCGTGGGGACGCACGGTAGCATCGTCCAGGTAGAGCCGATGGATGAAGAGGACGCGCTAACGCTGCTCAACACCAGAGTGCCATTTAGCGAGTCCGGTAAAGCTGATGCGAAGGCGCTTGTCCAGGCTCTAGAGCGTATACCTCTTGCAATTACTCACGCCGCGGCGTACATTAAGACAAGGGCACCTATGACAAACATGTCAAGCTACCTCGAGCTATTCCGTAAGAGTGAGGCAAATCAGGTGCGCCTTCTAGGCAAGAAAGGGTTAAAAGATCTTCGACAAGACCACAGCATACGGCATGCGGTTATCGCGACGTGGCAAATCTCGTTCACCCAGATCCAGAATACGAAGCAGTCAGCTGTATACCTGCTTGCGCGGATGAGCATGTTTGATAGACAGGCGATTCCGATATCCTTGTTGCAAAACAATACCAGTCGACCAGACTTTGACGATACTCTGGCGCCGTTGCTAAGCTTCTCCCTTGTGCGGGCAGAGATCAGAAAGCAGTCGTTCGAGATGCACCGTCTAGTGCAGTTATCGATGAAAACGTGGCTCGAGGCACAAGAGCGGATTGTTTTCAGCACAAGCTGGTATCTATGCCTTGGAGGCGAGTACAAAGCAGATATGTTCACCAGCGTCAGCAACCTTGGGTTAGTGTTAGAGAGCCAGGGCAAATATAAAGAGGCGGAAGCGATGCACCAGCAAGCACTAAAAGGATACGAGAAGGTACTTGGGCCAGAGCACCCACACACGCTCACCAGCGTCAACAACCTTGGGTCGGTGTTGTCGAGCCAGGGTAAGTATAAAGAGGCGGAAGCGATGCACCAGCGAGCACTAAAAGGCAGGGAGAAGGTACTTAGGCCAGAGCACCTAGACACGCTCACCAGCATTAGCAACTTTGGGTTAGTGTTAGAGAGCCAGGGCAAGTATAAAGAGGCGGAAGCGATGCACCAGCGAGCACTAAAAGGATACGAGAAAGTACTTGGGCCAGAGCACCCAGACACGCTTACCAGCGTTAACAACCTTGGGTCGGTATTGTCGAGCCAGGGCAAGTATAAAGAGGCGGAAGCGATGCACCAGCGAGCACTAGAAGGATACGAGAAGGTACTTGGACCAGAGCACCCAGATACGCTCACTAGCGTTAGCAACCTTGGATCGGTGTTAGAGAGCCAGGGCAAGTATAAAGAGGCGGAAGCGATGCACCAGCGAGCACTAAAAGGTAGGGAGAAGGTACTTGGGCCAGAGCACCCACACACGCTCACCAGCGTTAACAACCTTGGGTCGGTGTTGTCGAGCCAGGGCAAGTATAAAGAGGCGGAAGCGATGCACCAGCAAGCACTAAAAGGATATGAGAAAGTACTTGGGCCAGAGCACCTAGACACGCTCACTAGCGTTAGCCACCTTGGGTTGGTATTAGAGAGCCAGGGCAAGTATAAAGAGGCGGAAGCGATGCACCGGCGAGATCTAGAAGGATCTGAGGAGGTGCTTGGGCCAGAGCACCTAGATACGCTTACCAGCGTTAGTAACCTTGGGTCGGTATTAGAGAGCCAGGGCAAGTATGAAGAGGCGGATGCGATGCACCAGCGAGCACTAAAAGGATACGAGAAGGTACTTGGGCCAGAGCACCCATACACGCTCACCAGCGTTAATAACCTTGGGTCGGTGTTGTCGAGCCAGGGCAAGTATAAAGAGGCGGAAGCGATGCACCAGCGAGCACTAAAAGGCAGGAAGAAGGTACTTGGGCTAGAGCACCCAGATACGCTCACTAGCGTTAGCAACCTTGGATCGGTGTTAGAGAGCCAGGGCAAGTATGAAGAGGCGGAAGCGATGCACCAGCGAGCACTAAAAGGCAGGGAGAAGGTACTTGGGCTAGAGCACCCAGATACGCTCACTAGTGTTAGCAACCTTGGATCGGTGTTAGAGAGCCAGGGCAAGTATGAAGAGGCGGAAGCGATGCACCAGCGAGCACTGAAAGGATACGAGAAAGTACTTGGGCCAGAGCACCTAGACACGCTCACCAGCGATAGCAACCTTAGGTTGGTGTTGGAGAGCCAGGGCAAGCATGAAGAGGCGGAAGCGATGCACCAGCGAGCACTGAAAGGTAGGGAGGAGGTACCAGCTGAGGTATCTGAGCAGCTTGACGGTGCTCATGGTCAGACGAGCCTGGATACTTGGCTTTATTGGCACCAATTCCGTACATGGCTGAGAGAAACATTACGGCAGCCTCCTCGCGACGGATATCAACGCATCACATGGACTTGCGTTAGTGAATAAGGTTTCTCTGTCCTAGGAAGCAACTAACTATTTCTAGGGCTGTGGTCAAGCTATGTTCGCCGATGTTAAAGAGCTCCGTTCAGGCGCTGCTCTAAATCTGCAAACCAGATTGAGACAAGCTGCAGCTGCAGTAAGGCGGCCTCAGCATGGCAGCTCTTATCCTGTAAGGCCACCACAAGCGCATTTGTTACCATTATATGGTCCTCAAACGAACTTGTCCGGACACCCCGCTTCATCTGGACCTCCGCATACGGCAGGTGCAACAGGTTCACATCCTAATTTTACAACTGCCGGGTCAGGGGCCGTCGTTAACATACCAGTCATCGCACAACCTCTACGGTATGTATTACTATGCGTAAATACGAGGCGATTAAGGGTCCTCGAACACATTAATGTAACTACAGTAACTGCCGATGAGTCTCTCTTTGATTTGCTACGTGAACGGTATAACCTTGCCCGAAAATCGCACAACTGGCAGTTGCCGGTACTGCGATGGATAATTCCACTTTGGAAATGGATCTGGGATTATCGTGGGGACCTGTCAATGTTAACTCCTAAATCCGCCGATTACGTTCAAGTATGTTAAGTTTAAAGATCTCCGAATACATAACAATTAGTTGGATGATTCTGTACTAACGCCTTTAGTTTCACCTTATCCCGATTAGAATGGAAGTCTGTCCATCTTATCTAAAACCCCGTACATTGCCACCAGAGATAGAAGTCAAGAAACTAAAAAATTATGACTACAGCCCATGCCCGCCAGATGTCGAGGAACCGCTACTACAAAATCAATTCATGCATGAACTGCTCCGGCCCGGGCCCCATCTAGATAGTTATTGGACCGATTCATTTCCGAAAAAGCTTAAAGAAGAGCTCAACTACATTTCCGGTCAGCGGTCTATCGGATGGGGCATTATTATCAACGAAGGCATCAACTGGCCTGTATTATTGTCTGGAGTCCTCTTCATCCTAATCTTAACTGCAATCGGCGTTCTTGTATTTTCTATGCGTACAGGAGATGTCTCATCGGCCGCGGGTCTTGGCGCTTATTTTGTAGCAGTTGTAACTCTGGTAGTGACGCTCTATTATTTCAAATGGCTGGAGGAGTAAGAATTTTGCAAATGGAGGTCGAATATTAGGCCGTTGCCGAAGCCATGTTAAAGGAAGCTTCGGCAGCGATGCCGGGTCGACGTCTTCATCAATTGCTCTAAGATCTAGAGAGTCGGCAGGCAGCGGACGCTGTCGCCACCGGGGCGAGCATGCAGAGTTGCTGCTCGGGCATGGCTGGAGGATGGGTGAGCGGCAAGGCTCAGTCAATAGATCAGATTTGATGAGTAAACGTGCAGCAGCTCACTCATGGCCCCACGATGCTGCGGAACCCCTCTTCTGTTGTAGGAACGTGATCTGTCTTCAGTTCCACGAGGTCTACAACCTTGACTGCTAGCTCCGGAAAGTACGAGTGGCATCCTTCCGCGCTGTGGTTGAGATTCGTGATTCGACGTTCCCTGCTCCCTTCAGCTGCGGTATTCCGGGCATGAGTTGACTTGGTTGCTCTGCAAATTGCCCGCGCTAGCAGGGAGGGCGGCCGAGCCGCACCGGCCACACCCTTGTACAACCCATGAACTCCACCACAAGCCAAGCACCGATATGCCCATTACCACCACTTTCACCCACAGGAATGGACAGTCGGCTGCGGCTTTACGTTGCTGGGGCTTTTATGCTAGGCGTTGCTTTAACTCTTGGATATAAAGACGTCTATCCCGACCTTGAGCGGCGATTCCGGCAGGGACGCAGGAGAGCATCTACGTATGTGGAATCAAAGGTAGCTTTTAGTCTCAATCAAGAGGTTGTTCTCAAGGACAATTCCCAGGACCTTACTTCAAGCCTCCCTGATGGCGAAATTCGGGAAGGCATTGAAGGATGTATAGGTAATACACCGCTTCTCAAAATTAAATCTCTCTCACAGGCTACTGGGTGTGAGATACTTGCCAAAGCAGAGGTATCGTGTACCAATATGTCCTACCATCTCCGACTTGCGCTCTTGACTTACACGAAGGTTAGTTCCTGAACGCCGCCGGAAATAGTCCGAAAGATAGGGTAGCGCTCAATGTAATACTGATGGTGAATATCCCTGTCATATTTAAAGAATCAAGTACATTAACCTTTCTCTGTAGGCGGAGGAAGAAGGGCTCTTAAAACCGCATTCAGGGGACATGATCTATGAAGGCACCGTGGGAAGCACAGGTATAGCGTTCATATGTTCGACTTCGTTCTACAGACATGGTGGAAATAATCCTTCAAGTATTCACCCTTGGCTTACATTTTTACAGGAATATCACTAGCTGCTATTTGCAGAGCAAGAGGCTACCTTGCACACATGTAAGTCAACCCCAGGGAGGATTTATGGCCCTAAAACAGTGTAGGGCACCACCAGTACAAACCACTCATATGGGCAGCTAGATGCATGCCAGACGACCAGGCGACAGAAAAGTCCGATCTTCTTCTCAAGCTTGGAGCGGAAGTCGAACGAGTGCGACCAGCATCAATTGTTGATCAGAACCAATTCGTCAACATGGCTCGTAATAGAGCTGCAGAGCATACTGCAGACCCCAACCGCCGAGGCCGAGGTATCTTCGCGGATCAGTTTGAGACAGAAGCCAATTGGCAAGCTCATTTCTCCGGTACCGGGCCGGAAATCTACAACCAGACTGGTGGACGTCTTGATGCGTTCGTGACCGGTGCTGGAACGGGAGGAACCATATCTGGTGTAGCTCTATTCTTGAAACCAAGGCTACCAGAACTCAAGGTCGTTCTAGCAGATCCGCAGGGTAGTGGCTTGTACAATCGCGTCAAGTTTGGTGTCATGTTTGACCCGAAAGAAAGGGAAGGGACGAGAAGAAGGCATCAAGTCGATACCATCGTGGAAGGCGTCGGCATCAACCGGGTAACAAATAATTTTGAAGCCGGAAGGGAACTAGTGGATGATGCTGTCAGAGTGACTGATGAACAGGCGATGGCGATGGCGAGGTGGCTTGTTGAAAAGGATGGCATATTCATCGGCAGCAGTAGTGCTGTGAACTGTAAGTTCGAACAGCTTGGTTTGCATCTTTTTGAAATCCAAAAGTACTGAACTTCGCATAGGCGTTGCCGCGACTAAGGTGGCTCAGCAACTGGGGCCCGGCCACCGAGTAGTTACAATTCTATGCGATAGGTAAGTCCCTTAAATTATATCTCAGCTCAGTATGGCTCACTTCAGCATTAGTGGCGCCAGACACCTCAGCAAATTTTGGGCGCGGACTGGAGCAATATCAGGGAAGGAAGACATCACCTTGGAAGACGTACTCAACTCATGAAATTACTTCTCGGCTCTGTTCTGCTCTGCTTTCTGGTTTACATATTTTTCGAATCTACCAAACCGTTGTCGGACACTTTGTTTGCAGCGATTGTTGCGGTTTTTCCAACAAAGAAATACACTCCTGAGACAACGGAGACCCGAAACTCCGTTTCATTGTTAGCAATAGAACATCAAATAATGATTGGAAATATAATTGCAACAAAGCCATTGTTTTCCGTAAACGGTTATTTATTTCCTCTTGTTTCTACAATCTATACCACGAAACCAGCGTTCTCAATCCGTTATAAAGCTATTTATCTCTCGATCATCCATAGGAGTAGATCAGATACACTAGCATCAAAGATCGCAACACTCCATCTTAAAATTGCGCCCATCATCTGCGTGGTCTCTGGCGAACCTCATTCGGCCTATCCAAACACGATGCTGGAGTTCTGGCTGCTCACTGAAGCGCGGCTCGATATGATGGCACACTATTACTCACAATCAACCCCGAGCAAATACACCAACATGTATCCTCGCACTATGGGTTGGGATAAGGGCTTCTTATCTAGCCTGGGAGAAGATCAGGCAACAACTGATGGTCGATATCAGCTCAGCACTGCGGATCGCATAGCCATTAAGCGGCGGAAATTTGCCAGGTTCATTGGTATGCGTGGTTGTGAGATCCCGGGGTGGGGAACTCAGGCACATATTAGGGCCTTAGAGTATAGGGTTGTGAGAAGCTTGCAGGAAGAAGAAAGGAGTGCAATCGCGCGAAGTGGGTTTGAAGGCGTGGAGGTTTAAAGCCGCCTGGCACAGACACGAATGTGTAGTGGGAGTCTGAGGCCTCCAATCATGGGGAATCTCCAGACATTGAACGTAATCATATTCGGCTCCAAGGCTGCTGTAGAGCGGTGTAATATGTCACTGTGCTTCGATGCTCTTGAAGTTTAGCTTGTAGCATTGGCTGATTGTGAGGAACTCGAAAGTCGTGTCATCGGTCGTGTCGTATTGAATAGTAAGGTCATATCCTCAAAGCAAGTCCTTTTCGGGCCCAACTTAAGTCGAAAACAAGCCCTTATAGAAATTGTCATCGTATCTCGTTAGCCGGCCTTTAAAAGCCCAATCGAAGGTCCATTTCATTCGATGCCATCAAGCACGAGTAGTTTGTATATGCCAGCAAAAAGAGGAGACAAGATAAGCCTTCTTCGGGGAACCTGCTGCGTCCAAGGGGAATGGTGATGGAAGCGGATAGCGCGAAGCTAGAGACACCTTAAAGCTTAGCATAGAGATAAGTAAAGACATTCCGGATTTAACCCACCTTTCACCTTTGAGAAGCTGATGATTAACACCATACACTAGGCTGTTCTCATGTCTTCAACATCCTATATCGAGCTCCTTTTTGGTCACCTGCAACTCGCACTAAGTATATACGCGTTTTACATGCAGATCGTGCCAGGTCTGCACTCTGTACGTCAATGCGCCTTACATGGTGAGTGTTTATGGCTCTGCTGCACAAATTCGTGCTGCCACTTCCAGTAGAGAGCTCATCTCGATTAGAGGTTGAGTGAGATGGGACTGTTATTCTGATTTGCTGTAATATGTCCAACTTACTCCACTGGAGAAAAAGACTCACATTTCAGAAAGTTGATGAAATTTATTCTTATCTTTCAGCACCAAAATCATACTAATAAGTACTACAGCCATCTAAAAACATTCACGAAGGCACACCGAGGACACCAAAACCTCAGTTTTTATATAATCCAACGGTGCAGGGCGTAGTATGAGAATCAGGCAATGTGCTTGGCAATATCACAACGAGGGAGTAGATTGTCGTGAAAATTAACCTTGTGAAAATTCATTTCATAAGATAGAACACTTCCGAGGAAGACCACAAGGTCCTTCCTTGTCATGGTCTACTTCTCCTGCAGGTGCTGAGCCATTCTGTGTTGTTCCAACCGCTCCTGGTGGATTTGTATTTTCTGAAGCATTCTTCGTAACTCCGTTCCCTCCTGCAGCTGTCCTTTTTCCGCCATCTAGTCAAGCGAAGTTGACCTTGGATACAGCACTGTAAAAGGCCTTACCCTGCTCTTGAGCGAGCTCCAACTCTTTAGCAGTGGGTTGGCGAGAACCGTCCGCACCCTAATAAAAACGAAACTCAGCAACCGAAATATAGAGGTAGGGTGTTAAGAATATCTAATCTGCTTACAGAAAAAGTACCAGCACCCCAAGGCGAGCCGCCGCGGACTTCATCTAAGCTCGCCAATAAACCGAAAGTTGTCTTGTAACCAAGTGGCACGTAGATGATGCCGTGGTGAGCTAGAGTGCTCATAGCCGCAATGGCAGTGGATTCTTGGCCCCCGCCAGGCTATATCTCATATTAGGCGCTTGTGATGATGAACGAGTCTTCGACGGGGAGAACATACAGTACCAGTGGACACGAAAACACCCGCATATTTCCCCCAGTACGCTCCCGTCTGCCATTGATGTCCAGTGCTGTCCCAGAAGGCCTTCCACTGTGCTGGGAAATTACCGTAACGAGTGGGAATACCGAACAAGAAGGCGTCGTATTGCTCGAGAGTAGCAGGGTTCTTCAAGACTTCAATCTCCGATGATTTTGGTGGAGCGTGCATCTTGCCGAGAATTTCTTCAGAAAGTGTCTCAGGGATCCTTTAATGCCAGTGAGTATTTTTCTGGGTTGTACGGAATTCGAAAAGCGGGCACATACTGATAGAGGGTGCAAGAGCCACCTGCGGCCTCAATACCCTTCTTCTCGGCCTCAGCTAGCTTCTGAATATGGCCATACATGGAGTACTGCGCAATTACAAACTATTAGCCATACCACTGAGATGGAAGGTCGGAAAAACAGAGCTGAAAGTTGTATTATATCAACGGGTAGCATACGAAGACAATTGCAATCTTAGGAGCCATGTTTAAAAGTAAGGCAGTGTTCGATCGGTCTGAAACGTTCAATTGAGGAATAGAGGAATTGAGAGATTGGGAAATTGAGCAACAGAGTAGAGAACTGCGGTGTAGGAAGAGTATGAGAATGGAGTGACGACGAAGGGTGAGGGGTAGTTTATATGGCGCCAGGAAGCATAGACTTCCGACGTGCATCCGAGCCCGGCGTCATGCTTGGCGTCTCAGCAGGGTTGCTTACATCACCCTTACAAATGAAGAGTGTCAGAAATGTCAGCGGGGCTCTTCGTGCTGCGACCGCGCTGTCATTCCGTCCAGTTGTCAGAAAGACCAAATTTGTCAGCAGCCTCCATCGCGTTACTCACCTACCATAGGCTCTCTTACCAAAACCTCTGCGACCCTGACACTCCGCCCTGCCGCCAACACCGCCAGTGACCTGCACGCTGTGTGCCTGGCTAGGACAGCCATACTAACCGGATAGGGCAGGCCCTCTGTGCCTGCGGGGGATCGTCCGCCCATCTGCCGTGGCGCGCATGGCGGCGCTCACAGCCTCGGCATCTTCACAAGCTTTTGCGACATGTCCCGAACGAGCTGTCTCGAGCTTCTACGAGCCACTTGAAGAATATAAATAATGTCTGCGCCGCAGCCATTGTCTGTTGTTAATTGCCAATCCTATTAACAATCTAGTCCTTGTGCAGATATACAGATATATATGTACATGCTCTCCGCTTGCCTGGGCCCGGATATCTCCACCCCCGCCTGAGTGATGCCCCCAACGCATCTTCTTCTCATTGTGCGCCGACAGCGAAACGTAACAGACCGGACGCGCGGGACGACAAAGCAGCTTCATGATATCGATGAGAATGATTCACAGCGCTGTAATGTTTAACCCAATTTCGGCGAGAGCACTGCCGGCGTCCAGATCAACGTGCAGTGTGTTGGACTGAATCGCAGCTTCATAATATTTAAGATGCTGCCCGTTGCTGACGGACGAGTTACCAACAATGTCAAGCGGCAATATTCCATTCTTGAACGACGACGTAATCATCCCTATCACCAACGACTGGTTGACGGTCGAGCGCATGGGAACTACATTGTTGCCAGGCCTGAGGACAAGGTCCGGGAGCAACGACTGTCCAATTGGCGTACCCTGAACTGAGAGGTCCAATGTAACGTTGCCGAGATCGATAGTTAAAACCGATGGGTTAGGTATTGAAATAGTGCCATTCATGTTGGAGCCGTCTGGCGCGTTTGTGGTGAGGATATGGATGCCGGTAATGTTGAAGCCGCTAAGCTTGTTCAAACCTAGAGAAATAGCCTTTAGTAGATAATTAAATGTAGGACAACGAGACCTCAGACCTTTCATTGTTACAACCTTGTTATAATCGACGTTGATTTTTGATAGGCCCTTCTGATGTAGACCGGTCCGCCCGCGGATAGCAATACGAAATTCATCGTTGTTCATGACGGCTTTGTTATAATCAATGAATTGATCCATGTTGGTGACATTTAGAGTTTGATCCACGGTAATAGTCGTTTCGTGTTCGACATTAGTTTTCGGGATTTCGACGTATCCAAAGGGTATAATATTTGGCTCAGTGTCCTCTAGAAAGAGAGCGGCTTGGAATGCGTCCAACGTGGGATGAAAGCTGCTACCGCTACGTGCAACACTGACTAGTTTCAGATGGATTGTCGAAGAAGTAGGGTCGCCGACATCTTGCGCCCGGATCTCGAGCGTGGAAGCATTGACATCGTGTTGGGCTTTCTTAGGGATAGCCACGTATATACTGGAATCGGTTAGATGCAATACTGGCACTTGAGTTGAAGATGGCGGGGCAATGCATCGGAAGGCATTCTTGTGAGTAAATGAGGACGGAGATGTGCTTACATTGGCAGAACTATGACAAGAACAATCACGGCGAGAACCAGGCCATCGCACCACCATAATTTTCTGCAGTGACTTTTCGCTCTTGGACGTAGGCCGGGTGTGTTTCCAGGAGGGAAAAGGGCAGCGCCGAAACCTCTTTTCTTTGGAAAGCTCGACTCGTTTACTGAGCTAGAGGGTGCGAGTTGGTCGGCCGTCTCCTTCCTTGTAGGTTCATCTTTCTCCATAGCGAGCAGAATTGGGGGTTGAGAAGAGACAAACAAACTGGAATGGCAGTGAAAGCAAACCACAAACTATAAGCATGTGGAAGCACGGGCGGGGAGGCAAACAAATTAAGAATATGGAGCAATGGACGTGAAGCACATGCTAGCGGGAGCGGACAGGAAATACGACGAGACTAGTTGGACCTTAGACTGGCAGGCCGGACGCTGGCAGGCTGGGGACATATTGAGTGGCAATCCTGTTGTTTGCATTATAGCCAATCAGCGCCCAGCAAGAGAAGCTTAAAGAGGAAGTTGCCCGAGATGATGTCTTGCGCGCGACCGGGGCAACTTTGCGACAAAGGAGCCAGAAGCGTATGCTCGAGCATCCACGACGAAACCGATGAAAGCAGCCACGCAGGAGTTAATGCTGATTGTTGTTGTGACTGATTGGATCTGGATGCATTTACTTGCCTCTCTACTTGCCTCCTAGCTTGTCTGTTCTGCATTCGCTTGCACCCATTCATTGGAAATCTGGCGCGCCACGCTTGCCTGTCGCGCGCCGCCCCAACACTTCTCATCCACGAGACGAACTGCGCAAAATAATTCTATTGCCATGAAGGAACCAAGATCCATGTCAGAAAAGGACAAGCAGATCGTGGTTCGGCGGTTGCGGCGCGGCACAACCGCATGAATTTAGCCAAGTGTGGGGGAGTCGATCAAGATCAAGACAGGGAGGGCAAAGTCTGGGCTTGTTCCCGAGGCCGGTCGAGCGCTGATCCCGGACATGCCTGCTATTTTCTCAGCTCTATATGTTAATATGCCTCACGCAGTGAGTGTTCATGCTTCCGCCGCAAGAATCCCAGCTGCTACCTCCGGAAGTGAGCTCATTTCAAGTTTTACAAATTGAGTACTTTAGTGAGATGGAGCCACTCTTTCGATTTATTATGCTAGGACTGGCCTGGAATGAAGCTGGAACTCCGCTTGCGCGCTCGTACTGTGAAGCAAAGATTCCAATCTTCGAGAAGGCTGACGAGGTTTGTTATCGTCTTTTAACATTAGAGCTATACCAATAGGCGTAATGGCTCGTCTCCGTACTCCCCACTGATGACAAGCGCATAATCGATATTTGCGTACTCAAAGCTTATCCTCCACCACCGGATGAGCATCCTCCTGGTTTAGTAGTTGGAACAAAGACATGTTAGTTAGCACACATTAGCACTCTACATGCACGTATTGACGTCGGAACGCACCGCTCACATGAAATGGGTGCTTGCGTCGCTTGAGGAAGCTCTGAGCTGGATATATATAGCGAGCAGACTCACCGTGGTTCTAGTTGAGCCCTAGAAAGCTCTCAACGGCTTTTCATCGCTGTGGTGCTTTGCCGGGGAAAAGGTCCACTACTTTCGATCAAGAGTTTGTTTTTTAGTCGTCTGTAGAACCTATTCGTCCCTCGGTGCCAAGTCATCAGGGAAGTTTCCCTTCCGCGGCTAAACTTCGGACAGCTACCTTGGTATTCTCTACACTGAGACTATCCGTAGACCTTTAATTCACAACACGCCCCCTCCTGATTTAAATAAAACCCCATCAGAGCCAATGGATAGCAGCGAAGATGTCGACGACTACATGTCCATGGTGATAATGGAGCCTACAAAACCCGAGAAGGAGACATCTATTCAGCGACAGGCCCGGAAGCGGCGTGAGGCAGGTGAATCCCTAATGCTGTTTCTGTGTTCTCTATTGTCTTACTAATATATACTCTGTAGGCTGAACTTAGAGCCCGTGTGAAATCGAAGGCCGAGAAGGAAGCAGACGAAGTGGCTGCAAGAGAGACCGCCCTGGCGACGTCGTTGGACATTTCCAACAAAGGTTTTAAGATGATGGCAAAACTTGGTTTCAAGCAAGGCGACACTTTAGGGGCGTCCAAGGATGGGCGTGCTGAGCCTATCAATATAGTCATGAAGGAAGACAAGGGTGGTATTGGACTCGACACCGAGAAAAAGAGGAAATTTCGAGAGGAGATTGAGCATGAAGCTAAACGGGTCAAAGCAGAAGAGGGCGAATACAGGGAACGAATGAGATTGGAAGGAGAAGAAAGAAGAAAGGAAGGCCAATTGATCAATGCTCAAAAAGTTGCCGAGAGTTTGGATACTGAGGTAAAGGAGAATGGAATTCTTGCAGAGAAGTCAGATCAACTACCAGACCGCCAAGGGAAATGTTGGACATCTAGGGGATCTACACAAACCCTGAAGAGCATGAACGTCTTGTGGCGCGGTCTATTGCGGCATAGACTGGAGAAGGAAAGAGAGGGGAGAATGCGTTATGACCTAGCCCAGAGCCGCTCACGACTCCCAACCTATACTGACCCCGATGAAGACGAAGACGATAGGCGGGCATTCGGCAGGGAGGAAAAGTGGAACATACTTGAGGAGGAGTTGGAAGAAGAAGACCCGCAGTTGGAAGAGTTTAATGCATTGCCTGTCGCCGAACGACTTGAGAGGTTGGTACTCTACCTACGCGATACGCATCACTACTGCTTCTGGTGTAAGTACCAGTATCATGATGCAAGTATGGACGGATGCCCTGGAACTACAGAGGACGAACATGATTAAGAAATACGATTTACACACTACTTCCGGACATTGAATATCACGGACATGCCATTACGGTTTACTGGGCGCCGTAGGAAGGTAATATCCTGCGATATGGTATGCGAAAGCCGAATTGCCCGTGCTAGCCGCTCCGTGCTCTCTGCATGATCTATCTTGTAGTGTTGACGGGTACACCATGTCTATGTCCGGACTTGTCTGTTTGGAGCTAGAAGTATCGCATGTTTTGGATCAGTAAAATACCACATGGTCGACTGAATCTCTAATTCCCGGGTGTGCCTCTGCGGTGGGTTAAATGCATAGCCCGCCCGACGAGCTATCGCAATGAAGGTTCCAGCGACCCAATGGTATGCAGCTGCTTTGTAGGTTCTCTTTGAATACCTAGCTGGATTCAGTTCGAATGACTCATTGATAGTGTATTTGCGCTTAGAGAAGGCAAACCCATTAAAAGCATTTATGTGATTGTGCACTACGCTGCTTTGGTTTGGCAAAAGTAATGTCGTGCTGATCAAGGGATCTATACTCAACCCTCCTTCCCCAGGCAGATGTCTGGGACACACCCAGATAACGTCAGACGGTTTACCACAGCTTGAGCCTGTCCTAGCCAAACCCCCTAAAAAAATAGTCTCTGAATTTTGAAATCAAAGTTAAACAGACTTAGCGGGAATCTAAGTCAATTAATTATTAGCATATACAATCATTCCAATATTATTAATACCTAACGTAGGTAATGGGTTTTTGACCGCTCCCTGGGTTATGACCGATTTGAACATCAAAATTCGTCAAATTGGCCCCCAAATGTCGCCAGTTAACTCGGGTTCCTTATCTGAGGACTCTTCGTTGCTTAAATTGCTTATATTATTGTCCTCCCGCCCTTCCTGGAGGTCCTCGGTAGAGTAGCTTCTTCTGCCACCTTCTTGGCGGTCTTTTGAAGTTTGCTTGACGCCTGGAGCGGCAGTATACTTTTTAGATAATAAGCTAGCTATCCCTTGCACAGGTGGTGTGTATAAACTGGTGCTCCGTGCGAGGAACACCAAAAGTCTAGAAGTGTGATTCGGCAGAACACTAGACCGCCTGATCCTAATTGGATCGCGCACGGGCCACAGCTTTGTGGGCTCAACCACCTGTGCAAGGGATAAAAAGAAAGCGGTCTGCTAGGTCATAATCCAGGGAGCGGTCAAAACCCCGTTACCTACGTTAGGCACTTTTTAATAAATAGTTTAGAATTTCTAAAAGATATATAAAGAATAATGCAAAGTTAAAGGAAAGCCTGCATGAACATAAAAAATAGTCCCGACGGGGCTCGAACCCGTGACATCCGCATTACCAGATGGGTCATATGAATCTGACGAATCATATAAGAACGGCGCGCTACCACTGCGCCACGGGACTTAGAAACCCGAAGGGATTTCTCGAATTGATTTTCGAAAAACTTTTATGAACCTCTCCAAACTTTGATAAATATAGACAGTGACTATGCACAACCCAAAATAGAATAGGAAGAGGAGTTGGAAAAGCAACCTTCTGTGTAAGGTACCTGACGCTTGCCATTTATAGTAAGGTTGGGTCTTGATTGCATTGCAGAGTAATTGTGCCCGGGCGGCTCTGGCGGAGAGCGGGAGAAGCCGCTTCAACGTCCACCTGGCAGCTAGCTAGGGACCTTCATAGATAGCTGCATTCCTTGTCCGTCAAACATAACCACTGCTCACGTCCGTTTCTTCTACCTATCATAAAGAATTTTGTTTGCACGCAGCTAGTGGCTGCACTTCAGGTATGAATCCCTCAAAGCCAATTGCGACCAGGAGGGCTCCAAGTCGCTTCACCCAGTGCTTTCCTCGGCCAGTTTCCTTTCATTTTGCACATCTCTTTGTTAGGATTATTTGCTTTGCTTGAACTTCCTTGAATTACGCGCTATCATAATTTACAAAAAAAAAGGCTTATTCTTCGCATAGATCTCGTGCTTCAACGATGACAGTTCGGGCGACAAAGTTCACGCCGGAGGTCCTCCTCAGTGTTCCAAGGCGGTCCGCAGGTGTACCCAATTCAGACGGATCTCGAGTCTTATACACCATCTCCACTTACTCCTTTGCAGAGCACTCAAAGACCTCTGAAATCCGGGTGCTTGATATTGCTACTCAGAGATCCACTCTCATAACTGACTCGGATGGAGCGAGTGAACCCAATTGGCTCGGCGATGACCATGTTCTTATTTTGACGCCTGGTGACAAAGGTTCCACAAAGGTCAAAGTTGGACAAGTCGAAAACTTCAAGAAAAGGTCAGTCATACCAAACCGCTCGTTATATATCCCTTCGACTTAGTTGCGACTCGAAAATTCCTACATTACCGCATATCGCTGAACTGAGCCTCATAATTCTCCATTTTGTCCCGTATTGATTAGTTTAATCTGTGTAATTGAGTCATCTGTTTTCCTAAACCTTGGCTTAGACCTCTCAGGCTGAGAAAATTATAGCAGCTACACAGCTGGCATAATCGATGCACCCGCGAGCAACGTAAAACTTCATTTGCTAGAGGAAAATAAATTCGCATTGGCAATAACCGCGCAGGCCAACCCAGACGGTGATTTGTATAACCCTGAAACCGCGCCGAAGCCACACTCTTCGGCTAAATTGTACAAGTCCCTATTCGTTCGGCACTGGGATACTTACATAACACCAAATCGAAGTGCCATATGGCTGGGAATGATCTCAAGACCCTCACCAAAAACTCACAGCTACGCTCAATATAGCCTTTCACCACTAGTAAATGCGCTGAAGGGAACTGCTTTGGAATCTCCTGTTCCGCCTTTTGGCGGTAGTGACCACTTTGATATCAGCTCCAGTGGATTGATATTCGTCGCAAAAGACCCTGACCTGAACCCGGCCACACATACCAAAGTCAATGTTTATTTGATTCCAACAACAAATTTCTTAGATTCAGCTCTTCCGAGTCCTAAGAAAATAGATATTTTCGGATTTGAAGGTGCAAGTACTGCGCCGGTCTTCTCTCCCGATGGCAAGCAAGCAGCTTTCTTGTCCATGCGGCAAGACGGATATGAATCGGATAAGAACCAGCTATTCGTTGTTCCCGACATTCGCCGGCCATCATGGGTTATACACGCCTTTGCTTCGGAAGATAGAAAAGGAAAGTGGGACCGCAGCCCACAAACGATAGCGTGGAGCTGTGATGGCAAACAACTTTATCTGTTGGCAGAAGACAAAGGCAGAGTTTGTCTTTTCTCAGTGTCATCAGTGGACTTGATCAAGGCATCACTTCCACAACTCATATTTAACAGTGGCACCATAACTGGTGAGAAATATTCATGATTGATACTTCTTCCAAATTTGAATCTGACTTGTCATTAGAGGTTCGGCCTTTAGTAACTGGAGATGTCTTTATGTCCTCAACGAGCTTGGTTGACAACAGCATCTATCACTTGATTGATCGCTCCCAGCGCCACAGCATCGTTTCCTCCAATTCACGTGATGGATCTATGTTTGGACTATCCCGAAAGCAAGTCGCAGAGATCAGCTGGCCAGGGGCGGCGAAGAACACGCAAGTGCATGCTTGGGTTGTCAAGCCATCTACGTTCAACGAAACGGAAAAATATCCTTTAGCCTACCTCATCCATGGCGGGCCTCAAGGGTCATGGACCGATGGCTGGAGCACCCGATGGAACCCAGCAGTCTTCGCCGAGCAAGGCTATGTAGTCATTTGCCCCAATCCCACTGGGAGTACTGGCTACGGCCAGGATTTTACAGACGCCATTCAGAACCAATGGGGTGGGCTGCCTTACCAAGATATTTCCCAAGGTTTTGATTGGATCCAGGAGAATCTTCCGTACGTAGACACGGATCGGGCTGTAGCGCTCGGCGCGTCTTATGGTATGTAAAGCTATCGCCTGAAACGCTAGTCTATTAATACGAAAACAGGTGGATATATGATAAATTGGATCCAGGGCCAGCCCTTGGGTCGTAAGTTTAAGGCTCTCGTAACGCATGATGGTGTCTTTAGCATGGCTGGGCAGATGGCGAGCGAGGAGCTGTATTTCCCTTTTCATGAATTCAACGGGACGCTCTGGAACAACCGAGAGGGTTGGCTTAAATGGGACCCCTCGGCGTATACACATAACTGGGCAACACCTCAGTTGGTCATCCACAGTGAGCTGGACTACCGATTAACTTTGGCCGAAGGCTTGGCGGCGTTCAACACCCTCCAGGGACGAGGAGTTGAAAGCCAGTTCCTCACGTTTCCCGACGAAAACCACTGGGTCTTGAAACCAGAAAATTCTCTGGCTTGGCATACGGTTGTGCTGAACTGGATCAATAGTCATGTTGGTTTACCGCTCTGTTCTGAGAGCGGCTAGAGAGAGTAGCATAGAAGGGAGGCAATGAATAGAAAAGTCGTGTTTGACTGTACCATCACCTACGGAGATGAAAAGAAATATAACGTAAATTGGGTATTTCATGACATGAGCCCTCATGGTCTCTTCCCATCCTAAGATAGATAGAGTTTAAAGAGTTTTATCGAGAAGTGCGCCGTTGGTTGGAAGAACATTCTATGGAAAACGTTATGCATGGGCGGGCTGGACTAGATCCTGCTACGCTTCGAGGAAGCCCCAGCGCGACTACCGGGGAGCTAGACATAATACTCATCAGCACGCCATGTTATTCCAGTATCGCAAGAATACACGGTTGAGATTTTAAATTATTTAAAGATACGCACTAAATTGGAAATCTATAGGATTTTCGTCGTGCTGACGGGAGGATGCGACCCAACCGAATTCCCGGAGGCAAGCTTTTGAATGTTCAAACAAGCAAGAGTGCTCTCCCTCCCCGACTCCTCACACGCCTTTTCGCTAAATGCAGTGCACAGATAACCGAAGCATTCCTGTCAAACGCATGATTCCAAGTGGCCTTGGAATGACTTATGCCGAGATAGAGAGCCAATTTTTTCTAACCCCATCAAGGAATTCTGCTTCATCAATGCGCTCAAATAACCCTTCTTCATCTTTGCCATACAGTCCAGTTGTACCATAAGGCCCCTTTCGGGACAGTGTGCGCGAAGCAGGCCATGCACCTTCCGAAGCTAGTTCAGCAAGCTGGAAGTCACCATGGACAGAGCTGATGCGCGGCTCGAAGATGAAGTCGGCAAAGAATAGTTCGACGAACAAACCCTTGGGCACATAAGATTTTGCCCGAGCTGACACAAGCCGACGAACTTGCTGAAGCAATTGTTGGAGCGTTTCCTGAGCGCCAATGCTCGATCGGCCATCTTCATGGCCGCAAAGCCGCGCTGCCCGGACTTGACAGTCTCCTTCCCAATGGACATTCTCATTGGCAAAGAGAGCAGAGCACATGGAAGGAACAGACAAGGACACCGTTTCCAACCGTGGGCAACTGGTGAGAACCGTGCATATATGCTCGCTGTCGGGGAGTGAGCCGGGATGGGGATGCCAGAACCCATCATTAGATCGAGGAGAGTGCTCTAGAACTCTCAACGTTGATCGAGAAGACTTGACGATGGACATAACACCTTGAATCAACAACGGTCAGCCCCAATGGTCCAATGACTTGGATAAAATGTGTCACGCGAAACATACCATCTATTGAGATTGTTGAATGGCAAGTTAGGTGGAATTCTTCGAGCCTCGTGGCTGTACGTGAAATGGCTTGAAGATCCTGGTCATTGATCGGCATGAACGTGGAGTCACCGAATATTTTCAACTTGCGAAGTCGGCTGAAGTCTACGCAGTCGGACGCTAGTGGGTGCATATCGACCTGATTCTTCGGGTCCTTTACTTGTGCAGCCGTGAGATCTACAGCGAGCAACTCCAGCGACTGGAGCGGAGCCCCGTTGCAGAGGAGCAGTTGCCCCCATTCTTTTGCGCCAAGGTGTCGCAGAGTTGTCCAGGGCAAGCTGACAGACGTTAGGTTTGCACAGCTACGCAGAGCACGGAAAATCTGCTGGTCTGTCTCAGAGACGTAGAAGCCATTGAACCACATACGACGGATCTTAGATGCCACTGCAGGATAATCGGAGAGCAGCTTGACTGTGCGGTTCAGAGAGCAGAAGGGGTCTCGATAGACAGCTATGCCCGAAGGGTTCTCGATCAGTTCGTAGATGTCGTACTTCTCTAAGGTACGAGTTAGCAGGGGATTCGTCTTGGATGTCAGCAAGTAGCAGCTTTTGGTGGGAGGGTGAATGCGCACCTCGTTTCTGGGACAGCTCAGCCCAACGCTCAGAGCCTCTCCAGCGTCGAATGTAGACATCTTTCAGAGCATAGTTGAGAGCCCACTCGTGCCATGTCCAACAGACTAGGCGGATCGAGGCGGTGGCATCCCACTTCAGCATGTCCGGGGGAACAGGCCCTCTGACGTACCGCTGGAGAGGAGCTTTCTGGAGCGGGAGGGGAGCCTGAGAGAGGCCAAAGGTAAAAGTGGCTCCATTGCGCTCGTTGAGCTTAGTGGCAGCTTCAAGGATTTGGGAGAGGACTTCGTAGGGGAAGTTGCTGATGTGCATTGGAGTTTTTATCTAGGACAGGGTGTGGTGACGTCGGGGAGGTGTGTGAGAAGACTTGGGATGAAGTAGTGATATGTAATGGTCAGAGGGTAAGGATAAGGTGTAATGTGTAATTGGTACGCTATTGCGTAAAGAGTAATGATGATGTTGGGATGTGGAGAAGGGAAATAAACTTTGAGGAAGCAGCGGGCAGACATTATATCTTCACCCAGAGGCAAGCGCGGCGATTCCGCAGTGAATCTCAGCGGGCATGGCAAAGCGTCGACTTAGTCAAGGACAGCACCGGAGGGCGAGATGGCGAGATGACGAGATGGCGAGCTGGGTTGGTAGCTGGATGGGTAGCTGGGTAGTAGCAGCAGGCCAGGCGTGCGCGGCCGATTGGCGGAGGGCGGGCCGCGGAGGTCATTCTGGCAGGGCAAATGACTGTTTAGAGGGAAGAAATTGCGAGATCGCTGTGATGAATTGGGTGCATTGGCCCTGCGTAGCGCGCGCTGGTTTCTCTGGGTCATAGAAATCCCAAAAATCGAAAACCTCGCCAGCTGGGCAGATGCGGCTTCATGTCATGCTCCCTTAGCGAAACCCGTTTCCTAGATCCCGTGCCTGTTCCATGACTGGTTCTCGCGCCTACCCGGCCACTCCCAGCGCCTCCCCAGTGCCCCTTCCCCAGCGCCTTCCCCAGCGCCCTCCTCCGCCTCAGCCCAGCCCCTGGTGAGCGCACGCCCTGGTGCTGCAGGCTGCCGAGAACCCCGTCTGGAGGCAAACCGGCGCACCGACTCCCTCTGCTCAGCATCGCGAAACCTAACCTGATCACATGCAGTGCAGCGTCTGGCACGCTGCTTGCTATTACTTCATGGATTCCTTCTTCGCTCCTTTACGCTCCACCAAAAGCAATCTATTACCCCCAGGAAACTGCCCCTCCCGACCGCTGGGCTACCCCAGCGACGTCAGACGTCGTGGCTCACTGTGTGCAGTCCTCTTAATCCACCCGCCTTGCATCGTCCGTCGTCTCGCCCTCACCATCGAACCCGATTTTGGCCGTGCTCGAGGTGGAGAAGGTCGCTGGTTTGCGTGCAAGTCCGCTACGGCGTCTCCTCAGCGCATTGCTTCACCGCTTTGAGCTTGCTCGACAGCGCACCGAGTAAGTCATGGCCCCGTTGATAGGGAAAACATACTGTAGATGGTATAACACCTTCTCTGCAGAGTCGGTTTTCCATGTACAAGGTATGGACAAAGCGAAGCTTCTCATACATCCTATGCCAAGAGGCTAGCAATTCGCCCCCCTTGTAGTCAGGACTAAAGCACCGCTGCTCATGCGTGTTTTACAAGATCAAACGGTGCGTCAGACCCTCAGCGGCACGGACGCTAACTGCGAGGCTGACGGACTCTCGATACCTACTAGAGCGGTTTTTCGAGAAAATGACGCGTAAGGTTAGTATACCGATTAGTAAGGGGACGTCGTCAATTGAGGCTATACAAGGGTTCCTTACTACAGTACCATACCTAATTCATCCAATATTAAGTCTCTCATCGTCGTGTCGCTTAAATCCGACGCGTTTGGTAGTATAAATAACTAATATTAATAGGTGCTTGATATTACTTTAAGTTAACCACGAGGGTTTTATTCTAACTCTATATATATGAAACCTCCGTGAAGTTCCAAACTTAGTTGAATTAGCTCTTTAATTGCTTGATTCACGGATCCACCAACTTGAGCCTACTAGTTTGCTTGCTAGTGAAGCCATAAGCTTAGTTAGATTAATCTCTCAGTCGTTTAATCTATTGATCTAAACCTACTAGTTCGCTTACTAGAGAAGTGAGGCCTAACTACTTAGGCCCCCAATCTTACTATTGTCTTTAGTAGTATACTACTCCCTATCCTGCAGTTCTTTAGCTTATTCTTTTCCTACTCTAACTCCTTGATCCTGGTTAAGTTCTTTCCAACTCTAGCCTTGCCCCGTTTCCAACAAGCTTGTTGCACTAGGCGTACTTTTATTTATTGTAAGGTGCAGGCTCGACGCCACCACCCGGACTAAACATACCAAAAAGGTAAACCGAGCATCTGGCACACTTGCCGGATACGCTGCATAGAACAATATACATAAGCGAGGTGACACGTCACCTGACATTTATCATATTATAACACTACCCTCTTCTCTTTTAAGGTTTAGCCTAAAACTTACTCCGTTACAGCTAGCATTAGATAAAAGTCTATCCTGCCTATATAAGTTTATCGGTTATTAGCTTTATTTAAACTTCCTTTAATATACCTTTTTAGATTTCTACAACTTATTACCTAATAAACTTGATCCAAGACTTAGCCGAGACTGAGCGAACTTCACAAATTTACGCCCTATTTATATGCCAACATTTTTACCCCTGCCGATATCGCAAATGTCGCTCTTTTAGTTTGTAGAGGACTCCGCACGCATCCAATGCATCTAATTTGCAGCCTCGAGCGAGCCGTATTGGCGGAGGAGTAGCAGTTGCAAGCTTCTGCATCTGGAACCGTGGAGCTTTGCAAGAGCTCTGCGGAACGAAGCTCAGGAGACGTGCACGGAGCTCTACCAAAGCCTCTGCAAGAGCTCTGCCCAAGCAGTGAATGGAGTGCGCAGTGCGCAGGGGGGATCCAAGGGGGTCTCTCCTTTAAACCTCTGCTCGAAGCCTTATACGGAGCTCTAAAGCTCTACTGACACGTAGCACTAATAACTAGGAAGTTTCACAATCGTCTCTACGAACAGCTCTACAAACGGCTCTACAATTGCTCATACAATCGTCTCTACAAACGTCTGCACGAACGTCTGCACAAACGCCTGCACAAAACTCTATACAAATTTGTTTACAAGGCCTTCAAAAACAAGCCTAAACATAAGCTCTACATAGAGAAGCTCTGTACAAAGCTCTGCACGATGCTCTGCTCAAAGCTCTACTCAAGGCTCTACTCGAAGCTCTGCTCAAAGCTCTCTCGAAGCTCTATCAAGGCTCTGCACGGAGCTCCGCTCAAAAGTTCTGCGCGAGGCTCTGCGCAAGGCTCTGCTCGAGGCTCTACCTAAGGCTCTACACGACGCTCTGCTTGAAGCTCTATCAAAGCTCTACTTGAAGCTCTACTTGAAGCTCTACACGAGACTCCGCTTAAATCTCTGCACAGAACTCTATCAAAGCTCTACACGGAGCTCTGCTTAAGGCTCTGCACGACGCCCTGCTTGAAGCTCTGCACGACGCTCTGATCAAACCTCTACTTAAACCTCTGCACGACGCTCTACTCAAACCTCTACATGGAGCTCCACTAAAGCTCTTGTCGACCGCAAAAATCAGGTCAGAAAAGGAGGTCATAGGCACCCCTGATCTAACCCCAACATAGTGATGATCGGCAAAGGTCGACAGCTTTATAGAAGCTCCACTAAAGCTCCACTAACACGTAACACTAATATACCAAGAAGTCTATAATAATTTTTATAAATATCTCTATATTAATGGAGGCTTAATATCTCAAAGCCCTCCGGTACTAGCTTACGAGGCAATTTAATTGTAGCCGTGGATTATCTAGTAAACCTCACCATTATCTCATTAGAGCTGTCGATCGGTTGACCAAAAGATAAAAAAGAATAATGACTCTATCCCATTGCAAGAGGCTCTAGAGCCTCACTATCCATGCAACGGTGACGTCCTACGAGTGCGCGAACACTAGAATCAAAAGTACGTGTATGGTCACAGAGCTTTGATCCTATTGATTCCATTAGCGCTCTTATCGATAACCGTAGGACGAATTCTACCGTCGCAAGGGATATACACTAGGTAGGTGGCAAAGGCTGACGTCGATACTGACGTCGATTTGAAACTGTCACCTCATTGCCACTTGATCAACATTGCCATTCAGTCGGTAATAGGTAATGGAAAGGTAATGGAAACAGTATGAAGTCATAAGGTGATAGGCAACTAGAATAGGGTAACCACCAAAATCCGACCTGGACCGACAAAAGCTGACTGTTACGGCACTGGCAGAAGATGGCAGACTGCAGGCAGGTATGGTCACGTGACTGGAGGATCGTATAAAACTTCGAGCGGCGCTGCTATTCTTCTCCTTTCCTTTCTCTAGCTTTGGACCCCGTTAGTAGACAATCCAATCGTACGGGCTTGCATGCGTTCTTCCCGCTGTGTTCGTGCCTCGATTGACTAAGTCGCTAACACCGACTATAGATCTAGGTATGACGTACTTCCTAAACGCCTCGCCCAAGGGAGTCGTTAACGGCTTAATCTTCTCAAAAACCTGACGTTTGACGCCCTCCAGTGGAGGTGGTAAGGTATAGAAGAAGCGCTTAAGTTGCTCCTATTGTTTTTAAGCCAATAATAAGCTGATTAAATGTTTAGGATATTTAGGATCTATTGGTCAAAGGTCTCGCACCTAAAGACGCCCATAGATAACAGCAGGCTTGCAAATCATTCAACGAGGCTTCAATATTGAATTGAATTGAATGCCAAGATTCAATCAATTCAATCAACTGAGAGCTCGCGGGCTTGGCAACGCATTCAATCTGGAGGTCCTAATTGAA
>Ga0307507_10003034_pt1 | contig 33583 bp, 37 predicted proteins | sample 7_EM_MG_FD_207223 | JGI IMG/M metagenome (GOLD analysis project Ga0307507, IMG submission 207223) | Populus trichocarpa ectomycorrhiza microbial communities from riparian zone in the Pacific Northwest, United States - 7_EM | ecosystem: Host-associated > Plants > Roots > Unclassified | place...
TCGGTTTCAAGAATAGCTATTGAGTCCAGGTCGCCCAGGGCGATGCGAATGGCCAGATGCTTTTTGTTGAGCGCTGCGGCCGCGGTTTCGATACGGGCGAGAATTGGTTTTGAGGCGCATAAATTAATTTGAGTGCAAAAATTATCCCAATCCAGTAGGGTAACCAAGCCAATTATTCCGAAATTGGCCAGGCTCGGATAGTAGCCGCATCTCATCCACGAGAGTTAACTGACCATCCTGACGACCTTGGCACCAGGGACGCCCATCCTATCTAAAGACGAGACATTTTCGTTCTTTTGTTGCCCTGCCCCTCTTGAACCGACTGGGCGGCTGGAAGTATTTCTTGTCCTTAAAGTGTGGGGGGCTTCTGTGGCCTCGGCCTGGGCTTGCTAACGGCGTCGTAAAGCACTACTCGAATGAGGTCACCAAGTGTCTAGAAAAAGGAGGTCGGAGGGATAGTGGTGAATTGGGAGAAAGGAAGGAAAGTCTCGAACCCCGCCGACACTTCCGTGATCCTCAATAATGTTTAATTGATTCGCAACAAGGGTTGATCTTCGAAGAATGATCTTTCGGTGTCGTCCTCTACCCTCCTAGTACCTGTATTTTCCCACGCCGACTGCTGACTTCGGATACAGATACAACGCGCGGGACTGACTAGGTCTTTCGCCAACGACTGCGAGCTCGCTGGTGCCTTCCACACTATGGTTCTATGGGGTTTAGAGTACATTATAACCATGTCTTCCGGACTGTGGAGGAATTGGAGGAGAGTGCCTGGTGAAACGAAATGTCGAGAGAGGCTCTAGTCGAACGGTAAACTTGGGCACGTGAGATAAATTCCGTATCTTATAAAGTCAATAGCTATTCAACTTTAATGATAGCCTCCGATCCAAAATCTGTCCGGCGGTTTACTCGGAGCGGGCGAAGGAGGAGACAGGGCACGGGTTTTCCTACATTTACCTAATGTTCAGGGCTTCAGACCCTTTATAAGTTTAGGAGCTTCCGAGGCCTGCTGAAGAGAATTTGCCTATGGGACTCGGGGGAACTTCGCAAGTCACTAGAGGCCGGGGTACTGAATTTCATCATTGGACATGTATCTACGGAGCTCCTCAAAGGTATATAAAGAGGTTATTACCATGTTCTAGGTTTAGGGAGGATTTTGAGGAATGTTTTTGGGCATTGATGTTATTGCCTGGGTCTGGTCGGGAAAGTGTGGTATGAGGCAGAGGGCTCATCGTTTGATTTCAGGGGCTCGACGGTATCAATGCTTGGATACGAGGCTTTCGCTAGTGTCTTTATATATCATACCACCACACTGCGGCTGCGGACAAGACCCTATTAAGGTCTTTCAACCCCCTTCCATTCCTCAATCTCCAGACTAGCACTAGGAACGAAGTAACTTGGTTGATATTGGTGATCTCAGCTACTGTGGCTTGGGATATTATTCTTCTCCCCGGCCTTGGAAATATTTTCTCGCTTTAGTTTGGATGCAAATTCTCACAAGCTACAAGGACGTGAGCTTTTTTCAACGGTGATCGTCGACAAATCTGCGAAGAATGCACGAGATAAGCGTTCTTCTCAATGAGCTGACTCTCCAAGTGAATGAACTCCTAGAGGTATGTTTAAATCTGAGCGTCACAGATTTGAACGATCGGCGGAAGAGTCACCAAACATAGACGGTCTTTAGTTCATTCGATTGAGTCTAGAAACGATATTTTGTGATAGCTAAGATAGAAAAGGTTGAATGCAGGTTTCTTTACAATCTTTAGAGTCTCTACCCGTACACCCCTAAATCTATTTTTTACCTACTCTATACAGCCACTAGTGCTTGGACGCATCCTCTTGGTTGCTAATTAAGAGACCCTTATCACCTCTCTAATCCCGTGACTAGTGAAGTACGAGTAGAACTCAAGTTCCGGAAATCCGAGTGATTATGTGTGATATATTTATATTGTTTCAACCGGCCCAGCCAACCCGCCTGAGCAGCCCTCGAGATATTTGAGCCTAATGAGAAAATCGCGGGTTCGCCAATAGTATACAATCAATTGTGCCTTTGCCTAACTAATCTAGAAGACACCGACAGTCAAGAGATCCCCCCAATGTTGGCGGGGAATGAACTTGGGAAGATTCCACAAACTCTTACAAAGCCATTGCCTGCTCAAAGGCTTCCGTAGTATTCCTTTAGAATCGTTGAGTTTCTGGCTCTCTCGAACTTCGGGTACGTCGGTAGTACTGGAGCAAGGCTGGTGTCCTGGGGGAACTATCACAAAGCAACTTCTGAAGTTGACCTACTTCAGCTAAAACCGACACAGGTGTTTCCCTGTGGGAGAGCGATTTCTCGGTGATGAGGCAGGATGGCAAGGATTAATGTAGGATTTTGCATGTTAGAGGGCAAAGTTAGATAGTGTATTTGTGTGGGCAGATTTCAGAGGAATGACTAACTTAAGATCGTAGGTGAATGAGAGTAAGTTGAGTGACTTGAGTGTTGGCTTGTCTGAATCGAATCGCCTTCGATGGGTAATTTTAACATCGTTTTTTTTATTGTGAATAATGGTTGGGGTGAGATGTCTGCTTATGATCTATCGTTCGTAGGAGAGAATGGGAGGGCGAAAAAGGGGGGAGAGAACGGATGAGGGTAAGAAAATTTGATATTTATGCGGAAAGGAGAATCTGGGCTCAGGGATTTATAAAACGAAGAGAGGAGTAAGGTGTGATAAAGAAAATGGGGGTGTAAGTCCATGAAATGAGCAATAGAGTAAACAGTGGGGCTAATTCTTACTGATAGTAGGAAGTTTCCATAGGATTTGATCGTATAGCCTTTTTGTGCTCTCAAGTTTCATTGCCTAAGGTTTATCATAGATATACTACCGGTAGAGTTGACATTGTATGAATGTATTTTCTGTGGGGAGCTTCGTGCAAAGTTGGAAGTATAGTATCACTTACCCAATGATAAAACATCCCTCAACAATTCTTGACATCATCTTTTAATAGAAAAAAAAAATCTCAGAAGATAAATTCCCATGGTTTTGTTCCAACATATTTTTGTTTACATTGAAAGTGCTTGATAAACGCTTTTGGCGCAAAATGGGAGGGAGGGAGTCCTCGTTCCTATATACATTGTACATTTCCGAATTCGTTTCAGGAATGCTATTCACGACTTCCGCTTCGCGCTGCTCCCCGCTACATCGGGAGTTCTGTCTTTCCGCAGTCTCGCCCGCGGTATCTGGCGACATTGTCTTTAGCAAGCTCATCCTAGATATGTGGTTCTCGGGTTATGAATATTCCAGTGTCTGATGGCCTCTGAATAATTTGCCGCTGTGGGTCAAGAACTTTGGGTTAATGCTCAGGCATATTCGTCAAGGACGCCAATGCGTATGGGTGTGCGCCGTGAAGACGATACAGTCTAGAGCAGCTCCACGATTTCGAGACCTTGCAGGCCCCGGCCAATAATAGTTTTTTCTGACTTGAGAAATTCTGGACCGTTTCGTCTGGGGTGGTTTCCGATCCGCTAATAAGCTGCTTCGGCGAGGAACCCAGAATGCTTATTGAAAACCGCTCCTTCCGGGCAGCTAGGTCGAAGTGGAAACACGCGACGGCAGTATTTTGCTCTAGTTCTCATTGCATAACGTTACCGTGGAGCTATCGCGACTTGCTAGTATTGGCGTCCTTTACTTTTCCCTCAGAAAGTCACCCCCCGCCCGATGCAGCTCGTACCGACTCCCGGGCGGTCATAGTAGAAGGTGATCGGCTTCACCGTTCTCACCACGTTATACCACGTTATACCAGCCTTGGAATTCCTTGGTTTTAAGGACCCAGTGACTAGGCTATCGACCGGTCCGAATGTCTTCATGCCGTACCTGGGACTCTAGGGAGAGCTAGGCGAGAATTTTGGGCCCGTCGTCGGTATCGGTGAAGTTGGAGCTATTCACGTTAAAAGAGTGGACGCCGTCACTGAAATTTCGAGACATTTTCTGATTTTCGCTTTCAAGGGTGCTGTAGAGAAATAAGGTCGGTTAGCTTAGGGTTGGCTAGCAAAATTAGTAGGGGAGATTCGGTGTAGAGCCTTGAGGCTGGCTGAGGATGGTCTGGTCTGAAACTTGTGAAGCCGGCACGGTATTTGGGTACTTGTGCTCGAGTAAAGTACCCTTCGAGTTCTCGTGATGTACTCGAGTATGGTGGTAGGCGCCAGGTATCATAATGAAAGTGCGGTACTGGTATTTAGAGAGGTCAGTATTCTGGGAGCGGGTACCTAGGTGCGGGACGATGTCTGGCTCAGCGGGGGGTAATTACTTGTATGATTCTTTTGTCGCCGAGATCGTACTGTGCTGTACTGCACAGAATTGTAAGTACAGTACCGGCAAACTTGGCATTGGATGGTTTCCCACCGAGGTCTAGAACAAATTTCTGAATTTCGGCCGGCTATCTCTACGCTCAAAGGCTACTGTTAAAATTTCACTAACAAACATTGCCTCCGGATGTCGAAGGATTATCACACTTACTGTATTATCGATTGAGGTTTGGAGAGGTCTAAGGATTTACCCTTGGGGAAGTCATCTGCGGCTGTTTTTTTGGAGTACTGATCTTTAGCTTTAGCAAGACAAGAAACTCAGCGGACAAGGGGTTCGTAGAACTGATTTAGGGATAACGAGGTAATATGCGGAAAAAACTACGCCGGCCTCTAGAGTGCCATTCGCCCAGTCTTCTAAGCAATTATGGTACAAGTAGCCATCAGCAGTTTTACAGCATCTGGTAGTCAAAGTACTGGTACCGGTATTGCAGCCTCGGGGGGGGGGTAGTGAATCCATAGGGTTAGGGTTCTTGTCCAACGCTCATTTCTGAGCTGCTCATATCCTGCAAGCTGCTGTACTCGAGTACAGCACCCGCACTTTCTGCTCGCAATTGGATTGGGGAAAGCAATCCAGGGAACGCATAAGGAATCATATTCTGTACTCTATTCTCTAAACTAGTTTCACTTGATCAATTGCTCGAGACCTTAGCTGCGACGGCATACCCTCTGAAAATAGGCCGGAAACAAAGCACTTGCCGGTGTGAAGTGCGGAAGAAAAAACCGCAGGATAATTGAGTGCTCGCTAGTATCCGAAGGTAGGTGCTTGGGACATGTTCCCACTGCCAAAATTCGGTCCATAAGTGTTGGGTGCAGGTTAAATCTATCTCTAAGTAGTTCTATGTCGATATCAGTAACCTTAATTATGTAGTATGCTTGGTGGGTGGGATGAATGGAAATTAAGATGGTGCGAGCATTATAACACGAAAGGCAACTATTTGACTACTTTGTCATCCACTAGGCATTCCTGCCAGTCTGGGAGCCAATTCTTCAGGACCAATTTTCCTCCGATAAGTGAATCTGGATGACGAGAAGTGAATTGATTAGGTGGAGAAATCCCCCGCAACCGGAGCCTAACTTTGGTTCCTTTTTCTGAGAGGTCTTTTTTTTCCGCACCCAAACTTCACGATCGGGTTGACCTAGACTCGATGGGAATAACTAGGCAATCACGATGGATAAGATTCTTATTACACTTTTCTAACCTGGGGTAAAGTTATGAGGATTGAACGATATGCGCACTCGCACGATATTAAACCCCTCTGCGCACCTATATCACCCCGCCGTAAGTGCTATTTCCTAGTGCATCCTTCCTTCGGTGGTGTCGACATGGATGGTCACTCGCCTCCACATAGAGGGTGGGTTGTTTTTTTTGGGAGGTAGGTTTGCACAGGATGCGATACTATGACCACCGAGTTGAAATTCTGCGCTGTGGCAATATTAACCATCTCCTAGCCAACTGGGGATCGATAGCATTAGGACACCCATCTAATTGATTGATCAGCTAACTTAATAAATTCCAACATCTAGGTGCGCAACTTGGCCCAGAGCACCATCTAGCCAGGTGCGGTTTATTCGAATACTAACTGTTACGCAGGTGATTAGGTTATTTTCAAGTAAAGAGCTCCAGTGACTTGGTAAATTTAGGCGGGGGAGGTTATTGTTGGCCCATTGGACTGATTTTGGCCCTTTAGGATATGTTGGAGGTTTTAATGTTGACTCCCTCTTCCCCTAAAACGGGCAATGGAGGTCTCCCTCCAAGGCACCGTTGTTGCTTTAGAAATGAAAGAGAAACCCCTAAAAGTATTGCCTTCTTTCGGGTATTGGTTTTTAGAGAATGACATGAAAATATATGGCTTATTCCAAAGATCCGGAAAATACAAGGTGACTTTAAAGTTTACTAATAGCATTAAATTTTAGGTTGAAAATTCTCCTCACTTAAATAGCACTGACTCAGATCCCTAGGCGTCTAAGCATAGGTCCCTTCTCCCCCTCCATTCAATGTATTTTCCCAGACACACTAGGGGTCAACGACCTGGAATGATTGAGGGAAGATGAGTACAAGGTGCTAAATGCTACAGCCACCTGTATCCCCAACGGGGCTACTAGAAGCGCATCCCCGGCCCCGGCCTGGTACAAGGCAATAAGGCAGAGGATCAATTCTATTGCAAACTCTATGGGGAATTTGGCGTCACTCCCGCCCCCGCTCTAGCCCTTAATAGGAGATATACCTACTTTTGCTCGTCATGTATATCGAATGCAAGTCCTACTAGTTATAGAGTAGAGGTCAAAGGTGGGAGGGAGAGGGGGACTAGGGAGAGAGGAAAAGAAGGGTGAGTATTACATCTAGTGCATGACTGGTAGGAGAAACCATATCCGGAGTGGAAACAGAAGGGGATATGGGGTGTGTGAGTGTTGAAGAGAGGAGTGGAGCGACGGAAGGGGAAGATGGGAGGCCAATTCGGGAGGAGGGGAAGGGGGGAGGAGACAGGCAAGGAGAATATGGTTGAGGGGAAGGGGAAGGGGCGGGGGCGACCGGTGGGGAAGGGCCGTGAATGTATCAAGGACTATGATATTGGATTATTACTCAGAGTGAGATGTTTTATCATTATCATTCTAATGACTTGCGAAATTTCTGAGATCGAAAACTGCTACCCTGATATATTAGGTGCCTAAGTGTGATTTCCACACTCCGGAAAGCAAAACTGATAGATCTCCTTACGAGAATAAGTTGTGAAATCAAAAAGTGCCTAAATCGCGGCTATCAACGGAATTGCTGATAGGAGTCAACTTTGAGTGCTGTTGGGCATGAGATGTGGTTGTGATTAAATGATGAGGCGTCACAATGTAAATAATATGACAGCGACTTCGATCGCTGATTCTTGTGCTGCGAGCACAGTACGGTGAAGCCTACCCGCCCTGCACGTTTCCTGTAAGTAAGGCTAGCGAGTATTTAATTCACTTCTATTCCCGCAGCCCTTTATTGAGGAGGTCTATCAATGATAGAGTGTGGGTTTTGTTTCCTCCCTTTGAATAACTTATTGGGGTGTTGTTGTATCCTAGTTGTGCCTGAAAAGGGCATGTCTTTCCCAATATCCCATAACTCGTGACATATCTGACGCATAAGTTAGGCCTTTCATATGGGGAATTACACCAAAAAGCAGTAATTTTATCCCACGATCCCATTTTGGGGGAGTTGCCGAGGGTGTTTTTTTTCTACCGATCACCGCTTATACCGGTACTGTCAACTAGGCAGGAAAGATGAGTTTTTGCTTAAACTTAGGAGGACTGAGCACAAATACCCCAGCAGTACACATTCAACCGTCTACAGGGCCTCCGTGAATCCTAATATATCCGTCATACTGCTACATACATCTCTACAAGCGCGGCCGATAGATATATCCGTCACGTGAGTCTGATAAGAAAAATTTGGTGAACCTTCTGGTTGCAATTTGTCCAGATAAGGCACGTGACGGATATATCTATCGGCGGCACTTGTACTTCGCATACCACTTCCTCAACGAAAAGCCGACCCGAGCCGAGAAAACCCCGGTCATCACCTAGAATCACTCGAAGAAGAGGTATCTGCACTCTAGCCAGGCTGTTCCAACACTTCACATCCAATCACTCGCGAGGCATTAGGGCGAGCAGTCTAAAAGGGTAGGATTGTTCGCGGAGAAAAAAAGCAATGAGCGCTTTTTTTATTTTTTTCTCCTCTCCTCTAACTTCCCGGAAGCCATCCAATTGTGGAATAATGGGCGGCCTTAAATGCCACCTGCGCATTTTCAAGCACAGTGGGGCGAGAGGAATTGGGTCGATCATGCGCGCCTGCGAACCCGAGCTGGGATTTGTTATATATGCACATCATATACCTGCATAGGCGGGCCCGGGAAGTGCTGGCTATGTGCTGGAATTTTTGAGGTGTAATATGTTTCACCTGGTGGTGCCGACATATGTGTAACCCAATCTAAGTGATCGCTTTTAAGGGTCGTGAAACCGGTCTCGTCCAAGCGTCCTGAAGAATTGGGGAATATGGGGGCTGGTTTACTTGCTTAGTAGATGCCCAATCGCCATGCCAACCGGTACCGTAATAGCAATAGGGGGCGTCTAGGTGGTAGGCCTAAAAGTTTACTACTGGTATCACTCGGAGGATAAATTTATATGTTCTGAACTCTTTTAACCCTTTAGTTTTCTGAGGGGAGGTTTTTTATCTTCTCAATTTTTTTACAAGGGGGGCTATTTTTCTTTTTCTATATTTTTTTTCAATCACCATTCTATTGTTATGTCTTTTTGCGATCTCTGTTGGCGTGGGTTCGGCGTTCCGGTAAATTACTCGAAACATCTTGCTTCCACCGTTCACGCACGGGGCAATTGCTTCCAATGCAATGAGTGTGCCCGCTGGTTCTCTACGAAAGGAGCATTGGGCCGGCACCGACGAAACCTTTGCGAGATGCCCGAAGTTCTGGATTACCATTGTGCCGAATGCCGACGGGATTTCACTAGTCCTGGCGGGCTGAAGAGGCATTTGGGCAAGACAAACATACACACGCAGGCAAAGGAATCTGAGCCACCTGAGAGATACACCTGCCAAGAATGCAGCCGGAGTTTCGCTACCAACAGGGCACTGAATTATCATGCTCAGTCGGGCATTCACACAGTGACCCAGCGGATGAGATGTTTCAATAGAAACACCTGCGGGAAATCATTTACGACTGTCTCGGGCATAGTCTACCACTTGGAGAGCGGAGGGTGCACGAAGCACTTTAATAAAGAATGGCTACTCCAGGAAATCATCGCGAAGGACAAGGAGAGCCTAATCACCAGCAATCCCCAAACCACCTCCCCCATCCCTGAACCTTCCCAACTACCTACACCGCCACCCTCTGCCAGTAGATACCCGTGGCCAACCGAAGAAGAAAGCCCTCCCCACTTTCTCCTCCCATCCTCGATCATCTCACAGGAGGGGGAACTCCTATACTCAACACCCCTAACTTCGGACCCGCAGTTTGCGAACATACTCACGTGTCCTCTGTGTAAGAGCTCTCGCCGCTGGGGTCGACGGAGAAAATTCAAGTCTGCGGCCGCGTTGCAGGCACATCTTGATGAGATGGGGGCTCACTCGCCGGAACCCTATGTTTATCCCGGTGGGAAGAGGAAGTTTATGACGTTAGGGTCGCTAGTCAGGCATGCGGAAGAGAGGGTTAAGGAGGGGGGAGAAGCGGGAAGGGCTGCTGAGGAAGTTATCGAGTGTGTTAAGGGGTGGTTGGAGGGGGCTTGTGGGGGCAGGGGGTGGAGGGAGAGGGGTGGGGATGGCAGGGATGGTGGGGATGGGAAGGAGTTTGAGGTGGAGTGGTAGGCATTGGGAGCAGGATGAGGGTTCAGGAAGAGGAGTGATTGGGGATGGTTGTGAGAGTATTCGAGTGCTTGGTAGTGGATCTACTATTAAAGCAAGAGTAGTTGGGGGATAAGAAGTTGTGATTTCACTTCCATAATATTATTTGCAAATTGAGCTCCGATAGAGGGATCTAGTTTTAAGATAGGACAGATCATCTCCATGTTCTTATCAAAGGGTGTTACTCTCCTCCTCGTTTTTCATATTAATCTAAGATCAACTGCCGTATAGCATTGATTGCGTAATTTCTTTATCGGTCCGCTACTTTCTAGGCGTCCCACAAACAGCACCACCACCCCCCACCCTCCCACTTACTAGTAAGTCAGCCGGTATCAAACATCACGAGGAACAAAAAAAGATGCTTAGTCACGGTTCATTAGCACAATCTCTTCACTACTCTGATGGATCCCGCCCTGAGCATGCACATATACCCGCCGTCGGACAAACGCCGCCAGAGTGTCATGGCTGTACTGGCGATGGTGGTGTATTTAGTAGAGCTAGCTGGGTTATTTTGGGGGCAGAGCGGAGAGGCTAGTGTATAGTATGAATGGATGAATGGGGAGGAAAGGCACAGTGAGTGAGCGGTATGATAGCAGTACTGCTATGAGTTTAGGTATGATAGCGTAAGTTGTTTTGGACCGAGCGCAACGCACTTGAAGTCTAACGCATAGCAAGCTCGCTATAGGGACGCTGGGCGGGTTTGGATAATACTGGTGTATAGGTTAAGCTTTTCTAAAATTGTAATTAATAATCCCTAGTGTTTGGGTGTATGGTGTGCCATGGAACCCCGACTTCCTACCGACATTCAAAAGATATTTTCCAAGTCTCTACTTCGTAGGACAGCTGTGGTTGGAAACCGCACTAGAAGCACTGCCTCCGGGCATTGGAAAATAAATATAGAATGGTGAATTAGTGGCCCGGGGTTACGCCTACGATATGGAAAGTCATTTAGTATCGTATGTAGTTGAGTGTCTTGATTTGACCTTTGGGTTTATAGACGAACGCAGAAGGGTATTTGACTTTTTTCAAAGAATTCCCTACGGGGGGAGAGTCTGGGTGGGGATCATATATCGCGCAAAATCATCAATTCACTTTAGAATATCATACAAGCAGTCTTGGCCTAGTCTAGGGGTTTAATGCTACGAGTTAAGGAAAAACGAATTAGGACTTAGTGGGAAGAAGAAAAAAACAATGCGCCAAACCCGGATTGAACGGGTGACCTTCAGATTACCCCGAGTTTTTATGGACAGAAGAAGCGAGAACTTCAGTCTGACGCTCTCCCAACTGAGCTATTAGCGCGTGCATATTAGTAGTATGGCTTTTTTGAGTATCTGTTTTTGTGCTGGCATAAATTGGGCATATCTTAGAGTTTGGTACGGTGCGGCATTGATTGATGTTAAACTTAATAGGCTAGATTCTGGTATCTAGAATATCGCAATTATGTGATACAGTCCCCTGACAAAGTCATTGTTAGTGGGTACTTTTACACTAAAAATGTTTGTTTTTTAGAGTGCTACAACCTGACTATCTGCAGGAAAAGTAAACCAATTCTTGGTGAAATAGTAGTTCTGAGTATTCTAATTGTGATATTTCAATATTGGAGCATATAGTGCAATATTGAATGAATGAACTGTGGCATTGGTGATTTTCAAAACATGTATCTTTTTCTGTAGGAGCCTATACAAATTCTTGGTGCTTAGGTCCAGATTGTGGGTGGGGAATGCTAGTTGATGAGTGCTGCTCACAGAACAAAGGAATTCATTATAGAAATGTGAATTTCAGATTCACTAGATCTTTAGCTATCTATCGATATTTCTTTTCTGTTAATTAGTTAAGAGGTGGGGGTACAAATCAGCATTTCAGGGACTATGGATTTCGGTCGTTTTGGTGTGTTTTTAGCAGTACTTGGGCCCACCAACTATAACTTTTGCCCAAAGAACTATACATCGCTAGAGCCGGAGAATAGCGCTCGATTCATTAGAATGTAACTATACGATTCTGACCCGCTCATAGGCCAAGTAACCCTCCCGCCCCCCACAAGTCAGAGAGTCGCGGCTGTTGTTGCTACTAATGAATGATGGTACGATAGGGCACCGGTACTGTTCGTCCTGGGCAAGAAGTATACAGGAGTTGGTATAATACTACGCCAGGGAGAACCGACAGTATTCCCTTGAAGGCCTCCGGGTGACAACTCCCTTTGCCTTAGACTCTGTTTCTTCGGCTACCGCTCATTGGCACTGCCTCGTATGTATCGGTATGTGGATTCTTGGTGGGTACTGTAGAGTTTCGTGAACGGGTTTGTAGAGGCTAACCATATTAAGGATAAAACCAAAGAATACAAGTAATGCCACACGAGGTCAGAATAAGGTGACTTATGGCAGTTATTTCCTTTAAATACCGAAGTCGAAAAGGCGTCGGGAAAGACGCCCTAGGGCAAATAACTTGTGGAAATCCTATCCCGAAAGGCATCTCCGGGTTCGCCGGCACTGTACAGTACTCTGGCCAGCTCACGTGTCGAGTAGCACTTTCTTTTTACACCTTCTGGCGTGGGAATGAGTTTCACGAGGTTATGCACTTCGCTTAGTCGAATGCCTCTATTTCCGATTATCTTTCCAGCACAGTAGCGAGCTGTACCACGAAGCAATTTTTAAAGTAATCGGAAGGCATCCGTGGCTATGGGTTAGGGTTGTGCTTAATTTAGGTTCTGTGGGGGTTCAACCTACGCCCTGCGTCTTGCAGGTGGGGAGGTTTTCTCAGGGAGGTTTTCTCGGGGAGAATAATATTATGATGTAAACGGGCTCGCGTGATGCCTAGGTCGGAGTGGGTTTGATAGGGGCAGCGGTGGGGTTTAACTTACGAGTGCTCTAGTATCAGAGGATTGGTGTCAGCCTTGGTATTTATGGAGGTGGGAGGAGGTAAGGCATTGTGCATACTCGAATGCGAGTACTCGAGTGCAGTACTTGCACCAGTACTAGTACTAGCACTGTCAAGTGCTGATCCCGGAACTGCCGGTACAGAAGGGTGGGGGTTTTTTTATTTCAGAAAACTCTTAAAATACCCTCTCGGACAGGGAGGGATCTGATATGCACTACACAGCTATGATGACTTCTAAAGTCATAAAATATCTCTTTTTAATTCGATAACAGAATCCACTTGTTGATTACTCCCGTGCATCGAATAGCCACGAATATCACTGTGACCAAGAGTTCTCATGCAAGGAAATATTAAAGACAACTACTGGTGCTTGAGTAGAATTCTTTCAAGCAAGGGGTAGGAAAACACTCCTGAAAGTTATGGCCCACAAATCAAAAAAATCAATATTTCACATAGCATTGGAAGATAGTAAAAGTTAAAATACAATCTTTTCCAGCAAGATGTGATGTAGCTGCTGCTGCTTGGGCGTCGGCTAAGCACTGGAACAGACTACTGGTGGTGTTAGTCCTTTAGAGGTCGACTCTTCTCTCAAGATTGGATTAGTTGGGTAGAGTAAGTGATGGGATGGTTCTCGGCTGTGCTCAAGTGCCTACATAAACACCCCGAAGATGGAATTCTAGTTATGTGGAACATGAGAGAGCGAAAGGCAATGTTTCTTAATACGATACGGGTATGGTGCAGTGCGGTGGGGGGTATCGTGAATGTTGTGATAAGCTTAAACGTTTAGCTAGGCTTGGATTGGTGCGGTCAGCGGTGCACTGTGCAGTACACACAGCATAGCCTGAATTAGATCACCTCACCATTTTATTCACTTTCAAGCACAGTACTCAATTACTGGTACTGTGCAGATAGCTGCTCTATGTCATGGAAATGCCCTCGTTCATGACTGTGCGGCGATGGCGGAATAATCTTTTTTTTTTGTTCCTTCGAGTGCCGGCACTCTGTCCGTCCTGGGTAAGCACTGACCAGGCAGATTGCATAAACCATGTCCTACCGAGGGCTAGGGAGCATGGTAGTCTTGCGGGGATTTGTCCAGCAATGCCGGGGTGGCGGGTCCTGCTACTGTGTAGTGCGAGTTGCTTTATCGCTTCTGGAAGTTGTGAGGGTACGGATAATCCCAGGCCCCGCAGCGAACTTCTGCAAGGCGCAGAATGAGGATTGTTTTAGATCCATTTATAGAAAATTTATGATCCGGTTGATTCTTCCCACATCTTTCACCTCCCCCGCATGTCGGATGGTTCTAGGGGGAGTTAGCACCTTGTTAAGGAGGGTACAAGTATCAGAAACTGTGATTGCGGGGGGTGATCAATGATCAATTGAAGCGTTACGACGGACTACTTGTGCGGCAGCACTGTCCAGAGGGTGACGTGACATTAGGGTAGAAGTACTAAGGAGTACGAGTACTGTACAAACCGCAGTGTCACACTCCTGATCCTCGTATTAATTGTGACACGGGATTAATCTCTCTCTCGAGTTTTTTTAGACCTTTACTGTCTCGTCGAGTGATTGATAATGATTCCGGTTACTTACGGTAGGCTCTGTAGATACTTTAGATGGCTGGAATTGAAGGTCGATGTCCAAAGTGTTTGGGTTGTTACATATTATACATGGGATCATCAATTATCCGAATAAGGGTACCCTAGAAAATGGCAAGAGAAGAGGCTATTTCGGGAATCCTCACTGCGTTGAGTGGCATACCTAACCGCGTAACCCTGCCGATCCCATATATATAAATCCTCTTGAACCCACCCTTGAATGAGAAGCTGCGAAAAATCCACTCCTATTTGCCACTGAAGTTTAATACCCTCTGGATCATGATGAGAATCCTTCCTCTGCAGAGAGTAATCCCCAGATCTGGTTGGACAGGGCCTTTGTTTCCGTGGCACGCTTGCCAAGACCTTTCCTTTCGGTGAGCGTAACCGAAACTTGTGAAATGTGACGGGATCTCGAGTGGGCTTACAGGTAACTTAGCGCTTACTCGGGCATCCGGTCCAACCTCGCTACGCAATGGCAGACTTGGAGAAGGGGGAGGCTGAACTTGAAACCATTTTTGTTCTGCAGGGGCTCCCAATTGGTCTCTGGGGCACGATCCGATCTAGAGCAATTGGGCTCTAGTGGGAAGTTGAGAGGGGAACAATCTCTGCTTGAATCCGCGGGTTTTATCCTGCGTTGCGCAGAGCGTTTTACTGGAATGACCCCGCGAGGGTTGGCGGAGATTGGGAGGAGTAAGTATCATCTTTGTACCACAGCCCAAGCCTTCCGGAAATAGAAGCGTGGACGTTTGAAAGCGGAAGACTTGCATCTTCAAGATCTTCCTTTTTTTTTATTACCAGTTGACTCCTGCTTCCTTTGCGATCGTATCATACCGTACTCACCTTACTACCTGTACCAGAAATGGTACTTTTAGAGTCTACTATACTAATGCGTTAACAGGGCTCATAGATTTTGGCCAGAGGAAATTTTGTCGCCCTTTTGTTTTGGATATTCCTCTCTCCCTTTGCTCGATTCGACTTCCGTACCAACAGCGCGTTGTGCATACGGTATCAAACAGAGCAAAATGACCACAGACCCTCGTTCAAGCATTCGGGGGATGGGTGTTAACTTCCGCGACAAAACTGAGGAACCCCTACCTTCCGGCCTGGAGAGGGAGAGAATCATTGTGGGCATTGACTTTGGGTTGGTCATCTACCACCACTACCCGCCCCTTTTACCCTCGCAAGTTTTCCCCGCTGATGCTATCTAGAACAACACACAGCGCAATAGCATGGGCGCAGACATCGTCGCCAGAGGAGTATGAAGTCATCACACACTGGCCTGGTCAGTCGGGGAAGGACTGGGGAAAGGTTCCTTCAGATATCTGTTACACAACCAATCGTCCTGCTTCGAACTCAACCTCGGGCCAGGCCCTATCGCTGTCGCCGACCCCGAGTGTGAGCTCTGAGAGTAATATCCCGCGATCAGAGAGTATGAGTAGTGAGGGTGTGGCTCTAGAGTTTAAATGGTAAGGTCTCCGCTAGGCATAGGCGATTTTTCAATTGCTCACGGAAATCTATAGGGGCTTTGAAGTGCCTCCTACAGACCCGCAAAAGCTATCATGGATAAAGATTCTACTGGACCCGTCCCAACCTCGTCCCAATTTCGTTAACCCCAAGAAAACCACCCTTCCGAGGGGGAAGAAGCCAGTGGATATCGTTACGGACTACCTTAGCGCTTTAAAATCCTACACTGTGCAGACTCTCGAGCGACGGCTTGGGAAGGAGGTAGTGCAAAAGACCAAAGTGGAATATGTGCTTACTGTACCGGCAGTGTGGAGTGATAAGGCTCGGCAAATGACGATGGAGGCGGCTATCCGGGCGGGATTAGGTGTTGGTGCGGGAGAGGACGCAGCCGGGTTACTGAAGTTAATCACTGAACCGGAAGGGGCAGCAGAGTACGCGCTCCGGAGTATTCAACCTAATTCTATGAATGTTCGTCTCCCCTCTTTTTTTTTTTGACTTATTTATTTTTGCGGAGGGGTTTGTGTAGGGTTAGGGTTGATCGGGGTGGGTTGATCCATGCCCTTGGTATGAGCTTCTCAGAGGATAGTGCATCAATGAAGGAAACACGCTTACCCTGGAATATTTAGGTGGGCGATTGCTTCGTAGTGTGCGATGCCGGCGGTGGGACAGTTGACCTCATATCCTATCGTATATCTTCCTTGACACCATTGCAACTGAACGAGGTGGCGATCGGAACTGGAGCGCTGTGTGGTGCCGTCTATTTGGATCGACGGTTCGAAGATTTTGTCTCTAGACGAATTGGGAAGGACAAATTCGATGCGATGGATCATAGGGCTCGATTCCAGATGAACCAGTTTTGGGAAACCTATGTCAAGAGAGAATTTGTCGATGACGAGGGAGTCCAACGGGATGAAGAGGAAGAGGAGGAAAATGAGAATAAGCTATTTTGGGTACCTATGATGGGTGTGCCGGATAACGAGGATAAGGGGATTAGAGGAGGGTTCTTGAAACTTTCAAGGTTAGTCTGGTCCCGAGTGATGGGTTATGCTGTGGCCAGTCAGTATGCATAGGAGCTAACGGGGGGAATAGGAGGGAGGTGAAGGAAATATTTGAACCTATAGTTGCACAGGTTCTTGAGCTAATATCTAAGCAAGTTATTGAAGTGCTCAAGTCTGGGAAAGGACCAATAGCGGTAATAATACCTTGTCGCTGGTGATATGCTCATACTAAACCTTGGTCAGGCCATTCTTCTAGTGGGTGGATTTGGTTCTTCGGAGTATCTGTATCAGCGGATTAATAGGTGGGCGGCCGATAAGATTAATGTTATGCAGCCACGGAATGCTTGGACGTAATACTCGCCTTGTTTTAGATTACTTCGCGTGTGCTAACGGGGATATAGTGCGGTTGTACGAGGCGCAATAATTCGTGGACTCCAAGGGGATATCGCAGCTGTTCAGTCACGACTTAGTCGGCGTCACTATGGCGTCGTCCACGATTCCAAGTATGATGAATCGAAGCACGATGAATCCGAGAAGATTTGGCATCCGCTGCGATGTGAGTGGGTAGTGAAGAATAGGATTCAGTGGTATATTCGACGGGTGATACCCCTTGGGTATGTTGGTGCTGGAATATGCTGACATCTACAGGGTGATGTTACGACGGAACAGAGGAAGATATCCTTCCCTTTTTACCGAACAATTGCCGAAAGCGATTTAGTCGGCGACACACATCAGCTCAGGACCGAACTGTGGGTGTGTGACGAACGAGTAGCGCCGGATAAGCGGACCAAGGGCGATCGTTGTATTTCCCCCTTCCCCTTACTGTATCACTCGAATGATGCTGAAATGAAAACAACTTGGCAGCTGTTCGAAAATTATGTGTCATGACATCAGAGCCAGTACCTGCAAGCCGGTTCACAAAGCACACCAACGAGAAGGCTGAGACCTTTTACCGAGTCGACTACTCGCTCGATATGACAGTCACTTCTGGCGTAGTTGTGTACGAGATGAGTTTGGAAGGGGAGAAGGAAAGTGTTGGAAGGGTAACGACGAAGTATGAGTGATTGTGAGTGTCTAGCGGTTGAGGGAGATTGTTTGAATATTTATCCTGGTATCGATTTTTTGTAACCTTTTTTTTTTTTGTAACTTAACTTTTGGCGCCGAGATGGAGTGTGAAAGGTTGAAACTTGGGGACTATGCGGCTTTACTCCCGCTGGAGTGAAAAAGCTGTATTATACCTGTATCATACTCCACACTAGCATGATGAGGTAAAGTCCAGCAAGTCAGTCAGTCAGTCACAAACCATCATTCGATCCTCAGCACCTCTGCAGCGCGAGATGCATAACATAGCGCGTTTACCATAGCAATAATATTACAATGGTTTTTCCCACCCCATCACGTCCACCCCCCCCGATCATTACCTCTGAAACCCCTCATGTTAATTATGCGGTTAAGTCACTGGCACCAGTCTAGGGTTATATACACTAAGAGGGTCAAATTAGAGTACCGGTATTGACCGATTATTGGTAGAACTAGCTTTACTAGCAATACATCGTGGACACTAGCGTGAATGATTGCAGGGCTTCGGAAGTGTCCCACATTCTCTGTAATACTCATAGATTTTTCTTTTTATTCGTTACTCTTGGGTTAGGTTTGTTCTATGCTTTCCTGCTGGTGTTCTGGGCTGGAGGTTGTGTTCCGGTGGGGAGAGGTATCGGCGGGGCGTAGTTCTCTCCGGCTGATTTTTTGAGCCTGGGCGTGTCTAACTAGAGTCGTGTACTAGAGATTACTGTGATGCGTGTAGGGTTAAGTGAGATAATACATGTTGTATCATATCATATCATACTTTTTAGTGTTGAATTAGATTTAAATTCCAAGGGGGTGTTCTGCCAGGCGTGCCTGCAATTTTCGAATTTCCAAATCACGATTTGGGGGTAACTCTATGGGGATGAGTAAAGAAGTATCATACAGTAGGACATATCGACTGTGATTTTTTAACACAAAGCACTCAAAAAAAATGGTAGCCCTAAATTTTCAAATCGCACCTTGGAGTTTTCCCAAACCAAGATTTGAGATTCTCCCAAATTAGAATTTGGAAACACTACCAAGTCAAATACCACGAACATCTCAAAACATGATTTAGGCCCAAATGGCACGATTTAATAGAGTGAACAGCTCAAATTATGGTGTATCATACTAAGCACCCCCCAAAAGCTCTAATAACCAAATACAGAGACTAATAAATAGCTCCTTGTGTCCTCAACCTCGCTGTCCTGGCTCCAACCCTAGGGCTTGCATAGCGGTAACGAAATACCAACAAGCAGACCAAAAGTAGGATATTAATGATGGTAACCTTCCAGTCGTACTGGCACCCAGTGCAGAACACAGCAAATACCCAGAGAACAATCAGAGATAGAAACGGCCTGGTTCTGAAGCTGTAGAAAAGAGCTTTTTGCGCACGAGAGGGTGGATTATAATCAGTTAGCAAATTGGGACTCACGTCTTGTTGGCGCTCGGGGTTGGTTGGGTGGTGGTGGTCGTATTTACTGACCTTGTAGTAGGTAGTTGGCGGTACCGATTGGAGCTTGGGCTCTCTGTGCCGTTGGTAATGTTCCCTGCACAAATGTCCCGCTACTAGTAACACTTTGCCATCTGAATTGGTGCTCCTGGGAGATAGGAATGGAAATATCCCCCCAGACCTCCCGCTCTATCAATTCCAACTCATCCCACTCCTCAAGGTCGCGCGGAGAAAGTTTTGGTAGTTTCCCCTTGCCAATGCGGCGTTGGATATATGGTCCCACTCCCTTTTCTTCCTCCTTCTCCTCCTCCTTGCCCCTCCTCTCTTCCTCCTCCATCCTATCCATTTTCCTCCCACTCCCTTCCAACCCTTCCTCCAAGACGCCTTCATAAACGTATTGATTGACGGAGTCGTGGTCGTGTTTCCCGATTCTTTTACTTCCCCTGTGGTCTAAGGTATCAATCGGCTCGTGCAAGGCAGAATCAGAGTACCTATACCGCTGGGATGATGGGCGGGAATCTCGAATCTGTGTGTTGTAATAGTACTTTGCGAGTTCTGAGATGCTACCCGGGGACTTGGGTATGTAGTAGTTTTGAGCTGGCATGTTTGCCGAGGGATTGGAGTTGTTGTTCATTCTGAGATTTGGTGGTGGTGGTGTCGTCTTATTGGACTCTGCGTTTTTTTCTGTTGGATCTGTGTGGGGTCCGGGTGTGTTTGGGGGGTAGTGGTAAAAGCGTTGCTGGTTTGGGATGTGCGGTTATATATACCTGCGCGTAGGTTGGTGGAGGGGGGCAGGATCACGCAGGCGTGTAGATGGGGGAAGGCGTTGAGGTGTGCCTGCTTGTCTATTGGAGGTTGCTAGCTGATGGCTACTTAAATAGTGAAAACTTCTACATGTATAACCCTGTACATCCGTTCGTGCCCTAGTTTGCCCACACCCGTCCACACTTCTGTGCTCCTCCATACTATGTGCGCTTCCCATTACCCGCACTCCTCCATCCTTGTAATACAACATCCTACTACCGGGAGTATTATACCATCTGGAATACTATGGGGTTGCTGGCCGCAGTATTGGGGCGTAAGGTTGGCACATGTAAGCATGAAAATACTATGGACTCCAACTCCTCAGGTTCATAAAATTGGAGCTCAAGGGAGCAGAAGCAGGGAAGCGGGCCGTTCACGATATCTCCTCCCTTCTGTTTCTTTGTGTTTTAGGGGGAGTAGTAAATTGAGTGGGTTTCTGATATCTAGGGAAGCATAGAATGGCGACATTACTATCGTCGTAATATATCTAGTGTTCACAACGGTGTAGGGCCCCTAGGGTGAGAGTGCTTTTGGGGGTAGGGGTAGGACCTTAGGCGATACCAAGGGGGTTGGGGGAGATGCAGGACAGATCGGCATTGTTGGGATAGGACGAGTGATGATTCGTGATTTCAGCTCTGACTGCACATCTCTGCTCCCAAATCTTGTTAAATAAATTGAATGAATGAGCCGGGTAGGAACCTCGGAGTCTAATTCTTCTCGGGAATGAATCTTCGGGTTTTATTTGTTAAAGTTACTTCTAGTAATGACAAGCACAGGTGCATTCCACAATTCAAGGGAGCATTACTGGCCTAATTACCATATTCCAACTCTATAGTGTGAAGAACCCATCGGTGGGGGTGCCCAAGTTAAATGGGTTTACGAACGATGGATAAATAAAGTAGCGTACCACCGTGGGAGGAATGGTACATTGAATCGCATAATATAAATCAGGGTGGGGGGCATAATGGCCTGAAGATAGTTGTCAGAGTTTGTCACGTACGGGACGTCCGCGCCCACAGTCCATCCGTGTCTTCGGCTGTCACGCGTAGGGCATCCGCTCACCCAAAAAATGGCTAACTATAGCCAATATTCAATCCTATCCTACCTCCAAGAAGGACTGACTTGACCGTTGGGAACACCGAATATATCGGCCCCCTCCGGGTCAGGTTCAATAGGTAAGTTTACATGGGGTACGGTACTTCTAAATATGATATAGTATGGGACCTGGGCGTGAACTCCCTGGATCCCGTTTTTGAGGGCTAGTATGAAAAACGCTCTACATCTTAATGAAGGTGCAAGGGGGGCGGGGGTTGTATACGGAATATATGCTAGGAAAAGAGACCCTAATTGGAGTTTTTAAATACGCAATTAGCTCCTCGAATCGTAGATAAGAATATAGTGGACCAAGTCTTGCTCTACCTTTGAAGGGTCCACCTGCACATAATCCCTAGATGCTACCGGGGCCTCATCCTTAAGCCTTTAACCTAACTATTCTCTACTTTCTGCAGGCCGGCCATCTAAAACTCCACTTGCTACCAGGGAGGGCAATTAATTAGCACTTTCTGCAACCTGGGCTCTTACGGCAAAAGACAACATTACTCGGCATCAAATCTTATAGTAAGAGATACCACCTTCTGGTACTATACCATACAGCTGAAATTTATAGTATGGCATTAGTGGTATATGAGGAAGTACCGTACTATTCAAGCGCCACATCTAACCTTAGCCGTGCATAAGGTAATTCAGTACAGCGCTTTCTTGGTGACACTGAGTAGGTAGACACCCCCTTGCAGTTCCCCAGCAGGGAACAGCTCTCACCCATTGACTGCTCATATATTGAAGAAACTAGGATGGAGGGTTAGTAGCCAATGTAATTCGATTGTTTTGGCTGGGTTTGGCGGTCGGGTCTCTGACGGGGTAGGTTTGAGCCTGGTTGGCCGATTTGTTACCCACGCGTACCCGTTGAGATGGTTAACCAGCAGCCCCAAGAGGCCGCTTCGCCGGGCTTTGCTAATATTATAGTCATGGTGACCCAAAAATTTGCTAGGATAGCCAGGGCTGGCATGGGGACGTATGCTTTGAAAATTTTAGTATGAGAAGGAAGATGGAAAACCCCCGCGGGTAAGGCCAGGTATCTACAGATTGCCCGGCTACGCTTCTCACCGCTCGGGCTTTGGCCACTTGAAATATTCGCCTCATAATTAGCTGTGGTACGGTAGTTGTGTTATAATTATTGCCGGACCGAGCCGGGCTCTCTGAAATCATAGCGGAACTAGACTGCGATAGCTGCTCAAGGCCGAAGTGGCTGCTTGTGATCACTTTACCCGTGCCAAGGTCATAGCTAGGCGCCACAGCGCTCGAGTGCTCGCAGGCTGCCCTGCTCAACTTAGCTTTGTGGCTTAGCATAGTAGCTTTGTGGCTCAACATAATAGTTGCGGAAAGCGAGAAAAGAGCAGGGAAAGCGGAGTGCAAGCCGTTTCCTGGTGAGATAAAGGCACAGGGAAAGAAAGGCGCGCTGTCTAGGCCTATAAAAAGAAAATATTCAATCTAATAGTTGCGGGTATGTACCGTACTTGTGAGTAGCATGCTCTTGTAATTCCATGTTATCTTGAGCCGCAAAGTTACAAGTACGTTGAGCCGCAAAGTTGGGTTGAGCCGAGCAGAAGTGCCCCCAGTTGTGGCGTCTAGCCACAACCTTGGCACAGTAATGCCGGCAGAACACTTCCCATCCCCTCCTTCCTCCCTTCCGCCGCCTCGGTAGACTAAAGTGCCCTTACACTATTATCTGCTTGCCACCGAACCTTATCCGCTCTTAATACATCACCTATGGAGAACCGAGAATTAAGCCCCAGCGGCGATCCTAGCCATTCCAGCATACCGGTTCCCCGTATCAGCGATGGAGTGCGCACAATCGTTACCGGCCACTTTAATGAGAATATTGGGAATGTGTTAGATAGTTATAATACCATTAACAATACCAACATTAGCGTGGAAGTATATGAAGAGTCTCGGTGGATCCAAACATGGTTGTCACCACTTGAACCTCATAATAAGCATGATGATGTGAGTCGCCGACGGATTGGTGATGTTGGGGATTGGGTTATAGGAAGGAGCGAGTTCGAGTCATGGAGTACGGGTCAGGACGGCGCTCTGAATCCTACCTTGCTATGTTATGGGGACCCAGGCGTTGGCAAGACCTATATAAGGTAGAAGACTATTCCCCAGAAATCATAGATGATGCTTACAGGCAATGAAATTAGTTCTTTAGTAATAGACACTTTGCGCGACCGAACTCGTGGACAGAATATCGCTGTCTTAGGTCTCTACTGTGATTACCAGACCCAAGGGGAGCAATCGGCGGTAAACATGATCGGGGGTTTGCTCAGGCAGGTTGTTTGGGGGGAAGCGGGGATTCGAGACGAAATTCGAAGCGCTTTCAACGAGTCAAAGAGGAGAGGTGGCCAAGGTCTTCGCATGCCGGACATGCTAAAGTTATTCGTCAAAGTAGTCAATTCCATTGACCGAGTATACATTTGTGTTGACGCTGTGGACGAGTTACTGCCAAAGAATCGGGCAGAGTTTCTTCGAGAATTACGGCGGATTACTCAAGATGCGCCAAATACGCGGCTATTTCTTACAACGAGGCTATGTATTCAGGCAGAACTCCTCAGGCAGCTGAAAGGGACCCCCTATGTTATAAAGATCGTGGCAGACCAAGGAGAGATCGCTAGATACTTAAGCCTTATGGTTGACAATGATGGGGACAATGGGGACCCAGACCTAATGACCGAGAATCTGAAAAATGATATCATAAGAACAATGTTGGAAAAGGCTTCGGAGATGTCAGTAGGAGTAATTCTATTCTAAATTTGGATCACTCGCTGATATTCTGCCAAGGTTTCTGCTCATTGCACTAAATATCAATGCAATCTTAGACCAGACCACCCTAGCGAGGAGAAAGAGAATGTTGCGAAAGGTAGAGAAGACCGGCGTGGATCTAGAAAGTGTGTACGACCAAACGCTCGAACGAATAAGAGAACAGCAGGGAGACCGATCAAGACTTGGGATGGAGGTGCTCATGTGGGCATCCCATTCGGAGCGCCCATTGCGGATTGACGAGCTCCGCCATGCCCTGGCGGTAGAAACTGGGTTGACGGATTTAGACATTGAGAACATCCGGCTAGAAAATGCAGTTCTAGGGTCATGCTTAGGGCTTGTTGTGGTTGACAGAGAGACATTGACAGTCCGGCTAATCCACTACACACTTCAAGAATACCTTTCCGGCCCGGGTATCCTCCCTCGTGCCCACGAAACACTTGCTCATACGTGCTTGACCTATCTAAATTATAAGCAGATCAGGGAGGCTCCAGCCGATTGGATCCCTAACCCCCGAGACATGCCATTTCTCGAATATTCTTCTCTTCATTGGGGAAGCCATGCAAAACTGGGACTTTCAGATGATGTGAAATCGTGTGCGCTAGAGTTATTAAACCGATATAGTAACCATATATCTGCTACCTTACTTTTCAACCAACTGCAAGGCTACGATTCTCCCCCAGTTACCCGTCACCAGTTTGCCGGGCTGCACTGTGCATGCTACTTCGGAATTGTTGGGGTTGTGGCTGCTTTGATCGAGATGGAGAGCTGTGATGTCAATCAGCAGGACTGTAAGGGTTTCACACCGCTCATGTGGGCAGCTCGGAAGGGGAATGAAGCGGTGGTAAAGCTACTACTCACGCGGGACGATATTAATCCCGACATACCAGACATCTATGGTCAAACACCGTTCTGGCGCGCTTCTTTGAAGGGGTATGAGGAGGTTATGAGGATACTACTCACACGAAATGATGTCAATCCCGATAGGCCAGAAAACTGTGGTCAAACACCACTCTGGCGCGCATGTTCAAATGGACGCGAGGGGCTTGTCAGACTGCTGCTCGCACGAGAGGACACTAATCCTGACAAGCCGAGCGACAGTGGCGAAACGCCACTCTGGCGCGCTTATTTGAATGGGCATGATGTGGTTGTGAAACTACTGCTTGCACGGGACGACGTCAACCCTGACAAGCCGGACAACTATGGTCGAACACTGCTCTCGTGGGCTTCTGGGAGTGGGAAAGAGGCAGTGGTCGCACAACTGCTCGCACGCAGCGATGTCGATCCTGAGAAACCAGACATCATTGGTCGAACGCCACTCCTAATCGCATATATGCATGGGTACCGGGAGATCGTGGATGCCCTCGAGCAGAAAATTAGACTCAACCATACCGGTTTTCGGTACCGGTATCCCATTGCAGTCGAGAACAGCGGCGCGGCACATTTTTTTTATAACTAGAACGGATGGGGATATATTTGGCTAATTAACCTTAAATAACTGTTTAATAACTTCCTGCTGGGCCGTGGCGCTTGAATGCTCGGACCAGACGCCCGGCATTTGTCCAAAATTTCCTCTTCCCCTAGAAAGCGGTGAAAAATCTACTAAAAAACTTCCTCTTCGAGACAAAATAACCAAGAAAAAAGCGCCCAGACCTTGCGAGGAGAAGCAACCCCAACCTCCTAGCACATTGTCCACTTACTTGAGTTCCTACGATATCGTGTGGGTTGGTCTTAGTGGGAGTTTGTCCACATTCCCTCTCTTACACTTATTATGGAAATCGTCGCAAAGGTGGTGTACTTTACAGCACGTATCATACAAGTACTTATCTGTAATCGGTGCAGCTCCTACCCCCTTTTGTAGTGCTCTCGTGTATTGCTATTATCTCGCCAAGACCCCCGCACCCCTTTCCTCTATTACGATTATTCCTAAATCCTAATTTTTTGAACGAATCTTAGCCGGTGATTGCGCGCTGGAAATCTCTGTATGCACTCCAGTACATTTCTTCCACTTTCTCTGCCCCTTCACACATTTGTTTACGGCCGTCTTTCACGACAAACCGCCACTCTGCACAGGTATCCGGAATCAGAGCTTAAAAAGCGCTAAATAAATAAATCTTAATCACTTTTATCCTAACTATACTCGGGGAGGGGGGGGCATTAAGTTGGGCGACCAGATGTTGTAGCTCTGGATGTAACAAAGATAAACGTGCATGCCGGTACTTGTAGTGGTGTTTTCTTTGGGAAAAAAGTTGGGTAACATCCAGAATACAGGTGCCATACGGAGGTACAGCTCCTAAGTTTTGTGTGTTCCACAGGGGGTAAAGGTAGCAAACCTCGCTTGTAGAACATACAAAACTTAGGCGCTGTACCTCCGTAGGCAATTGTGGTACGAGTAGGCAATAAACCGTGAAATCCTTGGTGCTTGTACCACGCCCGACTTACCCTTGTGCCCGAACATAACTAGGATGCCGTAGCAGGCTTTCTATGGTCATTGGTGTGGTGAGGAATTGGTTAATGCGCACAAGTTAAAATCAGATCGTACTAAATAGTGCAAATGGAGCCAAACCGGACCCTCTAAATAGGCCAAATGCGATTCCAAACTAGTCAACCACAACAAGGAATTTTGTAAAAGAAAAACAGCTACGCTGAAGCTCCCTCTCTGGAGAACAACTTGAAGGTAGCAGTTTTTGTTTTTTAATTAAAAGCTGTAGGAAAAAGTAGTTCAAGATTAAAAGGTGAAAATTTTGGTGAGAGTGAAACAAGTGATAGAATCTACTTAGCATCATGCCAAAAAATACTGTGGGATGTGGATGACTAAGACATGGTGATAATGGACAAAAACCAAGCTATGAGCACAAAACACTGATTAACTAATTTTACAGTACATAAAGTATATTATTCTAATGATTTCTACTTCAACGGCTATGCTGCTTGCTGCCAGTGTATTATTTTACGTTACCCTTTGTGTCTTGGCACTTCTTGGCTCAATCCCGATCGGTTGCCACGGAATTGCTGTTTCACCGGAGGGTCCACCTTTAGGCACTTTCCACCGTATCACACGTGATCGGGGGACATATTCGAGCACAGAGGAAGCAAATAACACCAATTAGGAAGAGGCAAAATAAATTTATTCAACCACACCATTGCAGGAATTAGGCTGAAGTGATATTTCTGATTTGTCTTCCTCTCTGGGAACTGGAGGGAGAATCCTCGAGTAATTCTAGCATCTCTACCAGCCAAAAAAAAAAGTCTGTTGTACGATCTTGGCGACAAAAGAAACGAGCCCCCCCGGTTGTCCCATACAAAATGCACAAGTTTAACCAACCACTACGATGAGGCACAACAAATTTTGTTCTTCAAAAAGTGATCAAGTGAAAGGGAATCACAAGGGATTTAACATATAAAATTTCAAATTTTTCTTGCCTTACAAACCACTGATAGTAAGGGGGTGTTTGGCTCAAGTAGTTGGTAGGTTGAAAATGTGTTTTGCAAACAATAGTTTGCCAAACACCTGTACAACGTCTGTTTTCCAAAATGCGTTTTGGGAGATTAATTTGCCAAGATCTTGTATATTTGTAGAATTTATAATCTGTAACCCACTATTATGTATATAATTAATTTTATAAAATTTATAGATATTCACCACTAGCATTTACAAATACTTTTCCCCCTCATTGTCCAAACACAAAATACTATCACATATTTCAGCAAGCATTTTGCTCAGAATATGGAAGATAATATCCTCGAAATATCGGAAACAATTCAAATTGGTGTTCCCGCCCTACAGAAAATATCAATACTTACAACTTTGCATGACGAAATCAGCGAGCAGCAAGAGCCAAAAATCCGTATTGTGAAGCATATCTTGATACTCAGTGGCCAAGCCTATACTGCCGAACTACTCGAATGTAACAATGAGGAAGGCATATTAGAGGACTTGCACATGCCTATCGAGACATTTCTGACTCTTTGTAAAGCGGTACGCAGTCAAAACTTTCTCTATGACACTAGATATAAAACAGTTGAACATCAAGTTCATATATTCATCCCTGTTGTTATCGTGGGGCATCATGTCTAATGACACAAGAATGATTTCAACACTCTCAAGAGACAATTAGTTGAATTTTTGGAAAGGTCCTTAATGCAATCAACTTGCTAGCACTAGAATTTATTCGATATCCCACTCCAACCAATACCGATCTTGGCCTAGTTGTCCCTGAGATTGAACAAACTCCCAAGTTTTATCCAATCTTTAAAGATTGTATTGGAGCCATTGATGGATCGCGGATCCCAATCAGAGTTGCATCGTCTGAAGCTGCTGCAAAGTATACTCGGAAAGGATTTACTGCACACAATGTATTTATTGCATATTCCTCGGATTGTTCAATTCAATTTACCCTATCTGGATAGGAGGGCTCAGCTCATGATAGTCAAGTATTAGCTGATGCAAGTGCAAAGGGATTTAAAGTACCACTAGGGAAATACTATTTACCAGAGGCTGGTTATGGTATATTTCCAGAATACCTAACCCCATATCGTGGTACTAGATATCACTTAAGGGAACAAGTTATTAGTAATCTAACATATGTATGTTATGTTTTTATGTCTCAATTGTAGGTTTCTAAGAAAATAATTTGACTAATCATTTATGAATTGGGTAGTCCTCAAAATGCCAAAGAGTTGCTTTATCTCCGACATGCATCTGCACAAAACTGTGTTGAGTAAACATTGGGTATTTTAAAAAGCAGGTTTAAGATTCTCAAAATGGCCACTGGATTTGATAAGCAGGTATGATATCTGCTGCATTAATCAATGCTGTTTGCTGCTTATATAATTTTATCGCTGCCACTAGCATTCCCATCAACCACCGTCAAACACAACCATCGATTGAGAAGTGCCAGCAACAAGTTGCAGCTAGTGCACTTCCTCAACCAGTCTTAAGTGCAGGATAAGGAAAGAAAAAAGGTCAAGAGATGAGGGAGAAAATTGGTGATGAAATGTGGAGAAGTTAGCAAGCTGAGCCCTAATGTCATAAACGGTGACTAGGCGAGAAAGGATTTCACATGACGAAGAGTTATAAGTCATCGGTTTGTATCTTTCACACTATGAGATCAGTTGACTCATAGGTCTTAAATGACGACGCAATAGCGTGTCATTGGGGCATTACCATTGGTTAGTTATTTGACATGGCTCACGATTGTGGTCATGTGGTGTATGTATCTCGCACATGACTCATGGTTATGAGTCATGGGTTTTGCGCATGTGACCCCTTTGGGCGCATGAGTTGTTTATTGCGTTATGATTGGTTGACAGATTAGGGGACAGTGACTCATAGGAGTCAGCAGATTGGTTTCACGCTCTGACTCACTTGAGTCATGAGACCGTGTGACTCATGAGTATGAGTCACCAGGTTTAGGGTTGTGGTGATGATCGCCTATATAAGGCCGCCCCGGGCACAGTGTAGTTATACACGAACCATCTCCACTACACCTCCGGCGATTGAAATCTCAACACCATGAGAATTCATCGTCAACATCCAACCCTACACTCTCAGTGAGCTGCACCACCCCCCTCCCACCTTACTTCCCTTATCATCTCCTTGGGCCCTGGCGTCCTTGTTTCTAGGGGTCGTTTGGCTCTTCTCCCTCCTCTTTCCGCTCGTGTTGCGCTGCCTCGCTTAGCGCTCGTACGGTTGGCAACACCCTCTCACCCATGTTACAGACGGCTGGGACTACAGTTCGCAGTAGGAGAAAGCTCTTCAACAGGACACAGTCGATTTCTCCATTCTCTTTACCTTTGTTAGCGGCTGCCTAGTCAGACATGGACAGGTTACCGATAGTTTCCACGGTTATTGGGTCTACCCCTCCTCGCCCCCTTCAGGTCTCGTCCTGTTGCTCGGTTACAGCTACAATCCACTCACTCGGCTGGCACCCTACTGCCCTTTTACCTTACGCCGCCCTTGCGATTTCTCCACGTTCGCACCCCTCAGTTATGCTCAGTCGTCGTATTGTACTGCCTCGGTGGCGGATGTCAACGCCTTGGGTTCTTCAGTAATGTGTGCAATGCCACAACAGTTTATAGTGGCCCCCGCTCCTCTATTGTTCTTCTTTCATTGTCGGTTACTTTGGGTTTCATTAGTGGTTATAACAATTATTTATTTGGTTGGTGTCTACGGCAAGGGTTTTCCTGTTGAGTCCTCGTCATGTATTTCTTTTTAATTTTCTTTTTGACCGCTTAGTCAGAGGGGGATTTCTTATTTTGCGTGGCTGGTGTGCGGTTGGTCTCGTACCAGAGAGACTTGGGTTGATGGCTTTTTCCCTGGTGTCGGGGTGGATAAAATACAGGGGATGGGGTTTTTTCTTTATCATAGCTAGCGGTGCATGTCGTCTTTGTTCCCAGTAGTTGATTAATACAAAGCACATGATAAAAAAAAAAGAAAAAAAGAAAAGCACAGTGTAGTTAGATCTCCACGCAAGCATCTAAGTTACAACCCAGCACACCCTTCGGGGTAAAGACTAGGGGCCTGAAATGGTCGGCTAGGAAACAGTCCAAATACTATCTATCGTTCTTTACGAGTCGACCTATTGTCCTTCACCAGATAAGATGTCTACAAGGATACAATCCTATTGGAGTTACAAAGATACAATGATAGCCAACCTGGGTATCAGACATCAGAGTGTACGAGACATGATATCATGTTAGCAAGATGCGCATGAATAGTGTGGTCGCTCGTTCGAGTTATAAGGCCCAGGTTGGGTTTGTAACACCTAATATGAAGTAGACTGTTTCCACCGGATATTTGATTTACTCGTTTGTGCACATAGAATAAGTTATACAAATAAAGTATTAATTACTAGTACATTCCTGTTTTGACTTAATAGCATCTTGGATCCAATCAACATGTAAATCCTCAGTAATCATTGCAAAGGTTAAACACTAAATTGGATTATTGCCCAAAACCATAATTGCATCTCTTACTATATCTTTTGTAATAACTCCATCTTTATACATCTGGATTAGAATTGCGAAGGCCTCTCGAGATTCCTTGAACTTATCTTCTGGTGATTGAATAACAGATACAGAAGAGGGACCAGCATTAGAATCATCACTAGCTGTTTAGCGAACGGGTTTTTTAGCCCTAGTTTCAGAAATCAAGCCACTAAGCTCATTGGAAATCCTTTTGGCAAAGCCCATCAACTTTTGGGCCTCTTGTGCCTTCCCTGAGGACCCCTTTTGTCTCTTGTATCCAATAGGTGTTTGAAACTGTCTTTCAATTGCCGGAGAAGATTCAGCAGGTTGTTTATTATGAGAGTCAATGGTAAAAGCATGCTGTCCAGGATTGTTGCCATTGTTGGCTTCCGTACTAAGAGTTTGAGTTATGGATAGCTATTGCTGAGGAATTGCACTATCTTCAGGTAATTCTGGATCGATTTGCTCATTGTAGTTGTCAATGAAGTACAATATTTCGCCCTTCTACCATTCTGGGTCTTGGATCCCAGCAGACACATGATCACTAGCAGCTATATAATATTAGTTATGGCAAGTTGAATTACTATTAAGATAATTGTTGATAACAGGCTTACTATTTTGACTGGAAAAGGCCTGACTTTTGCCAAGTGGAATATGACTTGTGGCTGATGTGACAGCTCCTGTCCTAGTGGCTGAGGTATTGGAAAATATAACCGTTAAGCTATCATAATGGTCTAATGCTTGGTATCTAAATTCAGCCGCCTTTGGATTACTCTACCCCGTAACAAATTAGAGTACACTCTCACACTTTTCACTAAGTAGGCTATACATACCTGCAAGTAATCAGCCCAAACACTTTCAGCAGCTGTAATAACCTTACATGTATTATTCCACCCATATCCTGAGGAATACAACAAATGATTAAAGGGTGTCCACTTTTGGTTCATCTATTGTATCCATAAACTGACTATTAGTATTGGATAGTCGTATAACTCTTATTAGTAGTAGTAATGTAAGAGAGGATTCTTATGATATATTAGTAAAATGTTTTCGCTGGTCCTGAAGTCACCTGGCTACTCTTGGTCCCCTTGAACCGCTTGGTCTACCACCCAGCACCGAGGTCCCGCTGTTTTACTCGGACCCTGGGTCCGCGGTCCTGGTCCACACTTCCCTCGTCCCAGCGATATTTGGTCCACCCTTCCCTCGTTCCTACGATACCTGGTCCACCCTTCCCTTGTCCTGGCTATCTCATATCCTTGCTTTGCCTCTTCTATCCTATCTTGCACCTCCCTCATATACTCCTTCTACTCCCGGACCTCTGCCTACCTCAGCCCTGAGCCTTCCTGGTCTATCGCCCTCGTCGCCCAGTTTACGTACTTTTGATTTCAAGCACCTTCTGTTCCTTGCTTCCCTCCCCACTGTATAACCTGATCCTTTTGCTTCTCCTCCCCATGTTCCTCAGACCCATCTTTACGCAATCCGTGTCACCCTGGTTCTTGCTCATAACCTCCTATCCATCCTGTTTACCTGCGGTTTTCCTTGGGATTTGTCTCGCCACGATCCTGATTGTCCCGGTTATGCCTTGCGCTCTATTGGTTCTTCCATAGTTGGCTAACGGTGGACCAGCTCTTTCCTCGGCCGCGCTCCGTCCATCCTGTTTTCACCAGTTTCGCCCAGCCTTGGCTCTGAGGACCTGTGGGTTCCCTGGGTTCCGCGATCGCAATTCTGTTTCACCATATGCCCATCGTACTTAATCCAGGTATTGCATCAGCACACCCCGCTGTTATCTAGATAGACAACCTATATAAACAAATACTCATTACCAAGAAAATCCCCCCCCCTGGTGGATCTAACCAATACAAAAAAGTCTAGTTTATGTCGCTGTGCTCACAATCAATACCAAGTAACAAACATATTAATTACAGTGAAAAAAAGAAGCCATCAATCTATAAAATACTGGCGCAGGTCCCCTCTGGACCACCATTACCCCTTCGGACCACCATTCCCCCTGCGGACCACTATTCCGCTCCCAACCGCTATTCTCCTCCGGACTACCGTTCACCTCCGGACGACTTGTCACAAACGGTGACTAAGCAAGGCAGACTCTCACATGACTAATAGTTATTAGTCGTCGGTTTGTTATCTTTCACACTATGAGATCAGTTGACTCATAGGTTTTCACATGACGACGCAATAGCGTGTCATTGGTTTATTGTTATTGGTTGATATTTGACATGACGCGCGATCGTGGTCATGTGGTTTATGTATTTCGCACATGACTCATAGTTATGAGTCATGGGTTTTACGCATGTGACCCCGTTAGGGCACATGACTTGTTTTATGAGTTTTGATTGGTTGCGAAATAGGGCGCAGCTGACCCGGACGAGTCAGCTGATGGATTTCACACTATGACTCGCTATGAGTCATGAGTCGCGTGACGAGAGGGTATGAGTCACGCAGGGCTAGGGTTGAGGGAAGAACCCCTATATAAGGGCACCCTCGGGGCAAGAGATTTGGGCACGAACCATCTCCCTTACACACCCGGCGATTGAAATCTCAACACCATGAGAATTCATCGTCAACATCCACCACCACCGCACTCTCAGTGAGCTGCACCCGCACTCTCTGTGAGCTGCACCCTCCCCCTCCCGCCTTACTTCCCTTATCATGTCCTTGGGCCCTGGCGTCCTTGTTTCTAGGGGTCGTTTGGCTCTATCACCCCCTCTTTTCGCTCGCGCTTCGCTGCCTCGCTTA